>Ga0268386_10002100_pt1 | contig 14023 bp, 10 predicted proteins | sample RVTome_15_FD_200260 | JGI IMG/M metagenome (GOLD analysis project Ga0268386, IMG submission 200260) | Soil microbial communities from uranium-contaminated site in the Upper Colorado River Basin, Wyoming, United States - RVT150D86... ...
CTCCGGCGCCGTTATCCGGACGCGCACGTCGTCGCCTCGCACGAGGTCGCGCCCGAGTTCCGCGAGTACGAGCGCGCCTCGACCACCGCCCTCGACGCCTACCTCGGTCCCGTCCTCGGGCGCTACCTGCGAGCGCTGGCGGACGCGTGCGAGAGGGCGGGCCTGGAGGCGCCGCTCGTGATGCGCTCCTCGGGCGGGCTCGCGACCCTCGAGGAGGCCGCCCGGCACGCGGCGTTCGCGCTCCTGTCCGGACCGGCCGCCGGGGTCGTCGGCGCCGGTCGGATCGCGAGCCTCGCCGGCTTCCCCAACGCGCTCGCCTTCGACATGGGCGGGACCTCGACCGACGTCTGCGCAATCGTCGAGGGCGAGGCGAGGCGCGAGCACGAGCGGGAGGTCGGCGACCTCCCCGTCAGGCTGCCGACGCTCGCCGTGCACACGGTCGGCGCCGGCGGCGGCTCGATCGTGTGGCGAGACGCGGGAGGCGCGCTGCGAGTCGGGCCGGAGAGCGCTCGCGCCGATCCTGGGCCCGCGTGCTACGGACGCGGCGGCGAGCAGCCCACGGTCACCGACGCGAACCTGCTCCTGGGCAGGCTTCCGCCGGTCCTGCCCGGCGGGATCGAGCTCGACGAGGGCGCCGCGCGGCGCGCGCTCGGCGACCTCGAGCCGGACGCGGTGGTCGAGGTCGTGAACGCGGAGATGAACCGCGCGCTCCGGGTCGTCTCGGTGGAGCAGGGCCTCGATCCGCGCGACTTCGCCCTCGTCGCCTTCGGCGGCGCAGGCCCCCTGCATGCGTGCGCGCTCGCCGAGGAGCTCGAGCTGGAAGCGGTCCTCGTGCCCGCGGCGGCCGGCGTCCTCTCCGCGCTCGGTCTCGTCGCGGCGGACGAGCGCGTCGACGCGGTGCGCTCGTTCGTCGCGCCGCTCGCCGAGGCAGGCGAGCTCCCGAGGATCGGAGAAGCCGACCTTCGCTACGCGGGCCAGTCGTTCGAGCTGACGGTGCCGCTCGGAGAGGACCTCGCGGAGCGGTTCCACGCGGCGCACGAGGAGCGGTACGGCTACGCCGATCGCGCGCGACCACTCGAGCTCGTCGCGGTGCGGACGGCCGAGATCCGAGCGGCGCCGCCCGTCGAGATCGAGGGGCCGATGCTCCGCGCGACGGGTCCCCAGGTGCTCGAGCTCGCAGGATCGACCGCGTGGATCCCCGAGGGCTGGAGCGGCAAGACGGACGCGCACGGCACGCTCGTCCTGAGGCGGCCGTGAGCACGTACCCCGTCGAGCTCCAGGTCGTCGCCAGCGCGCTGCGCGCGATCGCGGAGGAGATGGGCGCCGTGCTCGTACGCTCCGCGTTCTCGGCGAACATCAAGGAGCGCCGCGACTGCTCGACCGCGCTCTTCGACGAGGCCGGGGGCATGGTCACACAGGCGGAACACATCCCCGTCCATCTCGGTGCCATGCCGGAGGCGGTGGCGGCGGTGCGCGCACTGGATCCCGCGGCCGGCGAGCCGTGGCTCCTCAACGATCCGTACACGGGAGGTACGCATCTTCCCGACCTCACGATCGTCACCCGCACGACCCTCGGGTTCGCCGTGACGCGCGCGCACCACGCGGACGTCGGCGGCTCGGAGCCCGGGAGCCTCCCGCCGGCTTCGACGACGCTTGAGGAGGAAGGCGTCGTGATCCCGCCGACACGCCTCGACGGCGATGCGGTCGAGCGCATCGTCGCGCAGATGCGGAATCCCGACGAGCGGCGCGGCGACCTCCGCGCGCAGCTCGCCGCCCACAGGCTGGCCGAGCGCCGGGTCGAGGAGCTCTGCGCGCGAAAGGGGCGCGAGCGGGTCGCCGCCGCGATGGCGGAGCTCCTTGCCTACTCCGAGCGGGTCGTCCGCGGCGCGCTCCGGGAGCTACCTGACGGACGCTTCCACGGCGCGGACGCGCTCGAGACCCCGGCCGGGCCGCTCGAGATCCGCGCAGCGGTGACGATCTCCGGCGACGCGATCGAGATCGACTTCGCCGGGACGGCGCCGCAGCACACCGGCAATCTCAACTGCCCGCTCGCGGTCACGCGCTCCGCGTGCTTCTACGTCGTCCGCTGCCTGACCGCACCCGACCTCCCCGCCTCGGGTGGCGCTTTCGCTCCGGTCAGCGTGGGCGCGCCGGCCGGCTCTCTCGTCAACGCGCGTCCCCCCGCGGCGGTCGCGGCCGGCAACACCGAGACGTCGAGCCGGATCGTCGACGTCGTCCTCGCCGCGCTCGCAGGCGCGGTCCGCGTCCCCGCCCAGGGGCAGGGGACGATGAACAACGTCGTCTTCGGCAACGAGCGCTTCACGTACTACGAGACCATCGGCGGCGGACAGGGTGCGTGCCCCGACTCCGACGGCCCCTCGGCGGTTCACGTGGCCATGTCGAACACGCTGAACACGCCGGTCGAGGCCCTCGAGCTCGCCTATCCGCTTCGGGTCGAGCGCCACGAGCTCAGGCCGGGCTCGGGCGGCGCCGGACGGTTCCGCGGCGGCGACGGAGTCGTGAGGGAGTACCGCGCGCTGGAGCGGTGCCGGCTCTCGCTCCTCACCCAGCGCCGGAGCGTCGCCCCGCGCGGAGCCGCCGGCGGCGAGGACGGCCTCCCCGGCCGCAATCTCCTCAACGGACGCGAGCTGCCGGCCTTCGCCGTCGTCGACCTCGAGCCCGGCGACCTGCTCCGGATCGAGACGCCCGGCGGAGGCGGCTACGGCTCGGGCGGGAGAACGTAGAGCACGTAGCGCGGGTCGCGGTACAGCTCTACGAGGTCGAACTCGCGGCGCAGCCGGAAGCGGTCGACCACGACGTAGCCCGCGCCGTAGCGCCTCGGGATCGCGAGATCGCCCGTGCGCAGGAACTCCCGCGCGTCGTCGGCGCGCTCGAACGGCCGGTTCTCCTCGGTCGACGCGACGTGGCCGGGCGGGGCGACCGCGATGTACACGGGCGCGTACGCGGCCACGCGATAGCTCGTCTCCTGGTCCGAGTAGACGACGGCACCGACGGGCACCTCGGTCCGGAGCGCCTCGATGAGGCCGGCCGACAGCATGCTCGCGGGCGGCGGCGGCACCGGGTCCCACTTCGCCAGCCCGACGGCGACGACCGGAGCGAGGAACAGGGCCGCAGCGATTCCGGCCGTGTCTTCGAAAGAATCGCGCGCCGCCCACCAGATCCCGGCGACGAGGGCGACCACCGCTCCCGCGACCGCGAACCAGACGACCCACGACGGGCCGGGGTCGTCGAACGCGTAGTCGAAGTCCCCGGGGTAGAGCCATTGCAGAACGGCGCCGGCGACGAGCGCGATCGGCGGGAGCCACGGCCACAGGAACCGGGAGAGCACCCCGAGCCCCCCCGCGAACGCGAAGGCGAACGGCAAGAAGCCTGCGGCCCGTCTCGCCTGCGAGATCGACACGAGGTCGGAGAGCACCGTGAACAGAAGCGGGATCAACGTGGCGACGAACACCGCGAGGGAGCCGCCGACGACGAACGCCGCCCACCGCCTGCGTGCAGCGAACGCCGCGAGCGGGATCAGGAGCAGGGCCGCCACCGCGACCGGGCCGCTCCGCGTGAAGACCTCCGGCGCGAGGCTGTAGCGCTCGGGCGAACGCACGTCGAGCTGGCCGCGGTATTGCTCGAAGGCGCGCAGCACCTCGTCCTCGTCCGGCGACACCGAGACCGTGTCCGCGGCGAGCGGGACGAGCCAGAGCATGAAGAGCATCGCCGGAACGAGGAGCGCAGAGAGGGCCGCCAGTCCCGGCCGCAGGTCCTGCCTTGTCCAGAGGGCGCGAACCGCGAGGAAACCGACGAAGGGGATCCAGAGGAAGATCGCGTAGGTCGGGTGGACGACCGCGAGTGCGAAGGAAGCCGCAGCGGCCGACGCGTAGAGCGGGAGCGAGTGCGCGCGCATCGCCGCCAACGCCAGTGCGATGGCGGCAGGCACGAGCAGCTGCCGGGAGGAAGTCGCGGGCAGCGAGAGCACGGTGTAGGCGCCGCCGTTCCCGGGCGCGAAGCAGATCATCGCAACCTGGGCCCCCGCGACGGCGCCCGCAGCCCATGTCCGCCGGAAGACCGCCCAGCCGGCCTCGTAGGCGAGGAGCACCGCGATCGGCGCGAGGATCGAGGGCAGGTGGAGGACGACCTCCTCCGGGTCGGCTCCCGAGAGCAGCGCGATCAGCCCGAGGAAGCCGTGCCAGAGCGGGAACGCATAGCCGGGGTGCAGGCTGGCGTCGGTGAACTCGCCGACCGCGTCGAGAGACAGCTCGTCGAGCTCGAGCAGCTTCCGCGTCCGCGCGAGGTGGAAGAGCCCGTCGCCCTGGACGGTCCCGGCGACGCTCCAGAGCAGGATCCCGAGCGCAGCGCCGCTGCCGACCGCGATCCAGCGCCCGGGGATCGCCGACTCCGTTCGGATCCTGCGCACGAAGTCGATGGCGAGCGACGCGATCGCCGCGAGCGCGAGCAGCGCCAGCGTGAGCAGCAGCGACTCCCGCAGCACGAACGTGACCGCGAGCGCACCGAAGAGCAGGGTCAGCGACCAGGCGAGCGTCGCGGCGAGCGTCCTGACGCCGAGCGCGCGCGCGAGGGCCCATCCGGGAGCGAGCACGAGCGCGGTCGCGAGCCCGAGCCGGAGATAGAGCAGGATGTTGGTCACCGGCTCACTCGAGGAGCTCGGCGACGCTGCCGGAGCCGAGCCAGCGGGCGGCGTCGCGGTACGCTGTGCCGCGCTCGCCGCGGAACAGGAGCCCGCGCACCCGAAGCGCAAGACGGAGTAGCCGCCGCGCGCGCTCGGCGGCGCGCTCGCCTCGGTGCTTCGCGAGGAAGCGGAGGTGCCCGCGCAGGTTCTCGCGGTAGAGGCGGCCGCCGTGCGACGCGCCGCGAACGTGCACGCACTCGGCCCCGGGATAGAACACGACGCTCCACCCGGCCTCGCGGAACCGGTAGCACCAGTCGGTCTCCTCGCTGAAGAGGAAGAAGTCCTCGTCCAGCGGGCCGACCTCGTCGATCGCCCCGCGCCGAACGAGCATGCATGCACCCATGACGACCTCCACCTCGCGCACCTCGTCGTGGTCGAAACCGCCCGCGTAGAACGCATTCAATGCCGACGAGCGCGGCGCGAGCTTGCGCAGGCCCAGGTACTCGGTGGCGAGCCGCCACGTCGTGGGGAAGCCGCGAACCGAGCGCTGGAGGGAGCCGTCGGGGTTCGAGAGACGTGGCCCGACGAGCGCTGCGCGTGGTCGCGAGTCGGCGAACTCGATCAGCCGCTCGAGCGAGTCGCCGACGAGCCACGCGTCCGCGTTCAAGATCAGCACGTAGCGCCCCTCGGTCTCCTCGATCCCCCGATTCCAGCCGGCGCCGAGACCGCGGTTCTCGGTCTCGACGAGCTTCACCTCAGGGAAGCGCTCCCGGACGAAGTCGGGCGTCCCGTCGCTCGAGCCGTTGTCGACGACCACGGTGGTTACCCCGCGGACGCTCTGCAGGCACTGCTCGATCCAGGGCAGGGCGTCGTACGTGACGACGACGACGGCGACGTCAGCCATGCTCGACCCGCGGCTCCCTCCCGCCGCGAAGGCCCTCCCAGGCGAGAATCGCGGCGCCCGGCAGCGCCATGATCACCGTGACGAGGAAGAAGAGGAAGCCCGCCGCGAACGCCTGCTCCGCGGCGACCCCGAGGCTGCCGAGGAAGCTGACGAAGAACGCCTCGCGTACGGCGATCCCGTTCAGGGTGAACGGCACCAGCATGACCAGGAACAGCAGCGGGCCCATGACGTAGTACGCGACGACTCCGAGCTCGATGCCGACCGCCTTCGCCGCCGCCCAGATGGCGAGCACGCGCACGGCCTGCACGGCGAGGCTCACGAGCGCCACGGCGAGGAGCAGCCGCGGACGGTCTCGGTAGTGGTGGACGCTCTCGTAGAAGCCGCGGAGCACGCGGTCGACGCGCACGCGGCGAAGCCACGGCTCGACCCGGCGCAGCAGCGGCCGCGCCGAGCGGGCGAAGAAGAGGAACGCGGCGAGGATCGTCCCGAAGACGAATACGCCCTCGATCCAGAGGTAGGCGCTCACGTCGTAGCGGCCGATCGCGAGCACGAACGCGATGGCGCCCAGGAGGACGGTTGCGGCGCCCCCGAGCCCGCGCTCGAGCACGACGGTGCCGGCGATCGCCGTGGCGCGGCCGACGTGGCGCCGCGCCGTCTCGACGACGCGGACGGCGTCACCGCCGAGCGAGGTCGGGAGGATCTGACCGGCCGTGTAGGCGACGAAGTAGGCGCGCGTCAGCCACGCCACGGGCTCGCCGATCGCGTGCGCGCGGAGGAGCGCCTGCCAGCGCGCGGCGAGCACCGGCACCGTGAAGACCATGATCGCGGCGGAGAGCGCGAACCAGCCGAGCTCCGTCTCCGCGAGCACGTCGAGCGTCGTCGACAGGTCGATCTTCCAGGCGAGGTAGGCAACCGCGGCAGCGGTCAGGACGATCGTGCCGGCGACCCGAATGCGCCGGCTCACGTGGCGCTCATGCGGACACCCGTTCCTGGCACGCGGCGACCGTACCAGCGTCCCGGCGCCGATCAGGGGCGAGGCGACCCCCGCCCCGTCAAGGCGTCAGTTCGCGTGCGGCTCGGCCGCGGGGGTCACGCGCCTCGGGTTCGGCGCCGACGCCTCGCCCTCGACGTTGAGCCGCGGGAGCCACTCGAGCCAGCGCGGCAAATACCAGTTCCAGTTCCCGAGGACCTTCATCGCGCTCGGGAGCACGACCGAGCGGATCAGCGTCGCGTCGATCAGGAGCGCGACCGCGACCCCGAAGCCCATCTGCTGGAACATGATGAGGTCGCCGCGCGCGAAGCCCGCGAACACGGCGACGATGATGAGCGCGGCCCCGGTGATGATCCGCGCCGTCGATCCCACCCCGTACGTGACGGCGTCGGTGGTGTCCCGGGTCTCGTCGAAGCGCTCGCGGATGCGCGAGAGCAGGAACACCTGGTAGTCCATCGACAGTCCGAAGAGCACCGAGAACAGGAAGAGCGGCACCCAGGCCTCGATCGTGTCCGACTGCTGGAAGCCGAGGAGCCCGGCGCCCACTCCCTCCTGGAAGACGAGCACCAGCAAGCCGTACGCCGCGCCGACCGAGAGCAGGTTCAGGAGGACCGCCGTCGCCGCGACGACGACCGAGCGGAACACGACCGTGAGCAGCAGGAAGGTGAGCAGGAGCACGAACGCGATGACGTACGGCGCCGGATCGATCACCGAGTCGAAGTAGTCGATGTTCTCGGAGGTCGAGCCGCCGACCAGCACCTCGGCGTCCGTGTCGGCGAACGTCTCGGGAACCGTCGTCGAGCGAAGCTCGCGCACCGCCGAGACCGCCTCGGGCGTGGCCGGGTCCCCGGCGACCGGCACGGTCAGGACGGCGACCTCGCCGTCCGCCGAGCGCATGACCTCGCCGCTCCCGAACCGGGGGTCGGCCGCGAGCATGGCTCGCAGCTCGTCGAGCCCGCGCATCACCTCTGCGCTCGACGCTCCTCCGGTCACGACGATCTCGACCGGATCCGTCGTCGTTCCCGCGAAGTCGCGCTCGAGCGCCTCGAACCCCTGCTTGGAGACGAAGCGGTCGGGAAGGGAGGAGACGCCGCTCGTGCCCGTGCTCAGGCCGAGCACCGGCACGGCGAGCAGGAGAAGCACACCGACGGAGAGCGCGAGGCTGGTGACCGGCCGCCGGATCACGCGCCGCACGATCGCGCCCCAGAAGCGGCCTTCCGCGGACGACGACTCGAGAATCCGCCGCCCGATGAACGGGATGCGGAGCGCGTTCACGCGATCGCCGAGAAGCCCGAGCACGGCCGGCAGCAACGTGAGAGCGGCGACGACCGAGACGATGCCGACGAGGATCGCCCCAACGGCGAGGCTGCGCATGATCGAGTTCGGCACCAGCAGCATCCCGAACATCGCGACGACGAAGACCGTGCCGCTGAAGAGCACCGCGCGGCTCGCCGTCGCGCCGGCTGCCTCGATGGCCGCGAGCTCGCTCCGGCCGCGCCCGCGCTCCTCCCGGTAGCGCGAGACGACGAAGAGCGAGTAGTCGATCCCGAGCGCGAGCCCCATCCCCGTGAGCATGTTCACGACGAACACCGAGAGCTCGAACTCCTGCGCGAGGAGCGCGGTCAGCCCGAGCGCGACGAGGATCGAGACGATCGCCATGACGAGCGGCACGAGGCCTGCGACGACCGCACCGAACACGAGCAGCAGGATGATCAGCGCTGCGGGGAGCCCGAACTTGAGCTCGCCGTTCTCGAGATCCTCCTGCGAGAGCGCGTTGAAGTCGTGGTCGAGCGTCTCGTCGCCGGTCATGGCCACCGCGAAGGCGGCGTCCTCGTCGGCCGCCTCGACCTCGGCGACGACGGCCTCGACCTCTCCGTCGTCCGCGAACGCGAGCGGCAGGAGCGTGGCGTGCCGGTCGTCGGAGACGAGCGCGCCGCTCGCGTCGTCGAGGTAGGTGCGGGCGCCGCCGAGGGCCTCGGTCCCGCTGTCGCCGACGAGAGCACGTACGAACGACTCGAACCGAGGCGAGTCGACGGTGTGCTGCTCGGAGCGGACGACGACGAGATCGGTGGTCTGCAGTGCCGGGTCGACCGGGAATGCCTCTGCACGGACGTCGTCGGCGCTCTCGGACTGCGGGTCGTTCGTGGGCGCGCCCTCGGTCGTGAGGCTCCCGCCGAGGAGAGCGGCGATCGCGACGAACGCCAGGACGACGACGGCGACCCAGGCGGCGATCGTTCTCCACGGGTGGCGGGCGCTCGCCGACGCGAGGCCGGTGGTCGAGAGCAGTCGGGCTCCGGCGCTCATGGCCTCCTCCTCGTGTCCATCTCGTTACGGTGTAGTGATTGATCACTCATTTACAGGTAAAAAAGAGAGATCAGGCCCCTGGGTCGGGGTCCTTGCAGCCCTCGAGCAGCCGCCCCATCCACTTCTCGCTCGGCGCGTCGACATCGTGGATGCCGAGCGCCATCAGCGTGTTCATGAGCATGCCGGCGGCGAAGAACCGGGAGATCGTCTGCTGGTCGGCGCCGGACACGGTCTCGACGTAGTCGACGAGCCGCCCGTAGCCGCGCACCGACACGGCTCGCACCTCGTCGTCCTCGACGGAGCTCGCGTACGCCTGGAGCTGTCCTTGCAGGAGCACGTGATCCTCGTCGATCAGGCGCCCGTAGGTCTCTCCGATCGCCCGCATCGCGTCGTTCCCGGACTTCCCCGACGCGGCCGCGCGAAAGGCGTCGAGCGTCTGCGCGTAGCACTGCTCGGTCACGGCCAGGAAGAGCTCCTTCTTCGAGCCGAACAGGCGGAAGAGGTAGGGCTGCGAGATCCCCGCCCGGCGGGCGATGGCGTCCGTCGAGGCGCCGTGCAGGCCCCGAAGCGCGAACTCGTGCCGCGCCGCCTCGAGCACGGCCTCCCGGCGAAGCTCGGCGGTCTGTCTCGTCCTGGTCGCCATGCGACGGGAAGGAAGTTATCACTCACTCACATATCGGGTCAAGATCCCCGCGACGCGATCGACGTCCGCCTCCGTGAGCCCCGAGTGGAACGGCAGCGCGAGCGCCCGCTCGAACGCGCGGTCGGCGCCCGGGAACGGTCCCTGGTGGCGATAGGGCTCCAGGCGGTGGAGCGCCCAGGTCCCGATCTGCGCCTCGATCCCCTCCTCGCGCAGCCCGGCGAGCGCCTCGTCGCGCCGGTCGAGCTGGACGACGTACGCCTGCCAGCCGTGGCGGTCGCCGTCGGCGGCCCGCGGGGTCGGGAGGACGTTCGCGAGCCGCTCGGCGTACCACTCGGCGACGCGCTCGCGGGCGCGCAGGAGCTCCTCGAGGCGCGCGACCTGGGGAATCCCGATCGCGCAGAGGAGGTCGGGCAGGCGGTAGTTGAAGCCGGGCGCCCGCATGTCTCCGAGCGTCTCCCAGCCGTGGTGACGGAGGCGCCGAACCGCGCCGTCGAGCGCCTCGTCGTCGGTGGTGACGGCTCCGCCCTCCCCGGTCGTCACGATCTTCCGCGGGTGGAAGGAGAGGCAGCCGGCGACGCCGAGGCTGCCGCAGCGCGTGTTCCGGTAGCGGGCCCCGAGCGCTCCGGCCGCGTCCTCGACGAGCGCGACCTCCTGCGGGACCGCCGTCTGCAGGGCCTCCCACTCGACCGGCCGGCCGAAGAGGTGCACGGCCATCACGGCCTTCGTCCGCGGCGTCACGGCGGCGGCGACCGCGGCAGGATCGACGTTGAAGGTCTCCGCGTCGACGTCCGCGAGGACGGCGTGGGCGCCGCAGAGCTCGACGACGTTCGCGGTCGCGGGGAACGTGTAGGCGGGGACGATCACCTCGTCTCCCGGCCCGACCTCGAGCCCGAGCAGCGCGACGTGCAACGCCGCGGTCCCCGACGACACGACCGCGGCGTGCGCCGTGCCGACGGCTTCCGCCAGCGCCGCCTCGAGCTCGGCGACCTTCGGGCCCATCGTGAGCTGCCCGCTCTCGACCACCTCGGCGAGCGCCGCCAGCTCCTCCTCGCCGACGTCGGGCCGGGCAAGCCGGATGTCGTCCGTCACGCCGTTGCGGCTCCGAGCTTCGCGCGATACCAGGCGATCGTCCTCTCGAGCCCCTCGTCGAGGTCGATCTTCGCCTCGAAGCCGAGCAGCGTGCGGGCCTTCTCGACGTTCGGGATGCGGAGCTCGACGTCCGTGTAGTGCAGAGGCTGGAACACGATCTCGCCCGGGCATCCCGTCAGGCGCTTCACGCGCCGCGCGAGGTCGTGGATGGTCACCGCCGAGCGCGCGTTGCCGATGTTGAAGCTCTCGCCGACCGCGCTCGGGTGCTCGAGCGCGAGCAGCGCGCCGTCGACCATGTCGTCGACGTAGCACCACGCGCGGATCTGGGAGCCGTCGCCGTGGATCGTGAGGTCGCGTCCCGCGAGGGCATGCTCGATGAACGCGCGGATCGCGCCGCCGCCGATCTGACCGGGCCCGTAGACGTTGAACGGCCGCACCGAGGTCGTCGGCAGCCCGAGCTCCGCGTGGTACGCGTGCGCCATGTGCTCGCCCGCGAGCTTCGAGACCGCGTACGTCCAGCGCGCCTCGCCGACGGAGCCGATGGTCGTCACGTGCGCCTCGTGGACGTTGAACGCGTGCTGGCCGAACACCTCGCTCGTCGAGAAGTCCACGAGCCGCTCGATCGTGTCCCGCGTGGCGAGCGCGGCCTCGAGCACGTTGTAGGTACCGATGACGTTCACCCTCATCGTGCGGACGGGGCTCTCCAGCACGGTGTCGACGCCCGCGATGCCGGCGCAGTGGACGACGTGCGTCGCCCCTCGCACGAGCTCCTCGAGCCGCTCGGGCTCGAGGACGTCGGTCTGCACGAAGGTGAAGTTCGGGTGCTCGGCGAGGGGTGTCCCTCCGAGCGAGTCCCGGTGCAGGTTGTCGAGCGCGACGATCTCGTTCTCGTCCACGAGTCGGCGGGCGAGCGTGGTGCCGATGAACCCGGCCCCGCCCGTGATGACGACTCGCTTTCCGTGGAGCGGCACGCGGCGAGTCTAGAGGTACCCTCGCGACGTGCGCCCGCTCGCGGTTCTCTCGTTCGCCGCGGTCGTGCTGGTGGCCTGCGCGAATGGATCGGCCGGCAGCTCCCGAGCGACGTCCCTGACGATCGCGTTCTGGCCCGAAGGGCCGGGCGCGTCCCAACCGCGGCGGACGACGCTTCGCTGCGCTCCAGCGCGCGGTACGCATCCTCGCTCGGCACTCGCGTGCCGCCGGCTCGCGCGCGGCGGTGTCGCGCTGCTCGCGCCCGTCCCTCGCGATGCGTTGTGCACCGAGATCTACGGCGGGCCGCAGACGGCCCGGGTGGTGGGAAAGGTCGCCGGCAAGCGTGTCTGGGCAAGCTTCTCCCGGACGAACGGGTGTCACATCGCCCGCTGGGATCGCCTCTCGCCCTGGCTGCTGCCGCGCGGCGGCGTGACGTAGCGGCCCGCCCCGGCCTTCCGGGCTAGCATCGGCGCGCGTGAAGACCGTCCTCTTCGTCGGCGCAGGACGCCACCAGCGGCGGGCGATCGAGCACGCGCGGGCCCGCGGTCTGCGCGTGGTCGCAGTCGATCGAAACGAGCGGGCACCCGGGCTGGCCTCGGCGGACGCCGCCGAGGTGGTCGACTTCACGGACGTCGGCGCGGTGGTCGAGGTCGGACACCGGCACGGCGTCGACGGCGTCCTCACGGTGTCCGCGGATAGGGCGGTCCCGGTCGTCGCGGCGGTCGCGGAGGAGCTCGGCCTGCCCGGGATCGGGCGCGCGACCGCGCACCTCGTGACGCACAAGCTCGAGATGCGCGACGCGCTCGCCGCGGCCGGCGTGCCCCAGCCGCCCTACGCGCGCCTGCGTTCCGCGCAAGACGTGGAGCACGCGCTCGAGGCCGCCGGGCTTCCCGCGGTGCTGAAGCCCGTCGACTCCGGCGGGCAGCGCGCAGTGTTCCGGATCGAGTCAGCCGACGACCTGCGTGCGAACGCGGCCGAGGCGATCTCGGAGTCACCGACGGGCGAGGCGATCGTGGAGGCGTTCGTCGACGGGCTCGAGCTGAACGGGATCGTCATCGCCCGCGGCGGCGAGGCCGCGCAGCTCACGCTCTCCGACCGGCTGCGGCCGCCGGGAATCGGCTTCGGCGTCGGCTGGATGCACGTCTACCCGCCGTCGCTCCCGGACGACCAGCGCGAGCGCGCCGAGCACATCGCCGAGGATTCCGTGCGTGCGCTCGGCCTCCGCGACGGCATCGCCTTCCCGCAGCTGATCGCCTCGCCCGACGGCTCCGTCGCGGTGGTCGAGGCCGCCGCGCGCATCCCGGGCGGGCAGATGGCCGACCTCGTGCGGCACGCCGTCGGCGTCGACCTCGTCGAGATCGCCCTCCGGCAGGCGCTCGGAGAGGAGGTCGGGGACGACCTCGCGCTCCCGCAGTTCTCCCAGCCGCTCGCGATTCGCTTCTTCACCGCAGAGCCTGGCCCGCTCCCCACCGGCCGCGTCGTCTCGATCGGGAGCCTCGAGCCGGTCCTCGCCGCGGAGGGCGTCGTGCAGGCGGACACGTACCTCGAGCTCGGCGAGACGATCCGGCCCGTGCGCCGCGACGGCGACCGCCGCGGATACGTGATCGCCGTCGGAGACGACACCGAGATGGCTCGGAGGCGAGCGGACGAGGCGGCGGCGCTCCTTCGCGTCGAGGTGGAAGCCGGAGTCGCCGCGTGAGCGACCCGCGGACGCGCGTCGTCGCCCAGGGGTACGACGCCATGCATGCGGGCTACGCGGCGTGGAGCGAACGGGTCGTCGGGGATCCGCGTGCCCGTTGGCTCGACGAGCTCGGTTCTCGGTTGCCCGACGGCGCCCGTGTCCTCGAGCTCGGCTGCGGCACAGGAGCAGACGCACGACGTCTGGCCGAGCGATTCCGCGTCACCGGCGTCGACGTCTCCGCCGCGCAGCTCGCGCGCGCGAGACAGAACGTTCCGGGCACCGACTTCGTCGAGGCCGACTTCACCGCGCTCGAGCTCAGTGCCGCGTCGTTCGACGCCGTCGTCGCCGTGTATGCGTTCAACCACGTCCCCCGCGAGCTGCTCGCCCCGCTCCTCGGCCGCATCCACGCGTGGCTCGTCCCCGGCGGGCTGCTCCTCGCCTCGTTCGGGACCAGCGACACCGAGGCGTGGGTCGGGGAGTGGCTCGGCACGACGATGTTCTTCTCGAGCTTCCCGCGCGAGACGACGAGCCGCCTGCTCGACGACGCTGGGTTCGAGCGATTCCTCGACGAGACGGTCCCGATGGAGGAGCCGGACGGCGCGGTCGAGTTCCACTGGGTGCTCGTAGGCACATGAGCTGCTCGTTCGACCTGGCGCACTACCGCGAGCTCCTCGAAGCCGCGAAGGCGGGCGGCTATCGCTTCGCCCGCTTCGACGCCGAGCCCGAGCCGGGCGACCTCTTGTTGCGCCACGACGTCGACCTCTCCCTCGGCGCCGCGGTCGAGATGGCGGAGCTCGAGGCCG
>Ga0268386_10002102_pt1 | contig 14022 bp, 6 predicted proteins | sample RVTome_15_FD_200260 | JGI IMG/M metagenome (GOLD analysis project Ga0268386, IMG submission 200260) | Soil microbial communities from uranium-contaminated site in the Upper Colorado River Basin, Wyoming, United States - RVT150D86... ...
GGAACGCCGCATATCGGCCGTGTTCGCAGCCTTCGCGTGGATCGCCCTGATCTATCTGTGGCAGGCGGACGTGCTGGAGCTCAGCGCCACGATCGATTCGCCGCAGGCAAGTCACATCGAGCGCACCGACCGTGCGCTCGCGGGCTCGTCCGCCCGGGAAGAGGTGACGCTGGCCACCGCGCGACACGCTCAAACGCGCGAATGAGGCGCCGAGTTCCGCGTCGGATGGCTCGTTTGACATCGACGTCGTGCTCCGTACTATCGATCGGCAAACCGCACTTCCAACCGAGCTTGGCCACACCCGTTTCACCTGCCCGGTTGTGACCGGCGGCTGCAGCGGCATCCTCCGCTCGAAGCCCGAAGCTCGCAACGCGGTGCCGATGGAGCGGAGCCATGGATCAGCCAGCCGACCGCGCGATCGCGCACGGTTTCACACTGTTGTCCGACCTCGACGTGCACCTGTTCAGGGAAGGCACGCACCAGCGCCTCTACCGTCATCTCGGCTCTCACGTCACGAGCGTCAACGGTCAGCGCGGCACCCATTTCGCGGTCTGGGCGCCAAACGCACGCACGGTCGCGGTGATTGGCGATTTCAACACCTGGTCGGAAGCGAATCACGTGCTCGCGCCTCGTTGGGACGGTTGCGGCGTCTGGGAGGGCTTCGTACCCGGCGTGGGTCCCGGGGATCTTTACAAGTATCGGGTCGAAGCGAGCGACGGCCAGGTTTTCGACAAGGCCGATCCTTACGCGCGCTCGAGCGAGGCGCCGCCAGCGACGGCCTCACGCGTCTGGCAGAGTGGTTACAGTTGGCGCGATCAGACCTGGCTGCGTGAACGCGAAGGGCGCAACGCCCTCGATGCGAACTGGTCGATCTATGAGGTGCACCTCGGCTCGTGGCGTCGCGTTCCCGAGGAGAACAATCGATCCCTCACCTATCGGGAGCTTGCGGAATGGCTCCCGGCGCACGTCCGCGAGCTCGGCTTCACCCATGTCGAACTGCTGCCGCTCGCCGAGCATCCCTTTTACGGCTCGTGGGGCTATCAGTGCACGGGCTACTTCTCGCCGACCGCCCGCTACGGCACGCCGGACGATCTACGGCACCTGATCGACGAGCTGCACGCTCACGGCATCGGCGTCATCCTGGACTGGGTACCGTCGCACTTTCCCGGCGACGGTCACGGACTCGCCTACTTCGATGGCACGCATCTTTACGAGCATGAGGATCCGCGGCAGGGATTTCACCCGGAGTGGAACAGCTACATCTTCAATTACGGCCGCAACGAAGTCAGAGGGTTTCTGATCTCGAGTGCGCTCTACTGGATCGATGAGTTCCACGTCGATGCGCTGCGAGTCGATGCCGTGGCCTCGATGCTGTACCTCGATTACGGACGACGCGACGGCGAATGGGTTCCGAACCGCCATGGGGGTCGGGAGAACCTGGAGGCGATCGAGTTCCTGCGCGACCTGAACGAGGCGATTTACCGCGACCATCCGGGTGTGCACACGACCGCGGAGGAGTCTACCGCATGGCCGATGGTATCGCGGCCGGCAAGCGCCGGCGGACTCGGCTTCGGCATGAAGTGGAACATGGGTTGGATGCACGACACGCTCGGGTATTTCGCGCGCGATCCGGTTCATCGTCGCCATCACCATGGCGAGATCACGTTCAGCATCTGGTACGCATTCAGCGAGAATTTCGTGTTGCCGCTCTCGCACGACGAGGTGGTCTACGGCAAGGGCTCGCTGATCGGCAAGATGCCGGGAGACGAGTGGCAGCGCTTCGCCAACCTGCGCCTGCTGTTCGGGTACATGTGGACCCATCCGGGAAAGAAGCTGCTCTTCATGGGCGGAGAGTTCGCCCAGCTCCGCGAGTGGAATCACGATGCGAGTCTCGACTGGCATCTGCTCGACGCACCGTTCCATCGCGGCATCTCTGACTGGATTCGCGATCTGAATCACGCGCTCGCGCGTGAGCCGTCACTGACCGAGCTCGACTTCGAATCGGCCGGCTTCCAGTGGATCGATCACGCCGACGCCGAACGCAGCGTACTGTCCTACGTGCGCCGCGACGTCACCGGGCGGCCGGTCGTGGTACTGCTGAACCTGACGCCGATGCCGCGCGCGAACTACCGCGTCGGCGTCCCGTGGCCCGGCGCCTGGCGCGAGATCCTGAACAGCGATGCGACCCGCTACGGCGGCAGCGGCATCGGCAATCTCGGACGTGTCGAAACGGCGCCAGTCCCTGCGCACGGTCAGTTCGATTCATTGATCGTGACGCTCCCGCCGCTTGCGGTCGTCGTTCTCGTGCCCGTGAGTGATGCGGGGGCGCATTGATCGAGAAGGAGTCCCGGATGGCGACCAGCACGAAGAGTGCCAAAGCCCGCGCCTCCCGCGCCGCTCTCGCTCCGGACGACGGGCGCCGTCGCGCCGTGATCGAGGGCGTGAAGCCGGAAGTCGACTGCGGCAGATTCCCGGTCAAGCGAGTGCTCGGTGACGTGCTCGACGTCGAGGCGGACGTATTCACGGATGGTCACGATGCAGTGCGCTGCCGGCTCAGACATCGTCACGAGCGCGAGCGGACCTGGCACGAAGTCGAGATGCAGCCGCTCGGCAACGATCGCTGGCACGCCGCCTTTCGAGTCGATGCCCTCGGCCGTCATCGCTACACGATCGTGGCGTGGGTGGACCGCTTCCTGACGTGGCGACGCGAGCTCGAACGCCGCGAGGATCCGGCCGACATTCTGATCGCCTGCAAGGTCGGCGCGGAGCTCCTCGGCGATGCAGCCAGACGCGCCGGCGGTGACGATGCCAAGCGGTTGCGGGCGGCTTCGGCTGCGCTGGCGGCCGTCGAGGGGGCCGACCACGGCCTCGAGGTGGCGCTCGACGAGGAGCTCGCGATGCTCGCGGCACGCCACCCGGATCGGCAGTTCGAAAGCAGCTATCCGAGCGAGCTCGAAGTCGTCGTCGACCCGGTGATTGCCCGCAGCGGCGCCTGGTACGAGCTCTTCCCGCGCTCGACGTCCGATGAGTACGACCGGCACGGCACATTCGCCGACGTCGAACGGCGACTGGCCTACGTCGCCGACCTCGGCTTCGACGTGCTGTATTTCCCGCCGATCCACCCGATCGGGCGTGAACGGCGCAAGGGGCCGAACAACACCCTCGTCGCAGGGCCGAATGATCCAGGCAGCCCCTGGGCGATCGGTGCCGACGAGGGCGGGTACGAAGCGATCCATCCCGAGCTCGGCACCGCGGAGGACTTCCGCCGACTGGTCACCAAGGCCCGCAAGCTTGGCATCGAGATCGCGCTCGATATTGCCTTCCAGTGCGCGCCGGATCATCCATGGGTGCGCGAGCATCCGCAGTGGTTCCGTTTCCGGCCCGACGGCACGGTGCAGTACGCCGAGAACCCGCCGAAGAAGTACCAGGACATCTATCCGTTCGACTTCGAAAGCGACGACTGGCGGGCGCTGCACGATGCCCTCACACACGTCGTGCTGCACTGGGTCGGCGCGGGCGTCAACATCTTCCGCGTCGACAATCCGCATACGAAAGCATTCTCGCTGTGGGAGCGGCTGATCACGGAAGTGAAGTCGCAGCACCCGCAGGTCATCTTCCTGTCGGAGGCGTTCACACGACCGCGCGTGATGCACCGGCTCGCGAAGCTCGGCTTTTCGCAGTCGTACACCTATTTCGCCTGGCGCAACACGAAATGGGAGCTCGAGCAGTATTTCCGCGAGCTCGCGCACGATCCTTCGCGCGAGTACTTCAGACCCAACGTATGGCCGAACACGCCCGACATCCTGACGGAATATCTGCAGCAAGGCAGTCGTGCCGCGTTCATGACGCGCTTCGTGCTGGCCGCCACGCTGTCCGCCGCGTACGGCATCTACGGCCCGGCATTCGAGCTGCTCGAGCACGAGCCGCGTGAGCCGGGCAGCGAGGAGTATCTCGACTCGGAAAAATATCAGCGGCGCGTCTGGGATCTCGAGCGGGCGGACAGCTTGCGAGGGTTCATCTCGCGTGTGAACCAGATCCGCCGCGACAACGTAGCGTTGCAGCACGACTGGTCACTGCGATTCATTCCGATCGACAACGACCAGCTGATCGCCTATGCGAAAGCGGCCGAAGATGGTTCGAACAGCGTCGTCTGCGTCGTCAATCTCGATCCTTACCACCGTCACTCCGGCTGGATCGAGCTGCCGCTCGATGAGCTCGGGATAGATGCGAATCACCCCTATCGGATGCACGATCTGCTCGGCGGCGGCAGCTTCCTCTGGCAGGGCCCCCGCAACTACGTCGAGCTCGATCCCGCGAGCGGCGCGGCGCACATTTTCCGAGTGCGACGACACGTGCGTACCGAGCGTGACTTCGATTACTTCCTCTAGAAGAAAGATGAGATCGTATGAACGAACCGGGAGCCTCACCGGAGTGGGTTGACGATCCTCTCTGGTACAAAGACGCGATCATCTATCAGCTGCACGTCAAGGCTTTCTACGACGCGAACGGCGACGGGATGGGTGATTTCGCCGGGCTGCGCGAGAAGCTCGATTACGTGCAGGAGCTCGGCGTCAACGCGATCTGGCTGCTGCCGTTCTATCCCTCGCCGCTGAAGGACGACGGCTACGACATCGCCGACTACCGCAGCGTCAACCCGGATTACGGCTCGATCAGGGATTTCCGCGAATTCGTCCGCGAGGCGCACCGTCGCGGCCTCAAGGTGATCACAGAGCTCGTGATCAATCACACCTCAGATCAGCACCCCTGGTTCCAGGCGGCACGACGCGCACCGAAGAACTCGGCGACTCGGCGCATGTACGTCTGGAGTGACACCGACCAGGCGCTCGCCGGGACCCGGATCATCTTCACCGACACGGAGATCTCGAACTGGGCCTGGGATCCGGTCGCGCAGCAATACTACTGGCACCGTTTCTTCTCTCACCAGCCGGACCTGAACCACAACAATCCGGCCGTCGTAAAGGCGGTGTCGCGCGTCATGAACTTCTGGATGGACATGGGCGTTGACGGCATGCGGCTCGACGCGATTCCGTACCTGTGCGTGCGCGAGGGCACGAACAACGAGAACCTGCCCGAGACGCACCAGGTGCTGAAGCAGCTGCGCGCGGTCGTAGACAGCCGTTACAGGAATCGGATGTTTCTCGCCGAGGCGAACCAGTGGCCGGAAGACGTGCGCGAGTACTTCGGTGAGGGTGATGAGTGCCACATGGCCTATCACTTCCCGCTGATGCCGCGCATCTACATGGCGCTTGCGCTCCAGGACCGTTATCCGATCACGGAAATCATGCGCCAGACGCCCGACATCCCCGACAACTGCCAGTGGGCGATCTTCCTGCGCAACCACGACGAGCTGACACTCGAGATGGTGACCGATCGCGAGCGCGACTACATGTACAGCATGTATGCGAAAGAAACGCGGATGCGCGTCAACGTCGGCATTCGTCGCCGGCTCGCGCCACTGCTCGATAACGATATCGATCGGATCAAGCTGATGAACAGCCTGCTGCTGTCGATGCCGGGCTCACCGATCCTGTATTACGGCGATGAGATCGGCATGGGCGACAACATTTACCTCGGCGACCGGAACGGGGTGCGCACGCCGATGCAGTGGAGCCCGGACCGCAACGCCGGCTTCTCGCGTGCCGACCCGCAGAAGCTGTACCTGCCGGTCGTGATGGACCCGATCTACGGCTTCCAGGCGGTGAACGTCGAGGCGCAGTCGCGCGATCCCTCGTCCCTGCTCAACTGGACCAAGCGACTGCTCGCGATCCGCCGGCAATTCCGCGCGTTCGGCCGCGGCACACTCGAGTTCGTCCGACCCGGCAACCGCAAGATCTTCGCGTACGTGCGCAGCTACGATGGCGAAACGATTCTGTGCGTGGCGAACCTGGCGCACACTGCGCAGGCCGTCGAGCTCGATCTCGCGAAATACAAGGGCCGGGTCCCCGTGGAGCTGATGGGACGCAATGCGTTCCCGCCGATCGGGGAGCTGCCGTATCTGCTGACGCTGCCCGGCCATGGTTTCTTCTGGCTCAGTCTCACGGAATCCACCGAGGTGCCAACCTGGCACGTGGAGCGACTCCATGCGAGTGAGTTGCCGGTCATCGTGCTTTCGAGCGGCCTCGCGACGTTCGACGGCGATCTCCGCACTGCGGGTGAGCGTAGCGTCGCCACGCGCGGCCTGAGAATGCTCGAGAGCGAAGTGCTGCCGGAGTTCCTGCCACAGCGCCGCTGGTTCGCCGCGAAAGGCGCGCGCATCACGGCAGTCAACCTTGGGCCACGCACGATCTGGCATACGCAACGCGGCGACTGGATGATCGCGTTGCCGCAGGTCGAGATTGCCGATGCCGAACGCCAGCACTATCTGTTGCCGCTCGCACTTGGCTGGGAAGGCGAGCGCGAAGACCGTCAATCGCGCACCACGGAGTGGGCGCTCGCGAAAGTGCGTCAGCAGGCGCGCGCCGGCTTCCTGGTCGATGCGTTCGGCGACAACGATTTCTGCCTGGCATTGGCGGAGGCGGCGGGCACCGACACGAGCCAGCCGCTCGGCGAAGGTGAGATCGTGTTCTCGCCGACCAGTCGTTACGCGGAGCTCAGGGCCGGTTCGCTCGAGCCGGTACGGAATCTCTCGATCGAGCAGAGCAACACGTCGGTGACTCTCGGCGAGTGTCTGTTCCTGAAGGGCTACCGGCGTCTGCGCGAAGGCGTGAATCCCGACATCGAAATGAGTCGTTATCTGACTGAGGTTGCGCGCTTCGAGCATATCGCCCCCCTCGCCGGCTCCGCGGAGTGGCGCCGCAAGGGCAAGGAGCCGTTCACGCTCGCGGCCTTCTTCGGCTTCGTGCAGAACCAGGGCGACGGCTGGACCTACACGCTCGACCACCTCGAGCGCCATGGCGCAGCCATTCTTCACGCAGGCGCGGCCGAGGAAGGCGCGTCGCACGGCCTGTATCTGCAACAGATGGACACGCTCGGCCGTCGCGTCGGCGAACTGCACGCGGCGTTGTCACTACCGACCGATGATCCGGCCTTCGCCCCCGCGACGCTCCGGACGAGCGAGGTAGCGGGTTGGGGACGCGACGTGCGCCGTGAAGCCGAGGCCACTCTGCGTACACTGCGCTCGCGGCTTTCGAGCCTGCCCGAAACTGCAGGCGGCCCTGCCGAGCAGTTGCTCGCAGCGCGCAGCGGGCTGATGGCAAGGATCCGGGATCTCGCCGGGAAGCCGGTCGACACGGTCAAGACGCGTTTCCACGGCGACCTGCATCTCGGACAGCTGCTGGTGGTGCGCGAAGACTTCCTGATCATCGACTTCGAGGGCGAGCCGGCACGTCCGTTCGAGGAGCGCCGGCGCAAGAGCTCGGTGCTGCGCGACGTCGCCGGCATGCTGCGGTCGTTCGACTATGCCCGTGCCGTAGCGTACGACCATGCGCTCGGCGGACGACCGGACGCGGCCGAGATCCTCGCCGCGGGCTTCAGCGCGTGGCGCGACGAAACGGCCGCTGCGTTCATGCACGGTTATCGCGATGGGGTCGGCGAAGCGGCCTGCTGGCCGCGCGAAGAGGCGGATGCGAGCCGTCTGATCGCGCTGTTCCAGATCGAGAAGGCGTTATACGAGTTGCGGTACGAGCTCGCCAACCGGCCGGCATGGGTCGGCGTGCCGATCAACGGCTTGCTCACAGTGTTATCGAGGTAGCCCACGTGGCGAATCCGCTGTCCGCAGTCTGGCCGGGTCTGCCATATCCCCAGGGCGCGGAGTGGGACGGCGAAGGCGTCAACTTCGCGCTCTTCTCGGAGCATGCCGAGGGTGTCGAGCTGTGTCTGTACGACCAGCGCGGTCGCCGCGAGCTGCAGCGGATTGCGCTGCGTGAGCAGACCGATCAGGTCTGGCATTGCTATCTGCCGGAGGCCCGGCCCGGGCAGTTGTACGGGTACCGTGTCCAGGGTCCCTATCGTCCGCACGACGGACATCGGTTCAACGCGTCGAAACTGCTGATCGATCCCTACGCAAAGTCGATCGTCGGCACGTTGAACTGGAGCGACGCGCACTTCGGTTACCGGATCGGGCATCCGAAAGCAGACCTGTCCTTCGACCGGCGCAACAGCGCACACGGCATGCCGAAATGTCAGGTCATCGATCCGGCCTTCACGTGGGGCGAAGATCGTCCGCCCCGTACGCCCTGGCACGACACCGTGATCTACGAGATGCACACACGTGGCTACACGATGCAGCATCCCGATATCTCGCCCCAGTACCGCGGCACCTATGCGGCACTCTGCACTCAGCCGATCATCGGGCACCTGCAACGGCTCGGCGTGACGGCGGTCGAACTGATGCCCGTGCACTCCTTCGTGCACGACCGCCATCTCGTCGAGAAGCGGCTGCGCAATTACTGGGGCTATAACTCCATCGGCTACCTCGCACCGCAGGGCGAATATGCAGCCTCCCACCAGCCGGAACGCGAATTCAAGACGATGGTGAAGACGCTGCACTCGGCCGGCATCGAGGTCATTCTCGACGTCGTTTACAACCACACCGCGGAAGGTAGTCACCTCGGTCCGACGCTCGCGTTTCGTGGTATCGACAACGCTGCGTACTACCGGCTCGTCGCAGACGACCCGCGGTTCTACATGGACTACACCGGTTGCGGGAATACGTTGAACATGCAGCACCCGCGCGTGCTGCAGATGATCATGGACAGTTTGCGGTACTGGATCGAAGAGATGCACGTCGACGGCTTCCGTTTCGATCTCGCCTCGGCGCTCGCTCGCGAGCTGCACGAAGTCGATCGGCTCGGGGCCTTCTTCGACATCATCCGCCAGGATCCGGTGATCTCGCGCGTGAAGCTGATCGCCGAACCCTGGGACCTCGGCGAAGGCGGCTATCAGGTGGGTCGTTTCCCGGTCGGCTGGACCGAGTGGAACGGCAAGTACCGCGACACGATCCGCAGCTACTGGCGCGGCGATGGCGGACTGCTCGGCGACCTCGCCTACCGGCTGTCAGGCTCGAGCGATCTCTACGGTCACAGCGGCCGACGGCCGTATGCGAGCATCAACTTCATCACTGCCCACGACGGGTTTACGCTCGAGGATCTCGTCAGCTACGACCACAAGCACAACGAAGCGAACCTCGACGACAATCGCGATGGTGAGGATCACAACTGCAGCTGGAATTGCGGTGTCGAAGGGCCCACCGACGACTCTGCGGTGCTCGCACTGCGCCGGCGACAGAAGCGCAACTTCCTTACGACGCTGCTGCTGTCCCAGGGCGTACCGATGATCTGCGCCGGTGATGAAACGGGTCGGACCCAGCACGGCAATAACAACGCGTATTGCCAGGACAACGAGATCTCCTGGATCGACTGGCATCTCGAGGCGGACGATCGTGCGCTGCTCGAGTTCACGCAGCGGCTGATTGCATTTCGCGCAGGCCATCCAAGCTTCCGTCGGCGCGAGTTCTTCGAGGGCCGCGCGATCCGCCCGACCGGTGTCTCCGACATCGCGTGGTTCGATCCGGCCGGCACCGAGATGAGCGAAGCGCAGTGGCGTGAGGGCTTCGCGCGCAGTTTAGGTGTCTATCTATCAGGAGAAGCCATCGACGAACATGACGAGCGTGGCCGTCCGATCACTGACGACGATTTTCTCGTGCTGCTGAATGCACATCATGAAGAGTTGCCGTTCCGGATCCCGGCGATCGAGGGGATCCACGAATGGCAGCTCGTGCTGGATACGAATCTCGAAGCGGGCTTCGTCGCTGAGGATCGCCGCTACCGCGCCCGGGACGCCTGTCCACTTGCGGCCCGCGCAGTGGCGGTGCTGCGCCATCGGCTCCCTGCCGTCTGATCTGCTCCGCCCGCAAGCGGCCCTGCGCGCCCCAGACCAGAGCGGCTTGTTGCATTTCGCCGAGAGGACTAGCATTCGCGCAATCCTCGCGCTTCGCCGTCTCTGCAGCAGGGCGATCGTGCGGGGCTACAACAACGTCGGGGAAGCGTGTCCGGTCCTGCTGCGGCCCGCGCCGGATACCAGGGGATTATGTCAATGCGAAAGCGTCATCCACGCATCGGCCTTTTCGTGCCGATGCTCGCAGCGTCATTCACGCTCGTGGCAGGGCTCGGAACCACAACTTCATCAGCCGCATCGAACGAAGGTGCTCGGGGTCGCGGCGACGATCTGCCGCATCCGCTCGGCGATCGGCAGCGCGCACTGCGGCAGCAGGCGCTCGAACAGAAACTCAGGGGCAAGGCTTTCGGTACAGTCGGGGAAGTGGCCCGCGGCCAGTTCGTCGAGCTCACGCGCGAAGGCGAGGATCTGATCTGGACCGTCACCGGCGAGTTCGGCGATCTCGAGTCACCCTTTGGAATCCTGCAGGGCGGCGCGTCCGGCCCGCAGCACAACCAGATTCCCGAACCCGATCGCAGCGTCGATAACACGACGATCTGGGTCGCCGACTTCAGTCGATCGCACTACCTCGATCTGCTCTTCTCGGAGGCACCGGGTGCGATCTCGATGCGCAACTTCTACATCGAGCAATCCTCGGGCCGGTACGCCGTGGCTGGCGACGTCACGGACTGGGCACAGGTGCCTTATCGCGCCGCGCATTACGGGCGCGACTGGTGCGGCGATATCGTCTGCGGACAGACGACCTGGTGGTTCGTACGGGACTCGGTGAACGCCTGGTACGACGCACAGATTGCCGCGGGCCAGACGGCGGCGCAGATCGACGAATACCTGAGCCAGTTCGACGTCTGGGATCGCTACGACCACGACGGCGATGGCAACTTTGATGAGCCCGACGGCTACATCGATCATTTCCAGAATGTCCATGCCGGCGAGGGTCAGGAGACGGGCGGCGGTTCGTACGGCACCGACGCGATCTGGAGCCATCGCTGGTACGTGCAGCTCACGCCCATCGGCTCCGGCGGCCCGACGCTCGACGATGGCACCGTAGTGCCTTTCGGCGGCACGCGGGTCGGTCAGTCGAAGTACTGGATCGGCGACTACACGATCGAGCCCGAGAATGGTGCGGTGGGTGTGTTCGCGCATGAATTCGCGCATGACCTTGGCCTGCCGGATCTCTATGACACCTCAGGCAATACCTGTGGCTCGGCCTGCGAGAACTCGACTGCGTTCTGGACACTGATGTCGTCGGGCTCCTACGGCAACGATGGCACGATCGACATTGGCACAAAGCCGACGCACATGGGCGCCTGGGAGAAGTTCCAACTCGGCTGGCTAAACTACGAAGTCGCTTTTGCAGGCAGCAAGAGCGAGCACAAGCTCGGTCCGGCGATGACGAACACGAAGCAGGCCCAGGGTCTGTTCGTCTTACTGCCGGACAAGAGCGTGTCGGAAGAAGTTGGCGAGGCCGCGTTCGGCGCTTATTACTACTACAGCGGCTCGGGCAACGACCTCGACAACTTGATGTTCAAGGAAATCGACCTGCCGGCCGGCTCATCGCTGGCCGCGAAGGTCACCTATGACATCGAAGCCGACTGGGACTACGCGTACCTCGTCGTGTCCACCGATGGCGGCGCGAACTGGAACGGCGTCGCAACGAACGTGTCCGCGGCAACGAATCCGAACAACCAGAACTTCGGCAATGGGATTACGGGGAACTCGGGCGGATGGATCGACCTGTCAGCCGATCTCTCCGCCTACACCGGCCCGGTGCTGCTCGGTTTCCGCTACTGGACGGACGGGTTCGTCGTCAACCCAGGTTTCAAGGCCGATGAGATCAGCCTGAATGGCGGCCCTGTCGATGGCGCCGAGGTCGACGGCGGTTGGACGTATGAGGGGTTCGTGCGCACCGACGGTACGGTGACGAACTCGTATTTCAATGCGTACGTGGCGGAATTCCGCCAGTACCGCGGGTATGACGACAGCCTGCGAACCGGCGCCTACAACTTCGGCTTCCTCGACAACCCGCTGCTCGGTAACTGGGTCGAACGCTTCTCGTACCAGGACGGCCTGCTCATCAGTTACTGGGATACCTCGGAGGAGGACAACAGCACGAGCGCGCATCCAGGTTCCGGCCTGCTGCTGCCGATCGACGCGCATCCGGCGACGATGGTCCGCGCCGACGGCGGCATCTGGCGGAGTCGGATCCAGTCGTACGACTCGACGTTCGGCCTCGAGGCCACCGAGGCGCTGACCCTGCATTGGCTGAGTCAGCCGTCGGACCATCCGAGCCAGCCGGCCGTTTCGGTGTTCGATGACTCGATCCAGTACTACAACCCGGAGACGCCGACAGCCGGTGTCGAGAACCCGCAGACCGGAACGCAGATCCGCGTGAAGAGCGTCAGCGCGCAGGGTGGCTTCATGCAGGTCGAGGTACGACCGGCGAACTGAGTTTCAGCGCTTCAATCACCAGCCACTGGGAGCCTCCCGATGAGATTCGGGAGGCGTCCCTTCTCGCAGCGAGCGCATCCGTATGTGCGGATGCTCACCGATCCCGCGGCGCAATCACGAGCTCCGCCGCCGGCGGTCGCGCGCAATGATGTGAGGCCATCGATGCCCCGTAACCGCCCGCGTTCAGCAGCGCGAGAATGTCGCCTTCCCGAACCTCGGGCAGCTCACAGTTTTCCGCGAACAGGTCACCGGCTTCGTTGATATGCCCGGCAATCGTGCACACGATTGCTGGACTTCCGTCCGCATCGCGGCACAGCACGACCTCCTGGTGATAGTGATAGATCACTGGCAACCCGAAAGCATTGAATCCGCAATCGACACCGACGAACCGCACACCGCCTTTGTCCTCGACGGTGACGACCTCGACGAGCAGGATCGCGGTGTCCTTGACCAGGAAGTCGCCCGGCTCGAAATAGACGGTGACACCGAGCGGACCCAAGTGACGCGCGATGCCTTGTGCGTACGCGTCGAGATCGACACCCTCGTCCGACTTTTGCAGCGGAATTCCAATACCGCCACCGACGTTCACGTACTCGATCCCTGGGACCTCACGCGCGAGATCGGCAACCCGTTGCACCGCGAGCTCGAAGTTCTCGAGCCCACTGCGGAGCCAGCCTGAACCGATGTGGAAATGCAGGCCCCGCACTTCGAGGCCGTACGCCCGTGCGAGCCTGAGTGCCTCCTGGAAGCGATCGGTGTAGATGCCGAACTTCGTCGGTTTCTCGCCAGCGTAGGTCAGCTGTGCGGAGTACCCAGTGCCGATCTGCGGGTTGACGCGCAAGCCGATCTGATGTCCGGCAGCACGTCCGCGCACGCGCCGGATCGCGCTCAATGAATCGAGATTCAGGATCAGTGGCTGCGCGAGGATCACATCGAGATCGCGATCGCTGAGGTTCGTGCCTGTATAGGAAATCTCCGCGGGTTGCCACCCCGATTCGAGCGCCAGGGTCACTTCCTCGGGTGAGCACACATCGATGCCCAGATCGCCGATCGCGCGCAGCGTCGCCAGCAATTGCGGATGCCGGTTCGCCTTGAGCGCGTAGTTGAGGCGATAGCGCACGGCAGCGCGTTCCAGGGCAGCACGCAGTCGCTGCACGTTCTGCTCGAGACGTTGGGGGTCGTAGACGTACAGCGGCGTCCCATGCTCCCGCGCCAGGCGCTCGGCGTCGTGACCGGCGAACCGCAGTCGATCCTCGAAAACATCGAGGCCTGAGCGCACCCACCATGGCTTCATCCGTCTGCTCCGATCACCGGTTGGAAGATGCTAACCAACACCGTCGCTCGCGCCGGAAAAACCAACCTTTCAAGCGTTCAAAATGAGGTTAACCTATTGACTTCTAATGTAAAAGTGATACTGTACGCATATCCAATTCATGCGTTCGGTGACCCCTCATGGATGCTGCCTTTCTCGCCCGTGCCGCCGTGCGTGCCGAGAACGAGCGACTCGAAGCGGAGCTGATCGAACTCAGTGGTCACCTGAACGCCGGCGAGCATCGGTTCCTGGTGCTGCTCGCCGAGTTCGACCGCCGCCAGGGGTGGTGTGATGGCGCGACGCACTCCCTGGCCCACTGGCTGCAATGGAAACTCGGGTTCGCGTTG
>Ga0268386_10002103_pt1 | contig 14017 bp, 13 predicted proteins | sample RVTome_15_FD_200260 | JGI IMG/M metagenome (GOLD analysis project Ga0268386, IMG submission 200260) | Soil microbial communities from uranium-contaminated site in the Upper Colorado River Basin, Wyoming, United States - RVT150D86... ...
TCGCCCTTTGTCGGGTGGTCCAATCCCCCGAGCATGTTCAGCAGAGTTGATTTACCGGATCCCGACGTACCCTGTATCGCGACAAACTCACCCTCACCGATCTCCAGCGACACATTGTCGAGAGCGGCAACGCTATTACTTCCCATCTGATAAATCTTCGAAACTTCCCGAGCGGCTAGAAGAGAGGGCATTATTTTTGTGTGTTGTGTGCTTTTCTGTGGCTCACTCTCCACAACTCAAAACGTTCGTCATCAAAACCCTTTAACGACATATCAAACTCGACCGCCGACAAGCCTCTGGACTCGATCAACTCACGCACTCTGGCATCCTCATAGACCGTCCCCGAGATTATCACGTCAGAACCTGACGACAGACCCTCAAGACGAGCGGCCATATTTACAGTCGAACCAAAATAATCAAGTCGATCATTGAGCGTCACTGCGATACATGGACCAGTATTCAGTCCCGCTTTCAATGCCAGAGGCATGCTGCCGTCTGCGGGATTGGCGAGCAGTCGCTGCGCCTCCAGCATCGCAGATAAACCATCGGCAGCGGATCGGAAGACAGCCATTACAGCGTCGCCGATCGTTTTCACAATCGCTCCATCGTGTTCAGCTATCGATTTTTTAACGACGTCGAAATGGCTCATCACGCGACCGAAGGCAGTCGCGTCACCAATCTCACGATATAGCTGAGTTGAATGTCTCAAATCCGTGAAGAGAATCGTCAACGTTCCCACGGAAATCCGTTCACCCGGACGCAACGCTTCGCTGGCAAACAGATCGCGGAACATTTGCAGGGCCGTCACTTCGGCTGCCGTTGTTGCCTGATCGCTCCATTCCAACCGTTCCAGAATGAGCAGTTGTTCCGCATCGGTATCGTTCTTCAATTCAAGAGAAAACCTTTCACGGACATGCAATGCTTGTTGACTCCAACCACTTTTCGAGAGAGTAACCTGCGCCGAATATTCACCTTCCGGAGAAACTGTGACGTCCTGCGAACCCGGCAGCTCGAGGGCGCGAAGTCGATAGCTGCCGCACTCCAGGGGCAAGCTCAGCTCTCGTTTGTCTCCGGCTGGTAACAGTTGCTGCGCTACAACATGAGGTGTCCAATGTGGACTGCCGGCGCAATAGGAAGTCACCTCGAGAAGTCTCACAGCGGGGTTTGGACGAAACGTCAATTCCACATAGCGATCGAAGTTCACAGTGAAATCAACCTGGCACGTGTTGCAATGAACGTCAGTCTCGATGTCTTTCAACGAGACTCCGCTATGTTGTGGACCACGGCACAGTGGGCAGAGCAAATCCCATTGAAAGTCGAGCAATCCGATTCTCGTCGCACGCAGACAAACCTCGAGTACGAGACGCCTGGATTCACGCCAGTCGTCGGCCAGCTTGTATGCTCGAATACGTGAGACACCGAGATCGTCGCCGTGTTCGATGAAGTCGGCCAATCGATCCGCAATGGCAACTTTTGGCGCCGGCGCCTCCGTGCTTTCAACGTCTGCGGTCAACTTTTGCTTGAGTGCCGCAAGTCTTTGGAGATCGAACGTGGATTGTGAGGCGGCACTTGCGCTCTCCTCGGCCTTCGTATCAGCGGAGGCCAGTTCATCATACTTTTGGATTGCTTTTCGGAGCCTTGGTCCAATGACGAGGTTCAGTTGCAAAGGAACCGCGACTGTGCCCAGGAGGTTTCGCGGGGTGGCCCATATTTCGTAAGACATGTGCGTGCCGCCACCGGGCTTTGGTGTCAATTCCGCGAGGACTTTCAGACGGGCCATCGGACCTTTGCTGTAAACCCGCTCGACGCCAAAGCGTGCAGGCCGAACCCATTCGAATGGCTGCTCTTCCCATTCCAACGGCAAGCCATAGATCGAAAGACGCACTTTGCGACGCGCATTGGGGAGACGTTTCGGTCCCGCCTCTATATCAATTTTGGGAACGCCTGTGTCGCGGTTGAACCGGTTGGTGTCGGCAACGAAGGGCCAGAGGCTATCGGGACTTGATTTGAGATCAAACTCCCATCGACTGTGATGTTCGCGAAAAGACATGTAACCCAGTCAGGGTGATCGGCATCTCTGTGCAACCTCTGTGTTCTCTGTGTGTCTGTGGTGATATTTCCGGCTACTGTCTAACCACAGAGACACAGAGAACACAGAGGTTGCACAGAGAAGTATTTAATTAGGCACTACCATCCGTGGCTGATTCTTTCAGACTTCCTTGTACTCCGAATCCACATCTTCATGCGATAGCGCGACGCGGTAGTTTTTCGACTGCAACTGCTTGGTTATCAGCAAATCATCTTTCGTTTTGAGGAGATCTGCGCGACTGTAAACAGACAGTTCAAAGTTATAGCCGTGAGTAATGGCATCCTTCGGGCAGGCTTCGACACAGTAGCCGCAGAAGATGCAACGCCCGTAATCGATGTTGTAAACGACCGCATAACGTTCATCGACACCTATTCGCTGCTCGGGAGGCCGCGGGTCGTCGGCGGCAACGATGTAAATACATTCAGAAGGACACGCAGCGGCGCAGAGATAACAGGCCACACACTTCTCGCGCCCCAGCTCGTCGACGTGTAAAAGGTGCTGGCCTCGATAGCGCGGTTGCACAGTCACAGGCTCGTCCGGGTATTGGACCGTCCATTTGCGCTTTGGGATGTAAGACAAGGTGACACCCATGCCCTGGATGATCGCCTTAGTTGATTCGATTACTTCAGTGATGATTGACATTTGATTTGTACTGCAGTGTTGTAACAACCCTTCATCGTGAGATGAATTCTAAACCAACCCAGACGAAATCACCCAAAGGCTATGGCCAGGACGAACCAAACGACGAGCAGAAGATAAAAGGCAACACTGATCGCGCCTATGATTACTCCAGCGGTTGCGAACGGCTTTCCACCAACTTGATCCGGCGACTTTTTGATTTGCGACAGCGCAGTCAATCCCAGTACGAGGGCAACGATTCCAGGAAGAGGGCCCAAACATCCTCCCGCCACAACACCGACAATAGCTGTGATCATCGAAGCAAGTGCTAAGCCTTGACTGGGTTGTTTAGAAGCCCGAAAAGGAGGCGGCGGAGGCTGCCAGGCGCCCGGACTCATTGGAGGTCGTTCGTCAGGCGCAACCCAGCCGCCAGGAACGGGTGGTTGGCGTGGAAGCCACTGTGTTTCCTGTTCCGATGGTGTCTTTAACTTTGGTTCGCGTATTTTTGGATCCCAGTTAGGATCTAACGGCGGCGTCAACTCCCCGCTTAGCGGAGTGCCATCATCCGAACAAAAGCTTAACCAGGCTTCGGTGAACTGCTTTTTACATTGGGGACAATACTTCATTCTGGATCAAACCAGTTCGAGGCGGCTGAAGAAATACGAAATCTCAATCGCTGCGTTCTCGTCTGAATCGGAGCCGTGTACTGCGTTCTCGCCGACCGAGCCGCCAAACTCTTTTCTCAAAGTGCCCCGATCAGCCTTGGCCGGGTCCGTAGCGCCCATGAGGTCACGCCATGCTTTGACTGCGCTCTCTTTTTCAAGCGCCATAACCACACACGGCGCGCTCGACATGAATTCGGTTAGACCACTGAAGAAGGGTCGCTCACGATGCACCGCGTAAAAGCCTTCCGCTTCCCGTTTCGTCATGTGAATAAGTTTTAAGCCACGGATCTTGAAACCCCTGTCGAGAATTCGTTGAATAATTGATCCGGTATGCCCCGCGCCCACCGCGTCGGGTTTGATAATGCCGAATGTTAGGTTTGTCATGTCTTGTGCTTAGTACTTGGTGCTCAGTACTTATTGCTTTGTACTTCTTGCTCTTTATTTTGTGTATTTTGTGTTTCTTCGTGGCTGACTCTTATAGTGCTTCTTTCATGGCTTTCCCAATCTCCGCCGGTGATTTAACGACGTGGATTCCTGCGGCGTCGAGTGCCTTCATCTTCTCCGCAGCGGTTCCCTTGCCGCCTGCGATGATCGCTCCCGCATGGCCCATGCGTCTTCCCGGGGGTGCGGTTTGACCGGCGATGAATGCCACAATTGGTTTGGTCACATTCTCTTTCGCAAAATCAGCCGCCTCTTCCTCGGCTGTACCGCCAATCTCGCCAATCATTACGATTCCGACAGTCTCATCGTCCGCCTGAAACAGACGCAGGGCATCGACGTGCGTCGTTCCCACGATCGGATCGCCTCCGATTCCGATTGCCGACGATTGGCCCAGGCCGAGTGCTGTTAGTTGTCCCACAGCTTCGTAAGTCAACGTTCCGGAACGCGAAACGACACCGATGTTTCCCTCGCGATGAATGTGTCCTGGCATGATTCCGATTTTGCATCTGCCCGGAGAGATGATGCCGGGGCAATTTGGTCCAATGAGTCGAGTTGCCCTGTCTCTGAGATATTCCTTCACCTTGATCATATCGAGCGTGGGAATCCCTTCCGTAATACAAACAACCACCGGGATTCCGGCATCAGCGGCCTCCATCACAGCATCAGCAGCGAATGAAGGAGGAACATAAATCACGGAGGCATTTGCACCGGCTTGTTTAACTGCGACAGCGACAGTGTTGAAAACAGGAATCCCCTCGTGTGTTGTTCCGCCCTTTCCGGGCGTCACGCCGCCGACGATGTTCGTTCCATACTCAACCATCTGCTTTGTATGAAAGGTTCCTTCTTTTCCGGTGATGCCCTGCACAACAAGGCGCGTGGATTTATCGACTAGGACGCTCAATGATGAATGCTCCTCAGTTTAGAAGTGCGGCAGTATAGCAACGGGCCAAACTCAGACCAACTCTGCGTAACCTCTCGTTCTCTGCGCCTCTGCGGTGACTCTATTGCAAGTAGTCATTTACCACAGAGACGCAGAGAACGCAGAGATTACGCAGAGAAGAAACGGACCTACACGAGATCGTAGCGCTCACCGTATTGCGGCACGTGGACGTTCCACCCAAACTTCTCTTTGATGTGGCCTGCCATCGCGTTTGCAGCTTCGGGTTCGCCATGAGTCGGAAACGTTTGGCGTGGCACACCACTCTCCATGCCTTCCAGCCAATGCAAAACTTCTTTCCAATCAGCGTGTGCCGAGAAGCCGCCGATCTTCACCGTACGGCATCGCACTGGCACCCACTGCCCTAAAATTTTAACTTCCGGCTCACCGTCAAGTATGCGGCGTCCGGTTGTACCGGCAGCTTGAAAGCCGACAAAAACAATCGTTGCTTCGGGATCAGGCACGAGCCGTATCGCGTGATGTAAAACTCGGCCTCCCGTCATCATGCCTGATGCGCTGACGATCACGCGTGCACCCTTCGAATCATTGAGCCGCTTCGATTCCTGTCTCGACGAAGCCGTGGTCATTGAACGAGTTCGCAATGGATGTTTCAGTTGTGCCAGGATGCTCGCATACTCCTCGTCGTGTTCTTCCTTGCGTCTGGCATACGCGGATGTCGCCGCTGCAGCCATCGGCGAGTCAACAGTCACGGGCAGAACAGGTATCGCATTTTCGTCTTCCAACTCTCTAATCAAGTAAACAATCTCCTGTGTACGACCGACCGCGAATGCGGGAATCAGAATAGGGGCCCTGCGTTGCGCAGCATCGTTGATGATTCGCGCAAGCGCTACTTTGGGATCTTCCGGATCGTGCAGACGATCGCCGTAGGTCGATTCCACGAGCAGATAGTCACAGGCAGGAGGAGGCGCCGGATCGTGGATGATTGGCTGATCGTAATGGCCCAGGTCGCCGGAAAAAAGCACGCGGAGCCCTTTACCATCGGTTCCAGTCTGGTCCACTTCCAACAACACGAGACTCGATCCGAGAATGTGGCCCGCGATTCGGAAGCCGGCGCGGATTCCTGGCGCGACTTGAACGAACTCGCCGGTGTTGGCTACCGGCTCAAGCAACTCCAACGAAGCAAACGCATCCTTCTCGGTGTAGAGCGGAAGCGCCGGGGTGTGTTTAGTCAGCTTATGACGGTTGCGATAGTCGGCTTCTTCTTCCTGCAGGCGTCCGGAATCCGGCAACAGTATCTTCAGGAGATCCGCTGTGCCGCGCGAACAGTAAACCGGTCCACGAAAACCCTGTCGGACCAGGCGCGGCAAGTAGCCCGTGTGATCGATGTGCGCGTGGGTGATGAGAACGGCATTGAGTGAACGCGGATCAAATGGCGGTTCTTGCCAATTCTTTTCTCGTAATTCCTTCAGTCCCTGGAACAGTCCGCAGTCGACAAGGACGCGGGCTTTGTTTGTTTGGACCAGGTACTTCGATCCGGTAACAGTTCCAACCCCACCCCAGAATTCAATACTCGACAACTATTGACCTCCTCCCGGATCCAATTCCGATCCGTGTTCATCCGTGAAAATCCGTGGCTCAGGCAGCGAGGCGGACTACTTTCTCCGCTGCGTCTTTCATTCCCGTCGCCACGGTGAAGTTGAGACCTGACTCTCGAATGACCCGTTGTCCTTCTTCGACATTCGTACCTTCAAGACGCACCACGACCGGGACTTTCACGCCCAGGTTTCTTGCTGCTTCGACCACTCCGCGCGCCACCATGTCGCAACGCACGATGCCGCCGAAGATATTGATCAAAACTGCCTGCACGTGTTCATCTGCCAGGAGAATTCGAAGTGCAGCTTCGACGCGCTCCTGCGATGCGCCGCCACCGACATCAAGAAAGTTAGCAGGTTCGCCGCCGGCCAGTTTAATGATGTCCATGGTTGCCATTGCGAGACCCGCGCCGTTAACCATGCAGGCGATGTTGCCGTCGAGCTTGATGTAGTTGAGATCAAATTTCGACGCTTCGATCTCCAGTGGCTCTTCTTCATTCAAATCGCGCAGGTCTAAAAAGTCTTTGTGACGAAAAAGCGCGTTGTCGTCGAAGTTGATCTTTGCATCGAGCGCAATCAACCGGTTGTCTTTAGTTAATAGAAACGGATTGATCTCGGCAAGCGAAGCATCCATCTGTTCGTAAGCCGAATAGAGAGAGTGCATAAACTTCACTGCCTGGCCCACCAACGTTCCGGGCAGGCCCAGACCAAACGCAAGTTTCCGCGCCTGAAACGACTGAAAACCCACGGCAGGATCGATTGTCTCCTTCATAATCTTTTCCGGCGTGGTCGCTGCTACCTCCTCGATGTCCATCCCGCCCGCTGACGACGCCATGAATACCTGGCGGCCTGTCGCGCGATCGAGCACTATGCCCAGGTAAAACTCCTTATCGATGGGCAAGCCCTCCTCGATCAGCAACACTCTCACTTCCCTGCCTTCGGGCCCGGTCTGATGCGTGACAAGTTTCATCCCGAGCATCTGCCGGGCAATTTCCTGCGCCTCGCCAGCGCTTTTGGCTAATTTGACACCGCCTCCCTTGCCGCGACCGCCGGCATGAATCTGCGCCTTCACAACAACTATTTCGCCACCGAGTTCCTTAGCTGCGTGATAAGCCTCTTCGGGTGAGCGAACCACAATCCCGCGCGGTACAGGCACACCGTATTTTCTTAAAAGTTCTTTCCCTTGATACTCATGAATTTTCATGCGACAGGCCTCAGACGATTACGAAGTTGTTTGGATCTGTTTATGGAACGCGGCGAGTGTAGCCGCGCGCTGGAGTCATGTGCAACACTAGAGCCTTGTCACAAAGAAGCAAAAAAAGCACAAATACCTTTGTGCCGTTTGTGCCTCAGGAGGAAATCCGCATGAACGAAGTCGTTGTAACGTCCCAATCAAACCTGCGCAACGAAGTGCGCTATGGTACAGACCATTCATTCACCACGGATGAACCAATCTCCGCAGGCGGCGAAGACGCTGGTCCCGATCCGTACACGTTGTTGCTCGCTGCTCTCGGCAGTTGCATTTCAATGACCCTGCACCTCTACGCGCGACGAAAGCAGTGGCCCCTCGAAGGTGTTAGTGTGCGGTTGCGACAAAACCGAATACATGCGAAAGACTGTCAGGATTGTACGAAGACCGAGGAGGGTTATATTCACCGCATCGAGCGTTCTGTCACTCTTACAGGACAACTCTCAGATGAGCAGCGCGCACGACTCCAGGAGATTGCACACAAGTGTCCCGTTCACAAGACGCTTACGTCTGAGATCGTCATCGCTGAAATGAAGGACTCTGAATAACCTCTGCGCAACCTCTGCGCCCTCCGCGCCTCCGCGGCGGGAAATGTGCTGAAACAAAGATCACCGCGGAGGCGCGGAGGAGGCAGAGGTTACGAAGAGATAGCGTCGAACACAACAAGAATCCGCAAAAAGCAAAAGGGCCTTCAATCCGCGAAGATTGAAAGCCCTGAATTTGGTCGGGACGACTGGATTCGAACCAGCGACCTCACGCACCCCAAGCGTGCGCGCTACCAGGCTGCGCCACGTCCCGTGTCCCTGACTTAGTATCCTGCCAAAGAACAAATGTCAAACCGCGCGGCAGAAACGTTCTCACTTCGCGCGGCCTTTGGTTTCCTGCTCGAGTAGAGACAACAATTCGCGAAGTTCCGACGCCAGTTGCTTCAGTCCTTGTTTCTCTTCCGCGGTGCGAGGAGCAAGGGTACTCGCGTAAGTGTTTGCCGGTAAACGTTCGCCGTTTGATCCGACCGGCGTGTTCTCTGCATGACCATCCTCTTCCGCGCCGACGACTTTCAGCTTTCCACCGCCGCGAAGTTCGTTTGCAAGTCGCTTCTTAGCTCCCGCGATCGTGTATTGATCCTCGTAAAGCAACTCTTTGATCCTGAGAGCCATTTCGACGTCGCGTTTGCGATAGACACGTTGTCCCGCGCGATTCTTTTGCGGGGCCAGCATCGGAAACTCCGATTCCCAATAGCGCAGGACGTGGGCCTGCACACCCGCGAGCTCGCAAACTTCCCCGATTTTGAAAAAAAGTTTTTCGGGTATGGCTACAGCGGGACGACTCATTAGGCTCAAACCTCAGACTGGATTTACGAAACTGGCTCTCTTTATCGGGCGTTGCGAAAATTTGGAAAGTCTTTTGGCGAGTTTGCCAACGTCTTGCGACGGCGAACATGTTACTCGCGCGGCGTTTGGCGTGTCAATACTTACACTTAGCGCGCCTGACTTAAAACTCTTTCTTAAAGGTAACTCTTGAGGGTACATGCGAACAGTCAACCGTTTTGTGGCCGCCCCTCCCGTCTTTCCGAAAGGGGGCGGCCACGGAGTGCCGCCCCTACAAAACGATCCATGGATTGGTCCAATTAAGAATAAAAAATAAAGTACTCAATACAAGGTACGTCTTTTAGTGGTGCCCTAATTTCAAAAGTCTTCTCTGCGTATCTCTGCGTACTCTGCGTCTCCGCGGTGATCTGTCCGTTAAGTGCCAGTAACCGCAGAGGCGCAGAGGACGCAGAGATACGCAGAGATGAAATAAGTCACTACTCGTCTTTTCCCGCGTTGGACTCACTCCAATCCCCACGTTATAATCCGCCCTCCCACACACATTGCCGGAAGGAAACGATTCCAACAGTGACAACTTCGCCAACGGTTTTTAACCTGGCTTCGCGATTCGATGATGTTGGTTTTTCCGATATCGTGAGGCTTCGCAACCGGATAATGGAGTTGAGCGATCAGGGCGCTACGGTTTACCAGTTTGAAGGCGGTGAACCGTTCATGTCCACGCCGGAAATCGTCAAGGATGCGGCGAAACGAGCGCTCGATGAAAACCAAACTCGTTACGCGCCTTCATCCGGCATCCCCGAACTTCGCGAAGCAATAGCAGAAAAGCTGCGCAGCAGAAACCACGTCTCCGCGCAGTCGAACGACGTCATCGTCGTGAACGGTGGAATGCAGGGTCTGTTCGGCGCTTTTCAGTCGATCGTTAACCCGGGCGATGAAGTACTTCTCTTCTCACCCTACTGGACACCCATCAAAGATCTCGTCGCACACTGCCAGGGTCGCAGTGTGTTAGTGCCAACAAGGGAAGCTCGCGAGTTGGGGTTTCAACAAACACTCGCACGCTATTCAACCGATCGAACCAAAGCGATCTACTACAACACGCCTCAGAACCCCAGCGGTGTTGTCTTCACAGCGGACGAGGCGAAAGCCGTTGCCGCCTTCGCAAAAGACCACGACGTTGTAGTTGTCGCCGACGAAGCGTACGAGGATCTGGTCTACGATGGTAAACATTGCTCCATCGCTTCAATCGATGGGATGTTTGAACGCACGATCACTTTGTTCACATTTTCCAAGTCGTACGCAATGACTGGATGGCGGCTTGGTTACGCGGTCGCGGCCGAGCCCTGGATGACAGGTCTCAAGAAGGCAACTCTCTATTCGTCGAATGGTGTTTCAACGCCGACGCAGTGGGCCGGACTTGCTGCGTTGAGTATCGACACTGCAATTCTCGAAGAGATCAAAAACCAATATCGCTTGCGCCGCGACCTGCTCCTGTCAGGACTGAATGACATCGGACTTCCCTGCGAACCTCCGCCAGGCGCGTTCTATGCGTTTCCAAATGTCAGCCGGATCAGCAAGGACAGTCGCGAAGCAGCAGACCTATTCCTAACCCGCGCGCAGGTCGCGACTGTTCCGGGAATCGTTTTCGGTGCGCAAGGCGAAAGTCATTTGCGTTTTTCTTTCTCAACTTCAATTGAAACCATAGAAGCGGGTCTTGATTCGCTTCGTCGTAATCTCTAAAGGATGAAAGACGAGCAGGAACAACCTGGCGGATCCATCCCTTCCCACAGCAATTCCCGAAGAAGCGAATTCGATTTCATAAACTCACTTCGTCAACGCCTGGCATCAACATCTCAACCACTCATCGCGGGAATCGGCGACGACGCGGCAGTCTTTCGCAGCGCTGCCGGCAAAGATACCGTCATCACGGCTGATTTGCTGGTTGAAGATATAGACTTTCGGCGCGCAACCACACCCCCTTACCTTTTGGGCCACAAGGCACTCGCAGTCTCTCTCTCGGATATCGCTGCAATGGGATCGAGACCATTATGGTCACTGATTTCAATTGGCGTTCCTGAGGATGTTTGGCAGACGGCCTTTGTCGACCGGCTCTACGATGGATTGTTGGACCTCGCAAACCGCTACGGCGTCCAGTTAATTGGGGGTGATACCTCGCGTACCACTGAAAATATTGTCATCGACTCGATCGTCGCCGGTGAATGCGCGGCGGGAATGTCGGTTATGCGATCGGGCGCCAGTCCAGGGGATCAGATTTTTGTAACCGGCTCGCTTGGGGCTGCCGCGGCAGGTTTACGTCTCATCGAACGCGGCGCTCACCTGGCTGAACAGAATCTCGGCGACGACGATTCGCAAAAACTCGACCACATGTTGCTCCGACAGCTTCGACCGGAACCGCGCGTCGGGTGGGGCATAGTCCTTGGAGAAGAACACCTTGCGACTTCGATGATCGATCTAAGTGACGGCCTTTCATCCGATATCAATCACTTGTGTGAAGCAAGCGGGGTGGGCGCGATGATCGACTCGTCCTTATTACCAATCGACGAACGCGTAACAGAGTTGTGTGGCCGTCGCGCCCTGGATCCGCTTCAGCTCGCTCTCCATGGCGGCGAAGATTTCGAGTTGCTTTTCACTGTAAAGACGGGTGATGCGACACGCTTGCCGCGAAGAGTTGATGGGGTCGGGATTAGACGCATCGGCGAGATAACCAGTGCGCCTGCCGGTGTCAGAATCTCGGAAGGTCCACGAACCTGGGAATTGAAACCTGGCGGCTGGACTCATTTTTAGGTCAACGATCAAACAGAACCGGGCGCGGTGGCGCCGGGTCGATGTTCCATCCAAGGCACCCGGGAGCTGAGATTCACCCGGCGCTACCGCGCTCGGTTCTGTTTGCCTTTGCGGGAGACTGCTTTGGTCATTTATGCTCCTTAGTCCATGCTTAGATTTCGAAACACACTAACTGGCCGCATTGAAGAATTTCGCCCGATGAAGGAGGGCGAAGTCGGCTTCTACTACTGTGGTCCAACTGTCTGGAATTACGGTCACATCGGCAACTTTCGCAGCGCCGTCGCTGCCGACGTCCTGCGCCGCTATCTGAAATTCAAAGGATTCAAGGTCAACCACGTTATGAACATAACCGACGTGGAAGATCGCATTATCGCCGAGTCGCAAAAGGCCGGACTGAGTATCGATGATTACACTGCGACGTACATCGACGCACTCTGGGAAGACTTCGACGCGCTTGGGTGCGAACGACCCGATATCATTCCACGCGCCACCCACCACATCCCGGAGATGGTAACGTTGATTGAGAAGCTGTTGGCCTCAGGCCACGCGTACCGATCCGACGACTCGATCTACTATCGCATCGCTTCGTTTCCGGAGTATGGAAAGCTTTCGAAGATCAACTTTGCCGGAAACATTGCGGGGGCCAGCGAACGAGTCGACACTGATAAATACGAAAAGGAAGATGCACGCGATTTTGCGCTTTGGAAAGAACCAGCCACGGAGACCGAACCCGCATGGGACACCTCGATTGGTCGCGGCCGGCCCGGTTGGCATATTGAGTGCTCGGCCATGTCGATGAAGTATCTCGGAGAGACGTTTGACATTCATGCCGGAGGAATCGATCTGGTCTTCCCACACCATGAAAACGAAATTGCTCAGAGTGAAGGGGCGACAGGAAAAGAGTTTGTACGCTATTGGATTCACTTCGAACATCTGAAGGTCGACGGCGAAACGATGTCGAAGTCGAAGGGAAACTACTACACGTTTCGCGATGTTATCGAGAAAGGTTTCTCGCCGGCTGCCATTCGTTATTTTTTGCTGAGCGTGCCTTACAACAAGCAACTGAACTTCACCTTCGATGCACTTGCCGGAACGGAAAGAACGGTTGCAAGTCTTCGCGACTTTCGGGCTCGTTTGAGTGAAGCAAAGACTGAATCAGGTAAAAACGAGAAGCTCATCGAAACCGCCGCGCGTGCTTTGCAGGAGTTTGAAGCGGCTATGGACGACGATCTCAACACGTCCATCGCGCTCGCAGTTATTCACAATCTTTCACGCGAAGTGAACACGGCGCTGGCTCGCACGCAGGTGCGAGCCGGCGACCAGCGAGAATTGCTCGCCGCTATCGACCGTCTCGACACCGTGCTAAATATTTTTGGCGAGCAGCAAAGTGAGATGCTGGATAGCGAGATTCAGTCGTTGATTAACGAACGGCAGGAAGCTCGCCATCGTCGTGACTTTTCCCGCGCCGATCAAATCCGAGACGACCTCGCCAGCCGCGGCATTATTCTGGAAGACACAAAAGACGGCGTCCGCTGGAAGCGGAAGTAAGTTCTCTGTGCAACCTCTGTGTTCTCTGTGTCTCTCTGGTTGACCTTGATTGAAACAACACCACCACAGAGACACAGAGAACACAGAGGTTGCACAGAGCACAGGCTAGAGACTGAGAATAGGAGTAGCTGGATCGTTACCCTGGAGATAAACGATCAGCGAGCGAAGTTTCTCGATCTGCTCGTCCGACAGATTAACGAATCGCACACCAAAGCCCAACGGCGGATTTTGGTGCGCTACTTCACCGGTTAACTCCAGCCACTCTGCACTCGGCATTCGGAGTTTAAAAGTCAGAATTTCGCCCACGTGGGCCTCGCCCAGCGAATCTACGTAGCAACCACCTTCTGACAGATCCGTGACGCGAGCAGTGTAGTTCCCGCTTTTGCCGTCCCAAACGGCATCGAGACTAACTTCCAATCTCTCCTCTTTTCTGCGGTCGCTCATTTTTGCTCCGTCGGCTAAGAAAACAACTCAAGCCGTAAAGTTCTACGCTCAGGCATTTGTCCGGGAGGTGCCTCAAAAGTTGCGACTTCTGGGCGTTGGCTCGTCGGTTCCGCACGGTGGACGCGTCGACTCGCCGCGTTAATTCTAACGCGCACGAGAAAAAAAACGAAATGATGAATTCGCTAGCGGCTTGATTTTTGTTTTCTCTGTGCAACCTCTGTGCTCTCTGTGTCTCTGTGGTGATTTAGCTCCACAACAACTACCACAGAGACACAGAGAGCACAGAGGTTGCACAGAGAACTGATATGATGAGCCAAATGTCCACGATAACTTCCCGTCAACT
>Ga0268386_10002104_pt1 | contig 14015 bp, 13 predicted proteins | sample RVTome_15_FD_200260 | JGI IMG/M metagenome (GOLD analysis project Ga0268386, IMG submission 200260) | Soil microbial communities from uranium-contaminated site in the Upper Colorado River Basin, Wyoming, United States - RVT150D86... ...
AGGTGGATCTGATTGTCATGGGGACGCGTGGGCATACCGGGCTGCAGCGTTTTTTCCTAGGCAGCGTGGCCGAAAAAGTAGTGCGCATGGCGGCATGTCCGGTGCTGGTCACCCGCGGTAAAGAGCGCCAAAACGGCACTTAAAGTCACGCTTGGTAATCTCATCCATGGCGAATGTCTAACATGTGTTTCAAAATGGGAAGTCAGTCTCTTATTTTGAAAGTCATGAAATAGCTTGCCTGGAAAGGGCAGCCAGATGCCCCAGCTGCAAAGCGGCTATATCTCTGTTTGACGATAGAGTAAATCGGATGCGGGAGCAGACGGCATGAAATTTGCCTATGCCAACTCAGCAGGGACTGCGAACCGTCGTGATCTTAGCTCGGTGTATATGGATTAACCATTCTGTAAGAGGGGCGTCGAATCAGGACTGGAAGAATCTGCAATCCAGCCTTGATCAGGCTGTAAACGAATTTCAACACGATAGAGGAGGCCGTGAAGAAAATTCAATAATATAATGAGATCATAGCTGAAAGGTAGAGATGTGACGCCTAAATAAGGTGAAAGAATAAAGAAGGGAAAAATACTATGGATACGCGTAAATTCGATAATAAATCTGTCAAAGAATGTGCGGACATTTTAGTTGAATCTGTAAATCAGATACGCAAAGATAATGATATCTTGGAGAATCAAGATATATCAATCTATGTCATTGATGCTCCAATTGTTCACAGTGCAATTGCGCAGTTTGGTGAGCATATACAAGAGCGGACCAATGCTCATAGTATTGTCCAGGTGAATCTTGATGTAGGCAACCCTATGCCCGACGCGTTGCCGCAGATCGAGGTCATTATCGGCGATGATCCGGTTGTCATTGCCGTTGAGCAAGTCTAAACAGCGCCACATGAGATTGGGGCTCTTGTCATGGCGCTGCTGCGACGCGTTATTTACCTATACCTCAACCGCCTCCCTGACCCAGCACTCGACGCGCCACGCCTTGCCCTGCTCCGTTTCATCTACGGCGACCAGGGCCAACGCACGGCGGCTAAAAGAGGCTATGCGCCACTCCCCGCGTCGATTGCTTGGCAAGCGTTACGGGAACGCTCGCAGGGAGCGGTCCATGGTATCGAGCTAGTGGTCGAATGGGGCAATGTCACGGTGCAGCGATGGACTCAGGACGTGCAGGGCTAGCATCTCAACGACGAAACCGTTCAGGTCATATGAAGAGGATCTCCCCATGATACAAGTGATCTACCGTTGGCGCGTTCAAGAGGGACGGGAAAAGATGTTTGCCCGCGCCTGGACCCAGGGCACGCGGGCGATTCGCTCCACTTTTAAAGGCGCGTATGGCAGCGTCCTCCTGTGCAGCCATCGGCATCCATCTGAATACGTAGGCATTGCCACATGGGAAAGTCTCGAAGATGTGCAGGCATTTTGGGAGAGTGACTCGCCAGATCCCGAAGCCTTTCGCATCGTATCGGAGACGGGTACGTTTCTGTCACGCGAGATATTCGATGAAATTCAAGATCTAGAGCTCTAATTTCAGGATGCTATTGCAGCACTCGATCAGGGATCTCATCATAGCCGCTACGGCACAGATGGTCGTGAGTGCCATTGACAGATCAGGATCAAACCGCAACTCGACGAGTGTGGGTAAGGTCGGACCCAGGACAAATGGCATCAGCGCCGTTCTGGTGCGGTGCGGTTGGCCTGGCGGTGTTACCTGCACTACCCAATCGGGAGGCTACGGAGGCGTCGTATGAACCCGTTACACCAGCTTATTGCATGTGGTCAGAGCTATTGGTTGGACAATCTGACGCGCGCTATGATCACGAGCGGCGAGCTCGCCGCTCGCGTATGCGACCACGGTTTGCGGGGTATCACGTCGAACCCTTCGACATTTCAAAACGCCATTGCGCAGGGTTCTGGCTACGATGTGTCCATTGCAGAACTGATTGAGGAAGGATTAGAAGTCCATGATATTTACGAGCGTTTGGTCGTCGACGATGTGCGGAACGCGTGCGACATCTTACGCCCGGTCTATGATCAAGCAGACGGAACAGACGGCTTTGTCAGCCTTGAGGTCTCGCCTTATCTCGCCCACGATCTCACAGGTTCCATGGCGGAAGCGCTACATCTGTGGCGTGCGGTGGACCGTCCCAACGTCATGATTAAAATTCCAGGCACGATGGCGGGCGTCCCCGCGATCGAAGAACTGTTGTACGAGGGCGTCAACATCAACATTACGCTACTGTTTGCGATTGAGAGCTACGAGGCCGTCGCGCATGCCTATATGCGCGCCCTAGAGCGGCGGCGGGCGGCGGGAAAATCCCTCTCCCACATCGCCTCGGTGGCGAGTTTTTTTCTAAGTCGCATTGACGTTCTCGTCGATCAGCTACTTGGGCATCGGATACAACCTGCGGTCACAAACCCTAACCGGCTGCGCCCTGAGCAACTCTTTGGCAAGGTGGCCATCGCCAATGCCAAGCTGGCCTACCAGAGCTTCAAGCGCATGTTTAGTGGCGATCGCTGGGCCGCTCTCGAAGCCCATGGCGCCCAGGTGCAGCGCCTGCTCTGGGCCAGTACCAGTACGAAAGACTCATTCTATCGCGATGTGCACTACGTCGAACCCCTGATCGGGCACCACACCGTCAATACCCTGTCCAAAGCCACCATTGCCGCCTTCGCGGACCATGGCGTGGTAGTGGAAGACGCGGTCGAAGCCGACCTAGAAGCAGCACATCAGACGCTGAACGATCTCGACCGCCTTGGCGTGCCGCTTGACCATGTCACATGGCAGCTCCAGAACGAGGGGGCTCAGAAGTTTATTGCCCCCTACAATGCGTCGATGCAGACGCTCGCCGACAAACGCCAGACGATCTTAGCGGAACAAATCAGCCGCCAGACCTTTTCTCTCGGTGAGCTGCAGGAGGCCGTCGCCACGACGTTCGAGGCGCTTGACAACCGTCGGTTCAGCCGTCGCATGGCGGCTCACGATCCGTACTTGTGGACGCCGGATTCCGAGTCAGCGGAGGCGATCCGGCAACAGCTCGGCTGGCTTGACTGTATTGCGATCTTTCGCGACCAAGTAGCCGATCTCACCCGAGTCGCAGTGGAAGTCAAAGACGCCGGATTCACGTCAGTGGCGGTGCTGGGCATGGGAAGCAGTCGTCTCTGTGCCGAAGTGTGTCGCGACACGTTCGGTTCGGCCCCCGGTTGGCCCGAGCTCGTCGTGTTCAGCGACACGGAGCCCGCGGCAGTTCGAGCGGCGCAAGCGCAGCCTGATTTCGCTAAGACCCTTTTCATTGTGGCCAGCAAGTCGGGGACCACACCCGAAACTCTCAGTTTGTATCACGATTTCCGCGATGCCTACGCCGCCCAAGAGACCCCAGACGTGGACGGGCATTTTATCGCGATAACCGACCCTGGGACGCCGCTGGCGGAAGAAGCTTACAAGCGGGGGTTTCGCTATTGTTTCGAAAACCCCAGCGACGTCGGCGAGGGTTACGCCGCGCTATCGTATGTTGGCCTATTGCCCATGGCTTGCATCGGCGTCAATATCGACACCGTGCTCGCGCATGCGCACCGGATGCAGCTCAGTTGCGGGGCGTTGATCCCGACTGCGGCTAATCCTGGAGCCGCCCTCGGGGCGCTCCTTGGCGCGGCGGCCCGGAGCGGGCGCAGTAAAGTCACCTTGGTGACTGCCGAGCCCCTACGCACTTTTGGGACCTGGGTCGAGCAGCTCTTGGCCGAGCAGGCGGACAAATCGGGGCAGGGACTGATTCCCGTTGTGGAGGAGGAGTTAGAGGCTCCAGACGGATACGGCGACGATCGTCTCTTTGTCACGATGGACTATTCTGACTCGCAAGATGCCGCCACCATGCAGCGTCTTGCAGCGCTGCAAGACGCTGGTCATCCCGTGGTGCGGATGACGTTGCCGACCCCACTCCATTTGGGGGCCGAATTTTTCCGCTGGGAATTTGCGATCGCCACGGCTAGCGTCGTGCTCGGTCTGAATCCCTTTCATGAACCTAAAGCTCCAGTGACGCTGTCGGCAACGGAGGTGGAGGGCGACTAGTTTAGTCCCCTTTTCACGATATCCAGACATGATGTCATGCAACGAGGGAGAGGTGGTATGCAGCCCCAGATGAAAGTCACGCTACAGGTCAATGGAGGAGAGCACGCACTCGTGTTAGAACCTCGGCGAACGCTGCTCGATGCGTTGCGTTACGATCTCGCTCTGACGGGTACTAAAAAAGTTTGCGATATGGGAGACTGCGGGGCTTGCACGGTTCTCCTTGACGGCGTGGCGATTTACGCCTGTTTACGCCTGGCCGTCGACTGTGAAGGTCAGCCCATCACCACCATCGAAGGCCTTTCTCAACATGGCGTACTCGATCCCGTGCAACAGGCCTTCATCGACGCCGATGCCTTTCAATGCGGCTTCTGTACGGCCGGCCAGATCATGAGCCTCAAAGGCCTTTTGAATGAAACCCCCTCTCCTTCTGAAGCGCAGCTTCTGCGCGCTGTAACCGGCAATCTCTGCCGATGCGGCGCCTATTTGAACATTCTCCAGGCCGGTCGCATCGCTGCCGATGCCAAGGTCCATCCACAGGAGACGAGTGATGCCGATCCAACACATTGAGACCCTCCGCGGTGAGCGCGATGACGAGGGGTTGACACTGGTCGAACCCGTGTCCCTCGAGCCGTGGGGCGTCGATGACGACCTCACCATTGTGGGGCACCGCGCCACGCGGGTGGAAGGGGTGGCCAAGGTGACAGGGCGAGCGCGCTACGCATACGATATTCGCCTGCCCGGCCAACTGTATACATGGGTGTTGCGCAGTCCGCATCCGCACGCCCGGATCCGGCGCCTCGACACTTCCCGAGCCGAAGCCTTACCCGGTGTGCACGCCGTGCTCAGTCATGTCAATGCCCCGGCGATCCCGTGGTACGATCAGAGCCGAGTGTTTGATCCGACGGTGCGGTTCGTGGGGGATGAGGTGGCGGCGGTAGCCGCAGAGTCAGAGGATATTGCGCGCGATGCCATTGAGCTGATCGAGGTCGACTATGAGGTCCTGCCGTTTGTAGTGGGGTTGGACGCCGCCCTCGAGGCTAACGCCCCTCGCGTCCATGCAGAGGGCAATCAGGCGGGTGAACCGCAGCAGTATGCACGCGGTGATGCGGAGGCGGGGCTGCAAGAGGCCGACGTGATCATCGACGAGGTCTACACCACGCCAGCCGCGCTCCACAACTGTTTCGAACCGCACGGCTGTACCGCGTTTTGGGAGGGCGATCACCTGACGCTTTGGGACTCCACGCAGAGTGTGTGGGAGGTGCGCGAGCAGGTGGCTGAGAAGCTGGGTCTGCCGGAGCATCAGGTTCGCGTGATCAAGCAGTACATGGGCGGCGGCTTTGGCAGCAAGCAGGTTCCGTGGAAGCACACCGTGATTGCGGCGTTACTCTCGAAGCAATCCGGGCGGCCGGTACAGCTCATGCTCGACCGAGAAGCGGAAAACCTCGCCGTCGGACATCGCAATCCCACGCGTCAGCGGGTGCGGCTCGGGGCCAAGCGGGATGGGAGACTCACCGCTATTTGCGCTGATATTACCGTGGACGTCGGAGCCTATACGGTGGGCGGCGAGGGAAGTTTTGTCAGTGGTGTCTATCAGCGGCTCTACCGCTGTCCCAACGTGCGCACGGTGCAAGTCGGCGTGCACACCCACTTAGGGCCGAGTGTGGCGTTTCGTGCGCCTGGCTATGTCGAAGGCGCATTTGCCCTCGAATCGGCGATGGATGAACTCGCCCGCGCTCTGGAGATGGATCCTCTGGCCCTACGTCTGCACAACTACACCGAGGTCGACCAGAGGAAAGACCAGCCCTACTCCGTCCCTGACAGCCTGCGGCGCTGTTACGAGCGCATGGCTGAGACGTTTGGCTGGCATGACACTCGACGCCGGCCCGCCCACGGCTCAGTACGCCGCGGCATTGGACTGGCGGCCCACGACTGGGGCGGAGCGGGCTTTCCACCGGCTTATGCCTGGGTCAAATTAAACCGCGATGGCACCGCCGATGTCGTCACCGCCACTCAGGATATTGGCACCGGAACGCGGACTGCGCTGGCCCAGATTGCGGCCGAGACGCTGGGGCTTCCCTTGGATCGGGTCATGGTGCATCTAGGGGATACGGCCAACGGTCCTTACGCCCCTGTGAGCGCTGGTAGCGCCACGCTGCCCACACTCGGCCCCGTGGTCCGCATGGCCGCGTCGGAGGCCAAGCAACGGCTTTTGGAAGCGGCGGCCCAGCTCTTAGAGGAAGCCCCCCCTCACCTGCTCGTGCGCAATGGGATGATTCAGCGCGAGGGGCAACCCGAGCCGGCAGTAGCGGTGGCGGATATCACCGCGCGCTTCGCCCCGCAGATGATCCAGGGCTGGGGCTCGCGCAACCCCAATCCGCGAGACCAATCGGTGCGGACATTTGGGGTGCAGGGCGTCGAGGTGGAGGTAGACACGGAAACGGGCGAGGTGACTATTGTCCGCTTGGTGGCCGCGCATGACTGCGGCCGCATTGTCAATCCGATTCTAGTGGATAGCCAGGTGGCGGGTGGGGTGATTCAGGGGATTGGCTTTGCTCTGAGCGAAGCACGCGTGGTGGATGCGGTGCACGGGATGGTGCTCAATGCTAACTTGGAGGAATACAAAGTGCCAACCGTGGCCGATACCCCCCCGATCGTGCATGCTCAGGTGAATCTGGCCGATCCCGTGGCCAACGCGATTGGCGCCAAAGGCATTGGCGAGCCCCCTATCGTGCCAACCGCGCCCGCGATCGCTAATGCAGTGTTCGATGCGGTAGGGGTGCGGATACGCCAGGCGCCGCTCACGCGGTCGCGGCTCATAGCGGCGTTGTCAGCTAGTAAAGATCTAAAACCGAGTGGGGAGGCGGGCTGAGATGAAACCGTTCGAATATAGTCGTCCCGCATCGATGCCTGAGGTCTTTGCCCTGTTGGATCAGAAGGCGGGCGGGACTCGCATCCTGGCGGGGGGTACTGATCTCTTGACCCTGATGAAAGCCGGAATCGACACGCCAGGGCACCTTCTCGACATCAAGCGACTCGATGGACTATCGCACGAGATCGAAGAGACGCCACAAGGGATCGGGCTGGGAGCGTTGGCTTCCTTGGCCGCGATCGAGACCCATGCCTCGATTCAACAGCGTTACACGCTATTGGCCGAGGCGGCCGCGCTTGCGGCCACGCCCCAGTTGCGCAACATGGCGACGCTCGGGGGAAACTTGCTGCAGCGGCCGCGCTGCTGGTATTTCCGCAATCCCCACTTTCACTGCTGGCTCAAGGGGGGAGACGGATGCCCTGCCGCAGAGGGGCAAAACCAGCTCCATGCGCTGTTTGGCGGTGGTCCATGTTACGCCGTGCATCCATCCGATCTGGCGCCGGCACTCCTGGCTCTGGATGCAGGCGTTCGGCTGGGAGGGAGCACCGGGGAGCGGCAGGTCTCAGTGGCAGAGTTATTTGCGCTCCCAGAGGATGAGTTGCGACATGAGGTCAAAATCGCCGAGGATGAGATCCTGCTTTCCGTTCACCTGCCGCCGCTTCCCGAGGGCACGCGCAGCACCTATCTGAAAGCCATGGATCGCAAGACCTGGTCCTTTGCACTCGTTGGTGTAGCGGCGGTACTGCGGATGGAGGGTCCCCGGGTGGCCGCGGCGCGTTTGGCGCTCAGCGGCGTGGCCCCAATTCCGTGGCGCGCGACCGCAGCGGAACAGGTGCTCGTGGCGGGCGACCTCAGCGAGGAGCGGATAACCCAAGCGGCTGAGCAAGCCTTGATAGGAGCGATACCCCTCGCCCACAATGCCTATAAAATCCCTCTAGCCAAGCACCTCATTCGGCGCGCCATCATCAAACTAGCTGAGGGGTCCACCAGCGCCACTAGACAACGGCATTAAGGCGTTACGCAAATGCAGCACACGCCGCTGCCCAAGTGGCAGGCTCCCGCCGGGGAAACCACTTCGCACGGGGCATCGACCTTCACAGGCGCTTGCGTTGCTCCACAGTCGCACGAGCCCTTTCCACATGCCACAACGCTATGCTCTCCCTCACAGACGCAACACATGCCGCTGCCCTGTCGACAACTCCCCGCGACAGCCGTTGCCTCACATGGTCCATGGGTTTTCGAAACGAGGCGCAACGTGCCACAGTCGCACGTCGGGGAGCCACAAACCGCGATGGTTGATCGTTGCAGAATCGGCGTGACATCCCGAGTTGCCGAGTCCGTCGGGTTCGCGGCATGGTCCAGTCCAGGAGTTATCATCAACATTAATACGGCGATCAGCACAACCGTAGCGCTTGTGACATCTTGCCTGAAATAGAGGTGATCTGCTCGCTTTCGCATGATGAGACCCTTTTTTGTCTGTGTTCTCGCTACATTCACCCACCGGAAGTTTGTCTGCTTTGTTCATTGACCGTCTGGTCGCAATGCTCATACAAGGGCAAATTCTGTGCCATTTTAAATCTCGATATTTCCTGCCTCAAGTTGATCGCTCTGAAGACAGTCTTGGTTCCAACACCCGATAAGTCCCTCTGGGCATTGGAACCCCGTGTTCTCACATTAAGAGAGAGTTCTCTCGAAATGAGAGAACTCTCGCGCGCGATCCTACTGCGTGCCTCGGCAATTGGCAAATGAAGAGAATACACACCACGAGCAGGCACTATGGTATAGGAATTGCTGACTAAACAATAAAGGGCTTCTATGGATCCTGGCGCTGGCGGTAGGAAGAGGTATATTACTACCGTTTCCCGTATTCAGGAGGCGTTACTCGCACAGGCAAAAAGCGCTGCATAAAACGGATTTTACGGAAACCGAACAGCGGCTCCTGCCGCCTGTTTGGAGCGTATGAAACTGGGCTCGGCAAGCACATTCAAGGACTTTCCCTATCAGAAGCGATTACAAGCTGCCCTGCTTCGTACAGATACATAGTTTAAGTATAATGAATATCGTCTAGAAGGAAGGAGACGATTCAACATGGTAACCGAGCAGCCTATTGATGCTTATTCTCGCGCTTTGTTCACAGATCTATATGAACTATCCATGATGCAGGCTTATTATGCTGAAGGCATGACGGCCACGGCGGTGTTCGAGTTGTACTTCCGTGAGTTGCCTACGAATCGCAATTACGTCATGGTGGCCGGCCTCGACGACGTGCTGCAGTATTTGGAAACGCTACACGTCAACGACGATGAGGTGGCATGGCTACACCAACAGCGGCAGTTCGACGAGCGGTTTTTGCAACAGCTCGGCGATCTCCGGTTCACGGGTGATGTGTATGCGGTGCCCGAGGGGACCGTAGTGTTCGAGAATGAACCCGTTTTCCAGATTGTAGCCCCACTGCCCGAAGCCCAATTCATCGAGACCTATGTACTCAATCAGATCCACGCGCAGAGCGTGGTGGCCTCCAAAGCTGCGCGCATCGTGACTGCCGCCCAGGGGCGCCAAGTGGTTGACTTTGGCTCGCGGCGCTCACACGGCGCGGACGCAGCCCTGAAGGTGGCGCGCGCCAGCTATCTGGCCGGCGCTGCTGGCACCTCGAACGTCGCGGCGGGCCGGCTTTATGACATCCCGATATACGGCACCATGGCTCACAGCTATATCCAGGCCCACGACGATGAGCTCAGCGCCTTTCGCGCCTTTGTCCGGCAGTTCCCGCAAACCACCTTGCTGGTCGACACCTATGACACCCTGAATGGGGTGCAGGCCGTGATCGAGCTGGCTCGGGAGCTTAACGACGACTTCAAAGTCGGGGCTATCCGTCTGGACTCTGGGGACCTTACCGAATTGTCTAAAGGGGCGCGTGCGTTATTGGACGCGGCTGGACTTCACGATGTTAAGATCATCGCCTCGAGCGGTCTGGACGAGCACGAGATTGCCAATCTACTGGCGGCGGAAGCCCCCATCAATGGCTTTGGCGTCGGCACCAAGCTTGCCGTCTCTAGAGACGCACCAGACATCGACTTTTCATACAAGCTGGTGGACTATAACCACCGTCCATGCATGAAGCTGTCACCCCACAAGCGTCTTCTCCCAGGACGCAAGCAGGTCTTCCGTGTCGTCCAGGACGGACGATTAGTGCGCGACGTGCTCGCGCGACACGGCGAAATGCTAGACGGTGAGGCGCTCCTGCGTCCGGTGATGCGTCACGGCAAACGTCTGGACGCCGGCCGTGTGTCGCTTACCGAGGCCCGCGAGCATGCCGAGGCGCAATTACAGGCGCTGCCTGCTGAACTCAGACAGCTCACACGAGTAGAACCTGGCTACCGGGTCGATGTTAGCCCCGCCTTACAGGCCATGGCCGACGTCTTGCAAGGTGAGTTGCAAAAACAGCGCACGGAAGGTAGAGCTTGATTCCGTAAGTAGCGCACCGGCAGCCCCATACGAGTAAGTCCCGCCGATGAGAAATGAGTTGGTCGTCTGCGTCTGTACAGCGATCATCGCCCGACGAGTTGCTGACGCCGTAGGAACCTGTACTTGTGTATGGATGGTCTACGGCTGGTATCGCTGCAGAGGCCCGATGACCTCTTGCTCGATCAACGGCCGAGAGCCCAATGCGGGCTAACGCCCAACCAGATTGCCTCCTCTCTTTTCGTTTCGCTGGGGGTTGAGATGGCGATGAAAACTTCCTGCGTTTTATTTTCCACGCGAGCCGTTACCTTTACTGCGCCGGTCGTGGTGGCCTGGAAGACCGTTTGGGCCTTGCCGTTCCGGGTGATGACACGCTGGGGCGTGATCGAGGCGTGCGAGCTCCAGTCAGGAGGAAGGCTGAAGACCACAGGCACTCCATCGACTAGCTGCCCCTGGGCCGTTTGCACCTCGACTGTAAGCGTTGCCTGAGTTGGGAAGTGCCGGCGATAGGTGTATAGCTGGTTCGGGAGCCAGATCTGGGACGGATAGGCCTGCAGAGAAAACTGATAGCCAGAGGGGGCAGTTGGTCCGACCAAGGTCGGGGCGCATGCCAGGCCGCTAACCATCAGGGCCAGGCCTAGTAAAAACATAGCCAGAAAACGTTTTATCTCACACGCCTCATGAGTTAGTCTCGGCGAAATCATGATGCAATTCCAATTATGGTTGGTTAATTCCGCAAACAGCGGGGGCAAAGCGGTAGTAGGACGGCCCTGTCTGTCTCTCTACTCCTTGCTGGGTACAATTTTCATACCACTCCCTCTCTAAAATAGTCTCCGATTTCTTGCGTCTTGAAACCATGTGGGGCGGTGAACGTGACGGGCAGTATCTCATTTCAAGAGAATTGCTATTTCATTCTGAAAAAGTCAACCCGGCATGGAAGTATACTTGGCCCATGAAATCCCCACGAAAAAACCATGAAATCCCCACGTAACCTTCAAGTTTCTCAGCCTCTTCCGTAATAAGCTTAACGTCATACCAGCGGATCGAGGGGGATTTCCCCTGCGATGGTTAAGCTGGGAAGACGGATCCTTAGGGGTGCGCGAGCACGACAGGGAGAGAGCTGTGCTGTCCACAACCGATAAGATGCTGTTTCTGCGAGGCGTATCGTTGTTCAGTAGCCTCTCACTGGAACAACTCCGCGTGTTCTCCACACACTTGCAAGACCAACACATATTGAGCGGGGAAGTAATCTTCGACGAAGGCGACTTCCGGCAAGAGTTCTATATGATCGTGTCCGGTGAGATCAGCATTGTGAAGGATTACCGCCATCCCGCTGAACGCATTCTCAATACCTTGCGGAGCAGAGAATTTTTTGGCGAGATGGCCCTCTTCGAGAAAGCCCCCCGGTCGGCAGCGGCTGTGGCCAAGGAGGAGGCGAAGCTCCTGGTTCTCCAACCCGACAAATTGAAACAGACGATCTATCAGAAACCGGAGATGGCGTTCGAGATGTTCCGAGAACTCAGCGCCCGTTTGCGTCGTCGTGAAACAGCCACTCGCTGAGCCTCACTTTTCAGGGCCGAAGCTGCCACAGCGACCTTTATGGAAAAGCCGCCTATAGAGATAAGGTTTCCATTAGTCGTCCCAGTTTTGCAGCGCTTCGACCTGCTCCTTAGTCAAATCAGTCGTGATGGTGTCTCCCTCACGGCGCAACTGGTTAAGCTCCATCACGACCTCCTTGTCACCGATCCCGAGGAAGCCGCCAACTTCAACCGACACAGCAGTGATCTTCCCCTCGGGGGTCATCAGGACCTCATCGACTTCTCCAATGCGCTCGCCGCCAGAACCGTGGATATCCATGTCTTCAAGCTGATCCACCGACAAGTTGAAACTCTCGACCATCATGGCCTCGTTTTCGACCTCGACAAGCGGCGGAACGGAGCCGGTGGCGGGCTGCTGCGCATGAGCCAATCCGGCTGCGCCAATGAGGGCCGCTGTGACAATAATCAGATATCGATGCATCATCGTCTCCTCCATTAGAATCTTTTACTTAGGCTGATTTTCTCTCCCAGAGCATTTATCTTTGACCTCTACTAGGTGAGATAATAGGAAGCAATTCTCGTGCCATGCTTTTAGCAAACCCGGATTCTCTATTCGTCGTGTCAGTAGGAGGAAAGCAAATTTTGCGCAGAGCTGGGGCGACCCGCTCAGTGAAGCGTAAGCGCAGGTATGCTTCATGCAGGGGGGGCTATACGAATACGATTGGACAGCAACGCGGCGCGGGTGTGATATGTGCATGTGACAAGCTGTCGCGAAGCCGGAGAGCTGTTAGAAAGCCGCTTCCGGCGTGATAGCATGATCACGACACTGGAGGTCCCAGCAGAGCTTCCGCTCGTGTGGGACTCTGCGAGCCAACTCGAACAGGTATTCCTCAACCTGTTGGTGAACACCTGGCAAGCGTTTGTTCAACGGGGACAAAATCCCCATTCATCTCACCGAAGGAAACGTCAATGGCAATCAAGCATATCCTTGTCCCTACCGATTTCAGTGAATACGCTGACCAGGCGCTGAATGATGCGATCCAACTGGCTCAGCAACTCCAGGCGCATATTACCCTCTTGCACATTATCGACACCGCACCATTGGGGGTGGTAGAAGGAGCCACGATGCTCCCACCATCGTACTGGCAAGAATTAGAAACCGACATTGAACAGATCATGGAAGAATCGCTCAAGCGTCTACATGATGTGGGTCTTCAAGGGGAGACGGTGATCGTGCATGGCGTCCCCTTCCAAACCATTGTCGATACGGCCGAAGACAAAGGAGCAGATGTAATCATTATGGGTACACATGGACGGACCGGGCTACCCCACGCGCTTATAGGCAGTGTAGCAGAAAAGGTGGTACGATTGGCCCCGTGTCCGGTACTGGTGACGCGAGCCGCAACTGAAGCCTCTCCCACAATGTAGAGCATGCTTGTAGGGCATCATGGAAAACTTGGGAAAAATAATCACCGGCCTGGGAGCCGTATTGATCGTGGTGGGGCTTGTTATATGGTTTGCCGCCGACAAGCTGAGCTGGCTCGGCCATTTACCGGGGGATATTAGCATCGATGGGCCTGGCTTTCGCTTTTATGCACCGATCACCACGATGCTGTTGATCAGTATTGCTCTGAGTGTCACGATTTGGCTGTTTGGAAAATTCTTCCAGTAATATGGATGCTGCGTCGGGCCATCGGTTGGCTGACTGGCTAGGTCACCTGTGGCCTGGAGTCGAAGCCGTAGGAGTACCCTGGATACTCTATCGTGACCTTGGTGCGTTTCAATACTTTGACCATATGGCCTGCTCACCAAAAATACAAGACAGGAGATACACCATGGCCGATGTCCAGATTCTCCACGCAATTCCAGGGAGGATTCGCTTTAGAATGAGCCAGGTTAAGGAGAATGCTGCCTTTGCCAAACAGCTCGAGCAGTCGCTGGCTCGCATGCAGATGGTGAAATGGTCCAAGATCAATCCTCAGACCGGTAGCGTGTTGATCGGATACGACTCGGAGCTGCTGCCTGCCCTCAGTGAGTTGCAGGCAGGTAAAATCCCCCAAGGAGAGGGCGCA
>Ga0268386_10002105_pt1 | contig 14015 bp, 12 predicted proteins | sample RVTome_15_FD_200260 | JGI IMG/M metagenome (GOLD analysis project Ga0268386, IMG submission 200260) | Soil microbial communities from uranium-contaminated site in the Upper Colorado River Basin, Wyoming, United States - RVT150D86... ...
TGGCGTCACGACATGCTCGCCGCCCTCCCCTGACACCCCCTACTCGAACCTAAGGTTCCTCGGCCCATATGTGGGACCAATCCGCTGAAGTTGGGAACCACTCCACCGACCCTCGTTCCATCATGCGGCACGGGTCCCGTAAGATGGCCCGATGGCCACCGTCGAGTCCGTAGCCCGCGCCATCAGGATCGTCGAGGCGCTGGCTCAATCCCCCGCCGGTCTGTCCGAGACCGCTCGCCGGGTGCGTCTCCCCAAGAGCACAGTGGCGAGGCTCCTGGCCACACTCGAGCAGATGGAGGCGGTGGAACGCGACGAGGACGGGCGGGTCTACCGTCTCGGTCCCATCGTGCAGCGGCTGTCCTCGGCCGCCGGAGGCCCGGCGCAGCTGACCGCATTCGCCCGCCCCTATCTCGACGAGCTGACCACCGTCACCGGTGAGGCCGCAGGGATCGCCATCCCCGACGGCTTCAAGGTCCACTATGTAGACCAGACCGAGGCCGAGCACCCGGTGCAGGTGAGGGATTGGACCGGGGAGCTCATCCCGATGCACGTCGTCCCCTCGGGTCTGGTGATCATGGCCTACTGGCCGGAGGAGCAGACGGCCCGCTATCTATCTCGCGACCTGGAGCGGATGAACCCGAACACGGTCACCGATCCCACCCAGATCCGCGAGCGGCTGGCCGGGCTACGCATCCGGGGGTACGAGTGGGTGTTCGAGGAGTTCGTCGAGGGGATCAACTCGGTGGCCGCGCCGGTCCTCGAGCGCAACGGCCTCATCACCGCCGCCCTTCACGTCCACGGTCCTGCCTATCGCTTTCCCGGCGACGAGTCGGAGGAGAAGATCGGCGAGGCAGTCGCCGAGGCGGCCTACAAGCTATCCGCCGCCCTCACCCGATGAGTCTCTACGTGTGTCGACTTTGACCAGAAAACCCCCGATGTCGAGAGAACTAGTCCCCGGCGCGGGCCTATCCTGCCGTGTTCTTTGACAGAGGGAGGTGAGCCACAACGAGTGATTCGTTGGACTCATTCCCCGCCGAGCGACTATCAGTCACGATCAGCATTGGCGACGGGCCACCTGTGCGAAGGGGCGGAGGGGTTTTGATTTTCGACATCAGTTCACGACGCAAACAGGGCATACATGTGATCGTCGCGTTCTTGGCCATGATCCTTCTAGTGGCCCTCGTTCCGATTGACTCCGCGCGCGCCGCCGTCGAGACGCCGGTCTACCGGATCAACGCAGGCGGTCCTGACGTCGGCCCCTGGTCCGGGTTGGAGGTTTCCACCAAGCCGAAGAAGTTGGTCGAAGGCGTGGTCATCACGGGTAATCCATACGACAACGCTCCAGACCACCCGCCAGTCACCTTCAATACCAGCCAGGTTTCAGTGCCAGAGGCATTGTTCGACCACCTGATCAGGGCGGACAATGAGATGCGTTGGGCGTTCACACTCGACAACGGCAACTACCGGGTGCTGCTCCATTTCGCCGAGCACGAGGACAGCACCGAGACCCAGATGCGATCCTTCGACGTGGGGATCGAAGGGACTCCGGTCTTGACGGACTTCAACATCCTCGCTGCGGCGGGGGGGCACAACAAAGCCATCACCAGATCGTTCGAGACCTCGGTCTCCGATGGCAAGCTGAACATCGATTTCCTCGCCCACAACCTCCATGGCGGAACGATCCGTGCGATCGAGGTCCGGCTCCTCGACACCGCCCCCGTAGCAGTCGACGACGTAGCGTCCACGACCAATGCCAAGCAGGTCGTCATCAACGTCCTGGGCAACGACTCCGACATGGAGGGCGACAAGCTCAGTCTGGGAGCGTTGACGGCGCCGCAGCACGGCACCGTGAGCAAGAGCGGTAACAAAGTGAGGTACGCGCCCGACGCGAGTTTCTGTGGCACCGACAAATTCACCTACGAGGTGACAGCCGGCGGGCTCACCGACCATGGCAGTGTCACGGTCAACGTCTTCTGCGCGGGTGGTTCCCCACCAGGGTCCCCCGGGGGGCCCGGCGGGCCACCTATCGGTCCGGGAGGGGAGATCGACTGGTTCGTCGATGATGACGGGACCACCTTCGAGGCGGACATCAACGCAATCGCCGGCGCGGGCATCACCAAGGGCTGTAACCCACCGATTGGCGATCGGTATTGCCCCGCCGACAACATGACTCGGGGACAGTTCGCCGCATTCATAGCCAGATACCTGCAGTTGACCCCCCCGGCCGACAATCCGTTCGTCGACACCAACGGGCATACCTTCGAACAGAACATTGCGGCCATGGCCGATGCGGGGATCACCAAGGGGTGCAACCCGCCTGCCAACGACCGCTTCTGTCCCGACGCCAACATGACTCGCGGCCAGTTCGCCGCCTTCCTGGTCAGGTACCTGCACCTGACTCCCCCGGCCGGCAATCCGTTCGTCGACACAAACGGGCATACCTTCGAACATGACATTGCCGCACTGGCAGCTGCGGGGATCACCAAGGGGTGCAACCCGCCGGCCAACGACATGTTCTGTCCCGGCGATCCGGTCACCCGCGGGCAGGTCGCCGCATTCTTCAACCGGACATTCCTCAGGTAGCTCCGTCTGCGAGAAATCAGTCCCAGTCGCCGGGGTTGCGCCGATACCTACGGGGATTGCGGCGGAGCACGAACGTGGAGCGAGCCGGCACCGCCAACCAAGGCTCTCGGGTCTCGTCGATCACAGGGCGACGGGCGATCAGAGCAACCCCGTAGATCCCGATGGCGAGGTGGACGAAGGCAATAGTCCAGAAGAAGCCGTCGGGTCCCAATGCGTCCATGGCCACCGAGGCCGACAAGGGCCCGAAAATCGAGCCGATACCGGTGAGAAAGACCACGGCGACACTTCCGGTCACCGCCTGGCCGGCGGGGAGAACATCGACCACGTGGCTCAGCGCCAGTGAGTACATCGGATAAGACAGCCCACCCAGCAGGAACATGGCCCCGATGAGACCCCAACTCTCGGTGCCGATAACGGTCGCCCCCGCGCCCACGGCGACGGCGCCAAAAGTGACCAGGAGAATCGACCGACGCCGGCCGATGCCGTCGGACATGTGACCGATCGGCCATTGCAGAGCTACCGAGCCGAGTGCGGCCGCGGCCACGAAGGCGCCGATCCGACCCCCGGAGAGGCCCACCTGGGTGGCATACACTCCGGCCATGGCGATGAGCGCGCCATTGGCGACTCCGGCCCCGATTGCGGTGACGACGCCGAGTGGCGCCGCCTTCCACAGGTCCCGGTAGCGGGCCCGTGGCGGCAGTTCGAAGAAGGGTGCCGTGTTGATCGACAGCGAGATCGGTGCCACGGCGAGGGTCATAACCGCCCCGGCGATTATGAACAAGGTTGGCTCGAGCGCCGTGCCAAAGCCGATGAGGAGTTGCCCGACAGCGAGCCCGCCCATCGAGACAACCATGTAGACGGCCATCACCCGGCCCCGGTTGGCATTGGACACCATGTCGTTCAGCCAGCTCTCCACGACCACGTAGAGACCGGCCATGGCAAAGCCGAAGACGAGGCGAAGCAGCACCCAGGTGACCGGCGAGACGACCAGGGCGTGCATCAGAGCCGTGGTGGCGACGACCGACGACAATCCGGCGAATACCCGGATGTGGCCGACACGGGCCATGATGTGAGGCGTCATCTGGGAGCCGGCCAGGAACCCGGCGAAGTAGGACGCCATGACGAAGCCGGTGACCGTGGTGTTGAAACCCTCCAATTCCGAGCGAACGCCGATGAGGACGCCGATGAGCCCATTGCCCATCATGAGGAGTGTCAGCGCAGCGAAGAGGCCCCACGCCGCCATGAGCGCATTGCGTGCCGGGGAGGTTGTGACCGGGCCGCGATTCATCACCGCCGATCGTAGAACTGCGGCGCCCCGTTTCCCGGGCCTTCAGCTACACCGTTCCCCGACCGATGAGACGCTGTGAACTGGGTGATCGCGCTCGCCCTCGCGCTACTTGCCGCGGTGCTTCCGCCCGGTGGGAGCTTCGTCGACGACGACGCCAGCGTCCACGAGGGCTCGATCGAGGCCATATACGCCGAACGCATCACGCTCGGGTGCAACCCCCCGGCCAACGACCGCTTCTGCCCTGATCGAGCCGTCGATAGGGGCACCATGTCCGCCTTCCTAGCCCGGGCCTTCGATCTGCCCCCTACGGACCGCGACCACTTCGAGGACGATCAGGGGCACCTCTTCGAGTCGGCGATCAACCGCCTCGCCTCTTCCGGGATCACCCGAGGTTGCAACCCGCCGGCCAATGACCGCTTCTGCCCCGACCGGGACATGACCCGGGGGGAGATGGCCGCCATGTTGGCCAGGGCGTTCGAGTACCCGCCGTCGGGCACAGACCGGTTCCGGGACGACGACGGCAACATCTTCGAGCCCGCGATCCAGCGAATCGCCGCGGCGGGGGTCACTGTCGGCTGCAATCCGCCGGCCAATGACCGCTTTTGCCCCGACGACACGGTCACTCGAGCCGAGATGGCCACTTTTCTCACCCGGGCACTGGGACTCGAGGCAAATCAGCCGCCTGCCCGCTGCCCCACATTCCCGGGTGACGACGCCTGGAACACCCGGATCGACCACCTGCCTGTTCACCCCCGGTCCAACGGCTATGTCGGGTCGATAGGCGCTTCGAGCACCATGCACCCGGACTTCGGATCGGGTGTCTGGCCGCCCGGTTCGACCAGCCCGATCGGCATCCCCTATCTCGAGGTCGGCTCCAACGAGCCTCTGGTGACCATCCACTACGACGCCTACGGATCGGAGTCCGATCCGGGGCCGTTCCCGATCCCGCTCGACGCTCCCGTCGAAGGCGGGCCTTCGGCGAGTGGCGATCGTCACGTGATCGTGGTCGACCGCCACCGATGTGAGCTCTTCGAGCTGTTCGACGCCCACCCGGGGCCCGGCAACTCCTGGACCGCCGCCAGCGGCGCGCGCTACCAGCTCGACTCCAGCGATCTGAGACCGGACGGGTGGACCTCCGCCGATGCCGCCGGGCTCCCCATCTACCCGGGGCTGGTTCGCTACGACGAGGTGCGGTCTGGCGAGATAGAGCACGCCATCCGATTCACCGCCCCCCAGACCCAAGCGGCCTACGTCTGGCCTGCCCGTCACTACGCGTCGAGCTCCAACGATCCCGACCTACCACCCATGGGTCAGCGCTTCCGCCTGAAGGCGGGCTTCGACATCTCCGGCTACTCCCCCGATGTGCGTGTCATCCTCACCGCGATGAAGCGCTACGGGATCATCCTCGCCGACAACGGCTCTCCCTGGTACGTGTCCGGCGCCCCCGACGAGCGATGGGACAACGACATGCTGCGCGAGCTCAAAGAGGTCCCCGGCTCAGCGTTCGAGGCCGTCGACGCCTCCGCGATGATGATCGACCCGGACTCGGGTCGGGCACGACAGCCTTAGGAGACGATCCCAGCGATCCTCTGCTCACCTGTGTAGATGGTGAAGCCGCCGTCGCGGAGAAAGCCGACGACGGTCATCCCGAACTCCTCGGCCAAGTCGACGGCGAGACTCGAAGCCGCCGAGACCCCGCAGACCAGTGAGATGCCGGCGACGGCGGCCTTTTGGGTTATCTCGAACGAGATCCGGCCGGAGACCATGAGGCCCATAGGAGGCAGCGGCCAGTCACGGCGGGCGAGATGACCGACCACCTTGTCTACCGCGTTGTGCCGTCCCACGTCCTCGCGGACCGCCAGGATCGCTCCGGAAGGGTCGAATGCCGCCGCGGCGTGGAGCCCGCCCGTCGAGTGGAATGCGGCCTGATGCTCGTGGAGCTTCTCCGGTAGGGAGAGAACCACGTCGATGTCCACCACGGGGCCGTCGGGTGGTTTCGCCCCGGTGATGCGGATGGCGTCGATCGACGCCTTCCCACAGACCCCGCACGAGCTGGTGCTGTAGAAGTTGCGCTGGAACTGGGCCGGGTCGATGGTGATTCCCTCGGAGGTGACCAGGTCCCAGCGGCCATCTCCCAAGAACTCGACCTCCTCGATGGCGGACGGGTTGGTGACGATGCCCTCTGTGATGGCGAACCCGAGGGCGAGCTCGGCATCATGGCCCGGGGTGCGCATGACCACCGCCAGCGAGGTGCCGTCGAGACGCATCTCCATCGGCTCCTCGACGACCAGATCGTCCTCCACGGAGACAGACCCATCCCTGACCCTGACCACCCGTCTCCGGGTGACGGCCTCGTTCACCGCCAGGCCCCGAACGGCGTTGCTATAGCATCAGGTGGTGGTTTCCGAGACCTGACGCTATAGCAACGCATCTCGGTCCCCGCCCTCGACACTCTCCTCCGTGAGGCCGCTGTGGACGTACATCCAGCCGAAGCGGCCTTTGATGCAGAGGTTGCCCAGGGTGACCTCGTGGTCGAGGGGCGAGGTGACGTCGACGATGCGGCCCTCCTGGGTGTGGAGGTCGAGGTTGCAGCCGACACCGCAATACGAGCAGACGGTGCGGGTCGTCTCTTGGCGGGACACGTCCCAGGTGCCGGCCTCTTTCATGTCCCATGCGATCTTGCCCTCCAGGGCGCCGGTGGGGCAGACCGCGATGCAGTTCCCGCAGTAGACACACGCCGAACCGGGGAGGGCGACGTCGAACTCGGTGGAGATGTGGGCGTCGAAACCCCGTCCGGCGACGGAGATCGCAAACGTGTTCTGGTGCTGCTCGCCACAGGCGTCGACGCACTTGTAACAGAGGATGCACCGGCCGTAGTCGCGGACGTAGAGCTCGTCCTCGACCTTGGCCGGCTCGGCGACGGTGGCGGCGTGATCCAGGTGCGGCTCGTGATGATGCCCAGGCCGGGGCCGCTCCCGGGGTGACTCACCTTCTGGCAGGCCGAACCGGGTGGTGTCGGCACCGTGGTCGGCCATCCAACCCCCCACCTTCTCGTCGGCCCGGTCGAGCTCACTGGCACTGCCCAAGAGCTCCATCACCAGCTTGCGGCTGTGCTCGGCCCGATCGGTGCCGGTGTTGACCACCATGCCCTCCTCGAGAGCTCTGCTGCACGAGGGGACGAGCACCCGAGATCCCTCGACCTCGACCATGCAGACCCGACATGCGTTGGCCGGGGTGAGGGTCGGGCCGTAACAGAGGGTGGGCAGGTCGACTCCTGCCGAGCGGCAGGCGCCGAGGATGGTGGACCCGGCAGGGACGGTCACGCTCTCGCCGTCGATGGTGGCGGTGACCACGGGGGTCTCGATCATCGTCATGCCGGTACCCCGTTGAGCCCAAGACGGATAGCCGACTGGACGGCCGAAGCCGCGGTCTGGCCCAGCCCGCATATGGAGGCATCGGTCATCACCAGGGCCAGGTCGGAGAGCCGTTTCCTCTCGTCGCCGACCGACCCCATCGGGGAGCCCGCGCTCAGCCTCGCCAGGGCCTCCTCCTGGCGGACCGTCCCGATCCGACAGGGTACGCACTGTCCACACGACTCGTCACGGAAGAACTGGGCGATGCGCCTGAGCACCGGCCCGAAGTCGGTGTGGTCGTCGAAGAACACGATGGAGCCCGAGCCCAGGGTGGTGCCCGCCGCCCGTGTGTCCTCGAAGCTGAGTGGCACCTCGAGGGCCGAGGCGTCGGCGAACACACCCGCGGCCCCTCCCATGAGGACCGCACCGAGACCGCGGCCGTCGCGGACACCTCCGGCGAGGTCGAGCAGCGCTCCGAGGGTCGTGCCGAAGGGGACCTCGTAGACGCCGGGGCGGGCGACCGCGCCGGAGACGCAGAACAGCTTGGGGCCACTCGACTGCTCGGTGCCGACGGCAGCAAACGCCTCGGCCCCGTTGGCGACCACCTCCAGGGCGGCGAGCAGGGTCTCGATGTTGTTGATGCCGGTAGGTCTCCCAAAGACCCCGGATTGCACGGGGAACGGCGGTTTTTGCCGGGGCTCCCCGCGGTGACCCTCGATCGAGGCGAACAGAGCGGTCTCCTCACCGCAGATGTATGCACCCGCCCCCCGCCGGACCTCGAGTGCAAAGCCTTCGCCGAGATAGCCGGCCCCACTGCTCATGGCGATGGCCGAGCGCAACCGCCGCTCCGCAGTCGGGTACTCGCCCCGAACATAGATGTAGCCGTGGTTGGCGCCGGTGGCGTAGGCATAGAGCGCCATGGCCTCCACGACGGCGAAGGGGTCGCCCTCCATCAGAAGACGGTCCTTGAAGGTGCCAGGCTCGGACTCGTCGCCGTTCGCGATCACGTATTTGTCGGGACCGGCCTCGTTGTGGACACCTTCCCACTTGATCCCAATGGGAAAGGCTGCCCCACCACGGCCCCGGAGATTGGACCGCTTCAACTCATCGATGACGGCGTCAGCGCCCATCTCCCGTGCCTTGGCCAACACCGAGAACCCACCGGCGGCGACATATGACTCGAGTGAGTCCGGGTCGACCACGCCGATCCGACGTAACAAGATGAGATCGGCAGCGTCCTGATGGATCAAACCGGGTGGAAGCTCATCGAATACGGGAGCAGCCACCGTGTCGACACTGACCGGTGCGGCCGACCCATAACCAACCCCCGGCTGGTGGTACATCGCCGCGGGAGCCCGATCGCACTGTCCCAGACATGGGCTGCGCAAATACGGTGTCCCAGCATCGTCGAGTGAGGCGCACAACTCCTCGGCACCGTATTGGGCACAGACGATGTCGTCACAGACGTGGAGACTGGGTCCACCCGGACCGTCGACGTCGAACAGCGCATAGAAGGTGGCCACCCCGTAGGCCTCGGCCGGCGGGATGGTCAGCCGGTCGCAGATGTAGGAGAGAGCCCCCCTGCTCACCGAGCCTGAAGCGTCCTGTACGGCATGCAGGGCCGGGATCAGCAGGTGTCGCTGGGCCCGGGCGGCGTGCCCTCCGTAGGCGACCCGTCCGTTGAATCGGTCGGGCGGGCCGATCAAGGCGTCGACGGCTTCTTTCTCGGCCTCCGTCGGCCGGTCGAGCATGAGCCGGAGATCCATCAAGCGCTCCCTGTCGTGGGCATGGTCGCGTCTTTGGGCGAGTCAGGGGCGCCAGCTCGCAAGGACGCAGGACGAAGACGCACCCGGGGCGGTGCGTTGAGGACGAGGACGCCGCGAATGGGGCCATCTGGCCGTCGAAAACGCATCGTGCTCACGCTAGGGGGCGCCAGTGAGGGCTTCGACCCTGATCGCGGTGGCCTTGAACTCGGCCGTCCCCGACTTCGGGTCCCAGGCGTCGAGGGTGAGCACGTTGACGTCGGTCTCGTCGGGGAAGTGAACCGACATGAACGCCAGCCCGGGGCGGAGCGAGCGGTCGAAGCGGACCGGCGCTTCCAGGCTGCCCCTTCGGGAGCTGACCCGAACCATGTCTCCCTCGGCCACGCCGAGCCCGACCCCGTCTTCGGGTGAGAGGTCGAGCACCCCGGCGATCCGTCGCGGGGAGGCGTATCTGCCGCTCTGCACCCCGGTGTTGTAGGAGTCGAGCCGGCGGCCAGTGGTGAGCCGCATCGGAAACTCCTCGGTGAGCTCGTCTACAGGCGCTGCGTACTCGACGGCGTGGAAGGGGGCCCTTGGTGTCGTGATCGGCCGCTCCCAGAGCCGGCCGTGCAGGAACAACTCACCGTCCGAGCTCTCGTCGGGGCACGGCCACTGGATGCCACCCATGTCCTCGAGCCGCCGATAGGACATCCCGCCATGGAGCGGGGACAAGGCCCTCATCTCGTCCCATGCCTCCTCGGCAGTCGGGGTGGGCCAGTCATGGCCCATTGCCCGGGCCAGATCGCTGAGGATCTCTATGTCGTCGCGGGCCTCCCCGGGTGGATCGACTGCCTTGCGAACCCGCTGCACCCGGCGCTCACTGGAAGTGAACGTTCCCTCGGCCTCCCCCCAACCGGCGGCGGGCAGGACAACATCGGCCATTTCCGCCGTGGCGGTGAGAAAGATGTCCTGGACCACCATGAACTCGAGGCTCTCCAGACGATGCTTCATCTCCTTGGAGTCCGCCTCGGATTGCAGGGGGTTCTCGCCGAGGACGAAGAGACAGCGAAGGACGCCTTCGTCCATCGACTCGTGCATGAGGCTGATGTGCAGACCGGCCTTCGAGGGGATCTCCTTGCCCCAAACCGCCTCGAACCTTCCACGGAGGTCGGCGTTCTCGACATCCTGGAAGCCGGGGAGCTTGTTGGGCAGCGCCCCCATGTCCCCGCCACCCTGGACGTTGTTCTGACCTCTGACCGGGACGAGCCCGGAGCCGTAGCGGCCGACGTGGCCGGTGAGGAGAGAGAGGTTGATGAGGGCGAGGACGTTGTCGGTTGCGTTGTGGTGCTCGGTGATGCCGAGGGTCCAACAGATCTGGGCGGTCGACGCCGTCGCATACTCGTGCGCCAGCTGGCGGATGGCATCGGCGGGGACACCGGTGATCTTCTCGGCCCTCTCCAGCGTGTACTCATCGACACAGGCGGCGTATTCGTCGAAGTCGAGCGTCGCCTCGGTGATGAAGTCGACGTTGTGCAAGCCCTGAGAGATGATCTCCCGGCCGACCGCATTGGCCAGGGCGATGTCGGAGCCGACGTCGATGCCAAGCCAGACATCGGCCCAAGAGGCAGTGGAGGTGCGGCGGGGGTCGACGGCGAACATCCGGGCCCCGTTGCGGACCCCTTTGAGGACGTGATGAAAGAAGATGGGGTGCGCCTCACGGGCGTTCGAGCCCCACATCACGATGAGATCGGTCTCCTCGATCTCCTGATACGAGCTGGTGCCACCGCCCGCTCCGAACACAGCCGCCAGACCGGCGACAGAGGGAGCGTGTCAAGTGCGGTTGCAACTGTCGATGTTGTTCGAGGCCATGACCAGCCTGGCCCACTTCTGGGCCATGTAGTTGACCTCATTGGTCGCCTTCGAGCAGCTGAACATCCCGAAGGACTCGCCGCCGTACCGGCTCAGGCCCTGCGCCGCAGTGGCTATGGCCTCGTCCCAGCCGACCGGGGTCAGCACGCCGTCCTTGCGGACCAGCGGCTGGGTCAGCCGTGAGTAGTCGCGTTTCTTCACTTCACCTCCCTTCTCTGTCGATGACGTCGAGAGTACAGGCTCAGTGGAAATCGATGAGGATGCGGGGGTGCTTCCCCGCCTCCATGGCGGCGAATCCCTCGTTGACCTCATCGAGAGTGATCCGCTCTGTCACCAGGTCGCCAAGATTCAACATCCCGTCCCGCCACATCTCCAAGTAGCGGGGCACGTCGCGCTTGAAGTCGTTCGAGCCCATGACCGACCCCTGCAGCTTGCGCTCGTAGAAGAGGTCGTCGGTGGGGATGCTCAGCGTGGACCCACCGGGTACCAGCCCGACCACCGTGACCGTGCCGCCACGGCGGGTCATGGCGAACCCTTGCTCGATACTCTCAACCCGACCCACCGCTTCGATCACGTGGTCGACGCCGAGACCGTCGGAGAGTGAGACCACCGCGGGAACCAGTCCGGGGTCTGCAGCGTCGACGACGTCGGTGGCGCCGAGCCTCCCTGCCAGGTCGAGCTTCTCGGGCACCGGGTCGACGGCGATGATCTGTCGTGCCCCGGCGATCCGAGCACCCTGGATCGCACTCAGCCCAACGCCGCCACAGCCGATGACGACGACACTGTCGCCAGGCCCGACGCTGGCCGTGTTGAGCACTGCGCCGAGCCCGGTGGCGACACCGCACCCGAGGACGGCGGCTTGGTGGAACGGGACGTCCTCCCCGATCCGGACCACCGCGCTCTCGTGGACGAGCATCTGCTCGGCAAAGGCGGAGAGATCGAGAAACTGCGTGATGGGGCGTCCTGCCTGGCTCAGGCGGGGAGGGATGCCCGCCTGCCGACGGGTCGCATCCTTGTCGACACAGAGATGGGGCCGGCCCGACACACACAGCGGGCACGTCCCACAGAAGACCGAGATCGACATCACGACGTGGTCGCTCACACCCACTTCGGTCACGCCGTCGCCGATCGCCCGCACGGTGCCCGCCACCTCGTGGCCGAGCACGGTGGGAAGCGGGTGGTCGAAGGAGCCTTCCAGGAACCTGAGGTCGCTATGGCACAGCCCGGCTGCGGCGACGTCCACGAGGACCTCGTGCTCTCGGGGCGCGTCCACATCGACGTCCTCGATGATCAACGGTTGGCCGACGGCCCGCATCATGGCTGCTCTCACGGCGGGCACACTATCCCTACCATCATGCGGGTCATGCCCACCATCGACGAGTACCTGGAGAACGCCCGGTCCCGACTGAATCGGGTGAGCCCCGACGAGGTCGAGACCGCTGTCGCCAACGGTGCCCTGCTCGTTGACATCCGGCCTCCCCACAACCGCACTGAGGAAGGCGACCTGCCGGGAGCAATGGTCATCGATCGGGTCGTTCTCGAATGGAGGTTGGCGCCGTCGAGCGACGCACGGACCGTCGATCTCGAGCCGGGTCAGCAGGTCATCCTGTTCTGCAACGACGGGTATCAGTCGAGTCTCGCCGCCGCCACTCTCCTCGACCTCGGTGTCGACGGGGCAACGGACCTGGTCGGCGGTTACCGGGCCTGGAAGAGCCTGGTCACGGGGTCTCGCTGATCTCGAACAGGTGACCGTCGGGGTCGCGGAAGAAGCAACGTATCTCCGCACCCCAGTCGTGAGGTGGAGTCAGGAAGACGGCGCCGCGTTGCAGCAGCTCCTCATATGCGGCCCGGCAATCCTGGACGCGGATGGTGAACGAGTGACTGACACGGTCGCGGTCATCCGGCGCAGCCATCACGACCCCGGGCTTGTCCTCGGTCGGCGCACCACCGGTCACGATCAGGAGCCATGTTCCGTTGAAATCGAACACAGCTGAGGTGCCGCCGTAGGCCCGGTCCAGCCGCGCACCGAGGACATCCCTGTACCAGGCCACCGACGTTTCGAAATCACTGACCACGAGGATGTGGGTCAGAGTCATGTCAGAAGTGGGGAACTCACCCATGCAATCAGAGGGTAGGCAGGAGTGCCGTGCCGGCCACGGGCTCGCCGCTTTGAAATACCAGGTGGACATGCTGCTCCTCGACCAGGACACCGATGTCCTCGGTCGGGTCGCCATCGATGACGACGAGATCGGCGAGCTTCCCCGACTCCACCGTCCCGATCAGGCCGTCGAGGCCCAGGGCATAGGAGGCGGTGGCGGTGGCCGACCTCAGTGCCTCCGCCGTCGGCATGCCTGCTTCCACCATGAAGCCGAGCTCGGTGGCGGCGAGACGCTCCGGGGCGCTGTCGTAGCCCATGGCAATGGGCACACCCGCTTCGATGGCAGCGGCGAGAGTCCGGTTGGCCTCCTCGACGTTGTAGGCACCCCGCTCGACGAGGTGCGTGCTCCACTCGTCTGCCTTCCGCTCCGCGACGTCATGGAGGAAGGTGAGCGTGGGGACCAGGACCCCGCCACGGGCGGCGAGCTGTTCGAGCAGGGCGGGCTCCTGATGGAGGTAGAACCCGTGCTCGATCGTGTCGACACCCTCCTCGATGGCTAGCCGTGTCCCCTCGAGACCCTCACAGTGGGCGGCGACCCGGAATCCGAGGCGATGGACCTCGTCTACGACGGCCGCCACCTCCTCCCGGGTCATCTGGGCGGGGCCGGGGTTCTCCCACTCCACTGAGCGTGCCCCCGTGGTCATGATCTTGACGAAGTCGGCCCCTGAGCGGATCTGTTCCCTCGCCGCCTTGCGCATCTCGTCGGGGCCATCGGCCTCCCGGTACATGTCGTGGAAGTGGCTCGCCTGGGGCGAAGTCGCCGAGACGAGACGACCCGAGATGAGGAGGCGGGGGATGCGGAACGCCCCGTGACGAGCGGCCTGACGCACCTCGAACACGGTGTCGCCATGGGCTCCCACCTCCCGGACCGTGGTGATCCCCATGCCCAGGGCGTCGCGGAGATTGGCGGCGACGATGTGGCCAACCACCCCCGGTCTCAGTGCCTCCTCGCCCTCGGCGAGGTCGGGCTCGGTGTTGATGGTGAGATGGGTGTGGCAGTCGATGAGCCCCGGCATGAGAAA
>Ga0268386_10002106_pt1 | contig 14014 bp, 15 predicted proteins | sample RVTome_15_FD_200260 | JGI IMG/M metagenome (GOLD analysis project Ga0268386, IMG submission 200260) | Soil microbial communities from uranium-contaminated site in the Upper Colorado River Basin, Wyoming, United States - RVT150D86... ...
CGGCGCTGCCCGTGCTCCTCTCCCTGTACGCGCTGGGTTCGCGCTACGGGCAGAGCGGGGACGTCGACTCCTGCCTCGCCGAGCTCGAGGGGGTCCTGGAAGGGATGGAGCAGACACTGGAGAACCGGGTGGCGAGGGCTACCACGATGCTCCAGAACGCGGCCGACGAGTGGCGGACCGGCCTGGGCCGGGCCCGGGGCGCCGTGGCTAGGGGACGCGGGACCGTGGCGCTCCCCGAGGACGGCCCCCGGCCGCTCGAGGCGGTGGAGTAGGCCCCGGCTGTATCCTGCGGGGCGTGTCGTTCGAGGACGCGCTGCGCGACCTGGGCTTCGCCTTCTCCCGGCGGGCGAGGAGCGGCGACACCTGGGAGCACCGGGCGACGTCGTACCTGACGCACTACGTGCAGGACGCCGGCGACGGGAGCGTGCTCTTCAGCTGGGAGATCGCGATCGGCGAGCTGATGGCGGCGCACGGCCTCCAGGTCGGCTCCGACGAGCACCTCAACACGTTCCTGTTCCCGCGGGAGGACGCCAGGGGGCCGCGGGACGCGGCCTGGGTCTCCGCGCAGATGGACGCGGCGGAGGAGCGTCTTCGCGACATCTCGCTCCTGGCCGCCGAGCCCCCTGAGCCCCCCCTCACGCTACGCTGACCGCGTGGAGATCGAGAGAGCGCTCGTGGCCTTCGCCCACCCTGACGACGCCGAGTTCCTCTGCGGGGGCACGGTCGCGCTCTGGGCGAAGCAGGGAGTGGAGGTCACCTACGTCTGCGCGACCGACGGGTCGGCCGGCTGGAACGCGCCCGGCCTCTCGCGCCAGGAGATCGCCGCGCGCCGCGAGGAGGAGATGCGCGAGGTCGCGGACCTCCTCGGCGTGCGCGAGGTGCGCTTCCTCGGGTACGCGGACGGGACGCTCGAGCCCTCGCTCGACCTCCGCCGCTCGCTCACGCGCGAGGTGCGTCGCGCGCGCCCCGACGTGCTGGTCTCCTTCGACCCCTCGGAGCTGTGGAGCGGACGCAGCTACATCAACCACCCGGACCACCGCGCCGTCGGCGAGGCCGTCCTGGCGGTGGCCGCCTGCGACGCGCCGACCCGCCCGCAGTTCCCGGAGCTCCTCGACGAGGGGCTCGAGCCGTTCAAGCTCCGGCGCGTGTGGCTCGCCTCGGACCAGGGCGAGCACGTCGTGGACATCGGCGAGACGATCGACCTGAAGATCCAGGCGCTCCTGACGCATCGGAGCCAGATGGAGAACATGGGTGAGTTCGACGTGGAAGGGCGGGTCCGAACGTGGGCGGGCGAGCTGGCCGACGGGGCGTCGTACGAGTACGCGGAGCGGTTCCGCGCCTTCGAGATCGAGGTGTGAGGGATGGCGGACGAGGAAGAACGCCCCCTGGACCCGGACGAGCGGCGTAACATCGAGGCCGACCTCGAGGACCTCTCGGCCATGCGAACGGCCTTCGAGGCCCAGGGGATGCGGGGCGTGGTGATCGCCTGCCCCGAGTGCCAGGCCGACCACTTCTACGCGTGGGACCTCCTCCTCGAGTCGCTCCAGCACATGCTGGCCACGGGCGAGCCGCGGATGCACGAGCCGGCGTTCGACCCGCACGAGGAGGACTACGTCCTCTGGGACTACGGCAAGGGGTACGTGGACGCGCTGGCCGACGCCGGGCTGCAGGAGACGGGCTCGGAGGTGACCCTGCTGTCGTGCGCCTGGTGCGACACCCCGGTCGAGCCCCACTTCTCGTTCTGCCCGAAGTGCGGCCGGTCGATGGCCCCCGCGCGCTTGCTGCGCGAGCTCGTCGGACGCGGGATCGATGAGCGGGAGGCCCGGGCCCTGCTGGTCAAGGCCGGCTTCGATCCGTTCCGGTAGGGGCGGCCACGAACCGGGCGAGGCCCTGCTCCCCGGAGCGCATCATCCTCGCGTGGTTCCAGCGGAATACCGGCCGGGCCACCGGCGCGAGCGCTCGCATCATCGTCTTCCTTGCCTCGACCTCCTGCTCGAACAGCATCCGCGTCGAGCCCGATCCGTCGGGGTGGAGCCGGAAGCGCGCGATGCCGCGGAGGTCCCCTTCGATCGCCGCCTCGAGGACCGTCGGCGTGTCGCGCCGCCGGACGAGCAACAAGTGCAGGTCGTAGGGGAGCGCCGAGCGGACCCGCACGATCGCCCGGTCGTCGTCCACTCGGTGGCTCTCCCGGATCTCGGGCCACCACCGCGTCCAGGCATCGAGCTCGTGCAGCGCGTCGAGCACGTCGCCGGGCGGGGCGGGCACGCGCCAGACCGCGCGGAAGCGGTAGCGGTTGAGACGATCGAGGAGGCTCACGAGTGCTCCTCGAGGACGCTGTCCTGGGGCGCCTTGTCGGGGCGGAGGCCCTTGAACGACGGCGCTCGGAGCTTCCCGGCCTTGGTCACATGGAGGTACTCGACGTCGCACACGAGCTCGGGGCGCACCCACCGGGCCCCCTTCACGGCGGCGAGCTCCGGATCGTCGATCGGGGGGCCGTCGATCTGCAGGCCGCGCAGCCGCTCCAGGACGTGTGCGGTCAGGTCCTCGGTGAACCCGCTGCCGACCTGGCCGACCCAGCGGAGGTCGTCCCCCACGTAGGCCCCGAGCAGCAGCGCGCCGAACGACGAGGCCCGTGAGCCCTCGCCGGGGGTCCAGCCCAGGACCACGCAGTCCTGTCGCCTTACCGCCTTCACCTTGCGCCAGTCCTTCGACCTGCGGCCGGGCAGGTAGCGGCTGCCGAGCTTCTTGGCCACGACGCCCTCGTACCCGAGGCCCTTGGCAGCCTCGAAGAGACGCTCGCCCTCGCCGTCGAGGTACAGCGTGAGCCCGAGGCGGTCCGACTCGGTCACGATCCCCTCGAGGAGGCGGCGACGCTCCTCCACGGGCTCGGAGGTCAGGTCGCGCTCGTCGAGCCAGAGCAGGTCGAACGCGTACATCCTCACCGGGATGCGGCGCCGGGCCCGCTCGATCTCGGCGGGCGAGGAGAGGTTGATCCGCTGCTGCAGCCGCTCGAACGAGGGTCGCCCCTGCTCGTCGACCGCGACGATCTCGCCGTCGATGACCGCCCACAGCGCGTTCGTCCACCGGGCCAGCCGCTCGAGCTCCGGGTACTGGGCCGTCTGGTCCCGGCCCTTCCTCGAGAGGAGCCGCGTGGCGTCGGTGGTGACGTAGGCGAGGGTGCGGACGCCGTCGAGCTTCGGCTCGAAGCGCCACCGCGGGTCGTCGAAAGGCTCGTAGCCGGGGTCGGCCAGCATCGGCTCGAACGCCGGAGGCGGCTGCGGCTGCCGCTCGGTGGAGTCCTTGCCCAGGAAGATCAGCCAGTCGCGGTCGGTCTTCACCAGGTGGTACTCGCCCCGGTGCCGCGTGCCGTGCAGCCGGAACGACACCTTCTCGTCGGTCCACTCCACCGGCTCGTAGGTACCGCGGTCGTAGATGCGGACCTCGCCGGCCCCGTAGTGCCCCTCCGGGATCCATCCCTGGAACCCGCCGTAGTCGAGCGGGTGGTCCTCGGTGTGGACGGCCAGTCGCCGGTCGCCCGGCTTCGTGGGAAGGCCCCGGGGCACCGCCCACGAGACCAGGACCCCGTCCTGCTCGAGACGGAGGTCGTAGTGGAGCCGGGTGGCGTCGTGCTTCTGGATCACGAAGGAGCGGCCGTCGCCACCGCCGGGCCCGGGCGGCGGCTCGGGCGTCTCCGCGAAGTCGCGCATCTCTCCGTACCGGGCCAGGCGGGCGGCGGCCTCCCCGTCGTCTGGAGGCTTCTCGCTCCCAGCCTTGTCGTCTTCCGCGGCTGCTCGCCGAGGCCGCTCGGGGCTCTCGGGGTCGATCCCCAGGGCCTCGAGCGCCGGCCGCAGGTCGACGGGCGCGTCCAGCACCCCGCGGAAGGGGTCACCGACGCTTGCCAGCCTCTCGTGGATCGTCACGATCGTGAAGTCGCCAGGCTCGATCTCCTCCTCGACCTCGTCCCACGTCACGGGCGCCGAGACGCTGGCCCCGGCCTCCGGGCGGACCGAGTACGCGGCCGCGATGTTCGCTCCGCGCCGGTTCATGTTGTGATCGATGAAGACCTTCCCGGAGCGCTTCGAGACCTCCCACTCCATGGTTACGCGCTCGGGGTCGGCCTTGAGGATCAGGCGGCCCACGGCGCCCACGAACGCCCGCACCTGATCGTAGGTCGGGCCGGGCTCGATCGGCACGTAGATCTGCATCCCCGTGGCGCCGGACGTCTTCGGGTAGGAGGGCAGCCCCAGCGCGTCGAGCGCCGCGCGCACGTGCCGGGCCACCGCGCGCACGTCGCCGAACGTGATCGGTGGGAACGGGTCGAGGTCGAAGAAGAGGTAGTCGGGCTGCTCGACGCTCGCGCACCGCGAGTGAAGGGGGTGGAACTCGATCGCGCCGAGGTTCGCGACGAAGAGGAGGCCGGCCTCGTCCTCGACCATCAGATAGTCGATCGACTTCGAGCCATCCTCGTCGATCACGGGGCAGCGGGGCATCCAGTCGGGGGTGTGGCTCGGCGCGTTCTTCTCGTAGAACTCCCCACCCTCGACGCCGTCGGGCATCCGCCGCATCGTGAGCGGTCGCTGGTGCAGGTAGGGGAGGATGGTGTCGGCGAGATTCCAGTAGTAGGCGAGGAGGTCGCCCTTCGTGTAGCCCTCCTCCGGCCAGAACACCTTGGGGAGGTTCGAGAGGCGCACCCGCCGGCCTGCGGCCTCGACCCACCAGTGGTCGCCCTCGCGCTCGGCGGGGAGCGCTCGCGGCATCTCCGCGGTGAACGGCGCACCTCCCCTCTTGGCCATGGCCCCGATGGTAGGCGCTCGCCGCCATCGCGGTGCCCGCCGGGTATCCTTCTGACCCGGGCCTCCGAACCGACGACCAGGAGCCCGAAGGGAGGGTCGTGATGCCGAGGACCATGTGGAAGGGGGCCATCTCCTTCGGCCTCGTGTCGATCCCCGTGCGGGTGTTCCCGGCGACCGAGGAGAAGACGCTCCGCTTCAACCAGCTGCACGACGAGGATCACGGGCGGATCAAGTACCAGCGGGTCTGCGCGAAGTGCGGCAAGGAGGTCGCCTTCGAGAACATCGTGAAGGGCTACGAGTACGAGAAGGACCGCTACGTCGTGCTGACCGACGACGAGATCGATCAGGTCCCCGTGCGGTCCACGCGCGCGATCGACATCACCCAGTTCGTGGACATCGAGGAGATCGATCCCGTCTACTTCAAGAAGACCTACTATCTCGTCCCCGAGGAGACCGGGATCAAGGCCTACCAACTGATGCGCGAGGCGCTCCGCGAGGACGACAAGGTGGGCATCGCCAAGGTGTCGTTCCGGGACAAGGAGCATCTTGCCGCCCTCCGCCTCATGGACGATGTGATCGTCCTCGACACGATGTACTGGCCTGACGAGATCCGGGCACGGGAGTTCGAGGAGCTCGACGCGCAAGCCGAGGTGCGCCCCAAGGAGGTCCAGATGGCGCGCTCGCTCATCGAGAACCTCACCGAGACCTGGAACCCCGAGCAGTACGCCGACGAGTACCGCGAGGCGCTCCTCGGGATCGTGGAGAAGAAGGTGGCCGGCGAGGAGATCGAGGTCATCGCCGAGGAGGGGGAACCCGAGAAGGTCGTGGACCTCATGGATGCGCTGAAGAAGAGCGTGGAGGCCACGAAGGCGGAGAAGAAGCCCGCCAAGAAGCGGACGGCGAAGAAGCGGGCCGCCTCCTGAGGCCGGGCTGACATGCGCTGGGACCTCCTTCCCGATATCAGCGCGTTCGACAGCGCGCGGCGCAAGGAGGCGTACCGACGGCTCTCGCGGAGCGTGCGGGGCGGGGGCGAGGAGCCCTCGCTGTTGGATCTCGACGACGTGCGGTCGCGGCTCAGCGTCTTCGAGGAGACCTACGAGGGGATCCGCCCGGTCCCGGTCGCGCGCGTCGTGGGAACGGCCGGGAGGTCCCGTGACTTCGACGGGGACTTCCTTCCGCGCGACGAACGGACCCGCGAACGGTGGAGGAAGGTCGAGCAGACCTTCCCCCGGGGCGACTTCCCGCCGATCGTCGCGTACGAGGTGGACGGCAGGTACTTCGTCGTGGACGGGCATCATCGCGTGGCCGTGGCCAAGCACCGCGGGATCGAGTACATCGATGCGGAGGTGACGCGCCTGCGCACCCGCCAGCCGCTGCCCGAGGGGGCCGACGTGGGAGCGCTGATCCTGGCGGAGCAGGAGCGGAGGTTCCTCGAGGAGAGCGGACTCGACGGACGCGAGCCGCCCGTGCGGATCCCCGTCTCCAGGCCGGTGGCGTATCCGGAGCTCCTGGAGCTCGTCAAGGTGCACGCGTTCCACCTGTCGCGGGAGCGCGGAGAGGTGGTGTCCCTCCAGGAGGCCGGCGCGGACTGGTACGACCGCGTCTACATCCCCGCCGTCGAGGCGATCCGCGGCTCCGGCCTCCGCGACGCGCTGCCCGAGGCGCCGGGGGGCGACCTCTTCCTGTGGGTCTACGAGCGGCACCGGGCCCTCCGTCCCGAGGAGCCGGAAGCCGGTCTCGCCGAGGCCGTGCGTCGGGTCCTCGAGGAGCAGGAAGGTACGGCATGAAGCTCGTGACGGCCATCATCAAGCCGCACAAGCTCGACGAGGTGAAGGAGGCCCTGCGCGAGATCGGCGTGGCCGGCATGACGGCGACCGAGGCTCAGGGCTTCGGCCGGCAGCGTGGCCACACCGAGATCTACCGTGGGGCCGAGTACCAGGTCGACTTCGTCCCCAAGGTGAAGATCGAGATCTTGACCGAGGACGAGCAGGCCCAGCAGGTCGTGGACGCGATCCAGAGGTCCGCGAGGACGGGGAAGATCGGCGACGGGAAGATCTTCGTCACCGAAGCCGAGCAGGTGATCCGCATCCGCACGGGGGAGATGGGGCCCGACGCGCTCTGAGCCGGCGGCCGGCCCGATCGACCGTCTCGTCCACGGGCTGCGCGCGCTCGAGGACGCCTACTCGAGCGGGCACCACGGCGCGTGGTCGGCGAGACGCCGCGCCGATCTCGTGGATCGCGCCGTCCGGGAGCTCGCCGAGGCCATCGAGGGTCGCGTCGCGCTCGTGGCTCTGGGCGGGTACGGGCGCCGCGAGATGACCCCGAGGTCCGACGTCGATCTCATGCTCCTCCACGAGGACGCGGAGGGCCTCGAGGAGGCGGCCTCGCGGCTCTTCTATCCGTTCTGGAACGCGGGCATCCCCCTGGGTCACTCGGTGCGAACCGTCGCCGAGTGCGTCCGCCTGGCCGACGACCTCACGGTGACGACCGCGCTCCTCGACGCCAGGCTCGTGGTCGGCGAGGCTTCCCTGGCCGACTCTCTGACCGCCGCACTGGTCGAGGGGATCGGCCGCGACCCGGGGCGGTTCCTGGCCTCGATCGCCGATGGTGTCGCGCACAGGCGGGAGCGGTTCGGGTCGTGCGCCTCTCTCCTCGAGCCCGACCTGAAGGAGAGCGGGGGCGGCTCTCGCGACGTGGCCGCAGCGGGGTGGGTCCTGGCGGGCCTCGATGTGGCCGACCCGGTGGAGGAGGGTCTGCTCAGGCGGCGCGAGGTGGAGGCACTCGCGGAGGCACGCGAGTTCCTGATCCGGCTACGGAGCGCGCTGCACCTGGAGACCGGAGCGCGGAGAGACCGGCTCCTCCTCGAGCATCAGCCGGTGATCGCCGAGGCGTTCGGGTTCGGACCCGAGCCGGGGATGGGCTCGCCCGACGTGCTGATGCGGTCCCTGTTCGAGCACGCGCGCGAAGTCGAGCACGCTCTCGGCCTCCTGCTCGACCGGGCGACGCATCGGATGGAGGGAGCGCCCGTCGAGGAGGCCCGTGCCCCGAGCTCCCCCGAGGAGGTGCTGGAGCTGTTCGCCGAGGCGGCCGAGCGTCGCCGGCTCCCTTCGCCGGCGACGCTCGACCGGCTCGAGCGCGCGGTTCCGGAGGAGGTGGAGTGGACCCCCGCGATGCGAGCCGCGCTCCTCCGGGTGCTGGCGGCCCCCGGGGGGGCGGACGTCCTGGAGGCGATCGACCGGGGCGGGGTCCTCGTCCGCCTCCTGCCCGAGTGGGGGGCGGTCCGCTGTCGACCGCAGCGCGACCCCTACCACCGCTTCACGGTGGACGTGCACCTGATCCGGACGGCGGCCGGGGCCGCCGCGCTCCTGCGGAGCGAGACCGACGATCCGATGGCGGCCGAGGCGGCGCGGTCGATCGGCGACCCCGATGCGCTCCTGCTCGGGGCGCTCTTCCACGACATCGGGAAGCGCGGTGAGGGGCCGCACGTCCCCGCGGGGGTCCGCGTCCTCGAGCCGATCCTTGCGCGCCTGCGGACGCCGGCCGAGACGGCCGACCGCGTGCGCTTCCTGGTAGCCGAGCACCTGCTGCTCTCGGACACCGCGACCCGGCGGGACCTCTCCGACGAGAACCTCGTGCTCGACGTGGCCGGTAGGGTGGGGGACCCCGAGCGGTTGGCGTCGCTGTTCCTGCTCACGATCGCCGACGCGGAGGCGACCGGTCCCCACGCCTCGACGCCGTGGCGGATGGCCCTCGTCCGAGACCTCGTGGGGAAGGTCCAGCGAACCCTGGATCGCGGCGACGAGCAGCCGGACGTGCTCGCCACGATCGCCGACCGGCTCGAGCGCGCGGGGGCCCTCCTCGCCGGAGAGCCCCCGGACGCGGTCGCCGCCTACCTCGATCGCCTGCCCCGTCCCTACGTGCTCGCCGCCTCGCCCGAGGTCGTGGCCCGTCATCTCCGTCTCCTCGAGCCGCCCCCGGGGAGCGGCGAGGTCCGCACCGACGTCCGAGAGGGCGAGCGCCCCGACGTCTACGACCTCGCTGTCGCAGCGGCCGATCGGCCGGGGCTGCTCGCGGACATCGCCGGGGCGCTCGCCCTCCAGGGTCTGACGATCCTCTCGGCGAAGGCGTTCACGACCGCCGACGGGGTCGCCCTCGACCTCTTCGCGGTGCAGGGCGTCTTCGAGCCCGAGGTGACCGAGGAGCGCTGGCGCCGGTTCCGCGGCGACCTCCGGCACGCGCTGGAGGGTCGAATCTCGCTGGAGCGCAGGGTGGCCGAGAAGCGGCGCCACTACCCGGCGCCCCCGATGGTCGACCCAGAGGTCCGCGTGGACGACCGCGTCTCGGACTTCTCGACGGTGGTCGAGGTCTCGGCCGGCGACCGCCTCGGCCTCCTCTTCGACCTCGCCCTCGCCTTCCGCGACCTGGGCCTGGACGTGCACGTGGCGAAGGTCGCCACCTACGGGCCGCGGGTCGTGGACGCCTTCTACGTGCGCGACCTCCAGGGGCGGAAGGTGGGGGAGCGTGCCGAGGAGATCCGCGAGGCGGTCCTCGAGCGTCTCGCGTAGGTACCATTCGCGGCGTGAAGCGAACGTTCGACACGCCGAAGGGAGCCGTCTCCGCCCAGCTCGAGGGGCCGGAGGGGGGACCCCTCCTCGTCCTCGCACACGGGGCCGGCAACGACATGCACACCCCGCTCTTCGACGGGATCGTCGAAGGGCTGGCCTCGCGCGAGGTGGCCACCCTGCGCTTCAACTTCCCTTACAAGGAGCAGGGTCGCCGCGCCCCCGACCCGGAACGCGTGCTTCGGGATGCGTGGCTCGCCGCCTTCGAGCACACGGCTGGCCTCTCCGACCGCGTCTGGGTCGGGGGGAAGTCGCTGGGCGGAAGGATCGCCTCGCTGGTGGTCGCCGACGGCTTGCTCGCCGCCGGCGTGATCTTCGTGGGCTACCCGCTCCATCCGCCGGGGAAGCCCGAGCGCATCCGCGACTCGCACCTCCCGGCGATCGACGTTCCGATGCTGTTCCTCCAAGGGACCAAGGACCCCTTCGCGCGCTGGGACCTCCTGGAGCCGCTCGTCGAGCGGCTCGGCGACCGGGCGACGCTCCACCCCGTCGAGGGCGGCGATCACTCCTTCCGGGTGCGTGGCGAGCCCAAGGACGACGTCGCGACCGGCCGGCGGCTCGGCGAGGTGGCGGGCGACTTCATCCGGGAGCGGAGCTGATGCCGCGCCGCCACCGGCGCGACCGATCGGGCCCCGAGCCGCTCCGCCCGATAGGTCCGGTGACCCCTCCCGGAGGCGCCGTCGAGGGGTGGAGCGTGCGGCTCTCCGCGAAGGGGGGCGCGATCTGCCCGTACTGCAACCGTTCGATCCCCGACGGAAAGCAGCACGTCGTAGCCTGGCCCGAGGGGCGCGAGGATTTCCGGAGGCACTGGCATCGAGGATGCTGGGAGCGAGAGATTCGGAGAGGGGGGCCCACGCTGTGAGGCCGTGGTCCGACGAGACGGTAGGGCGGTTCGAGGAGCGCACGATCGAGAGCGAGGTCCTCAGGGATAACCCCCTCGGCGACCCGCACGAGCGCCCGGTATGGGTCTACCTTCCGCCGGGCTACGACGAGGAGCCCGACCGGAGGTACCCGACGATCTACGAGATCCAGGGCTACACGGGGCAGATCGACATGTGGCGCAACCGCTCGCCCTGGCGCCGGAGCTTCCCCGAGCTGCTCGACCGCCTCTACGCGGGCCAGGACCCGCCGCCCCCGGCGATCGTGGTCTTCGTCGACTGCTGGACCTCGCTCGGCGGCAGTCAGTTCCTCGACTCGCCGGCCACAGGCCGTTACCACACCTACCTCTGCGACGAGGTCGTGTCGTGGGTGGACGCGTCGTACCGCACGCTGTCCGACCGAGACCACCGCGGGATCGCGGGGAAGTCGAGCGGCGGCTACGGGGCGATGGTGACGGCGATGCTGCGCCCCGACCTCTTCGGCGGCCTCGCCACGCACGCGGGTGACGCGCTCTTCGAGGTCTGCTACTGGCCCGAGTTCCGCGAGGTGGTCCGGCACCTTCGGGACCATTACGGGGGCTCGTATGAGCGCTTCCTCGAGGACTTCCGCTCCCGCCCCGCCTTCACGAAGGAGCAGGACGGGCCGCTGATCGAGACGTACGCCTACGCCGCCTGCTACTCGGCCGACCCCGACGGGACGGTGCTCATGCCGTTCGACACCGACACGGGCCGGCTGATCCCCGAGGTCTGGGAGCGCTGGCTCGCGTGGGACCCGGTCCGGATGGTCCCCGAGCGGGCCGACGCTCTCCGTTCCATGCGCGCGATCTACATCGACGCGGGGAAGCGCGACGAGCCTTTCCTCGACCTCGGGGCCGAGGCGTTCCGCCGAGAGCTCGAGGCCATCGGGGTGACCGACGTCTTCTTCGAGATCTTCGACGCCGGGCACATGAGCATCGAGTACCGCTACCCGCTGTCGGTCCGCTACCTCGCCGAGCGGCTGTCTCCCTGAGCTGCTTCAGAGGGTGAGCTGCTCGGGACGCGGGGGCGCCTCGGGGATCCGCCGGGGGTTGCGGGCCTCCCGAGGCGTGTCCCTCCCGATCCCGAAGCGTCGGGCGAGATCGCGGACCTTCGCCCCGATCTCGCTCTGATACTCCCTGGGGGCGTAGGCGCCCCGGCGGTACAGCTCCCGGTAGCGGGGGAGCAGGTCGGGGTGCTCCCGCTCGATCCAGGCCATCCACCACTCGCGCGCCCCCGGCCGAAGGTGCAGGACGATCGGGGAGACGTGCGTCGCCCCGGCGCCCGCGATCGCCTCCACGGTGGCCTCGAGGTGCTCGTCGTCGTCGGCGAGGAACGGCGGGATCGGCGCCATCAGCACGCCGCACGGGATGCCCGCCTCGTTCAGCCTCCGAACGGCCTGCAGGCGCGAGGCCGGCGTCGGCGTGCCGGGCTCCACCCGCCGCGAGAGCTCGTCGTCCACGAACCCCACCGAGAAGCTCGTCCCCACCTCGGTCACCTCGGCGGCCTCCCGCAGCAGATCGAGGTCCCGGAGGATCAGCGTCCCCTTCGTGAGGATCGAGAACGGGTTGGCGAAGTCGCGCAGCCCCTCGAGGATGCCCCGCATCAGCCGATAGCGTCCCTCCGCGCGCTGGTAGGGATCGACGTTCGTCCCCATCGCGATGTGCTCGCCCGACCAGCGGGGCGCCGACAGCTCCTTCCGCAGGAGCGCCGGCGCGTTCACCTTCACCACCACCTTGCTGTCGAAGTCGGCGCCGTGATCGAGGTCGAGGTAGGTGTGCGTCTTCCTCGCGAAGCAGTAGACGCAGGCATGCCCGCATCCTCTGTACGGGTTGATGGTGAAGCGGAAGGGGACACGGGACGCCTCGGGCACCCGGTTGATGATCGAGCGCGCGTGGACCTCGTAGAAGGTCATCCCCCGGAATTCCGGCGTGTCGAAGGTGCGGGCCACCGCTCCCTGCTCGAAGAGGGGGGCGGTGAGGCGGTCGTCCTCGGGGCCGGTCTCGAGACGGAGGTTGTCCCAGCGCATGGCCCGCCAGGATAGAACACGTGTTCGATTCGGGCAAGGGAGGAGGGGGTCGTATGATGCCGTCGTCATGGAGATCGCGGTGGCGCTCCGGAAGGAGAACGGGGGCTGGAGGGCGGTGGCCGCGGACCCGCCCGTCTCGGTGGCCGCGCCGACGCGCGAGGACTGCGTCCGCCGCGTCCGGGAAGCCGTGCTCGCGCGGCGTCCCAACGGCAACGGTCCCGTCACGGTGGTGGTCGAGGTGGCGCCCGACCTCGTCGGGGTGGCGGAGGCCGCCTCGATCCTCGGCTGGGACAAGCGAAGGGTCGTGACCTACGTCGACCGGGGATCGTTCCCCGAACCGGTGGCCCGCTTGGCCGGGGGACGGGTCTGGGCGCGGGTCGACGTGGAGGCGTTCCGCCTGGCGTTCCTGGAGCGACAGGCGCGCCGCCGGCGGCGCTGAGGCCTACAGATGGCGACCCTCCGGGACGATACCTCGCGCATGCTTCGCTCCGACCGCGGAAGCGGCAACTTCGTCGCCATCGGGACGATCGTCCTGGCTGCGGCGCTGGCGATCGGGTTCCCCATCTGGATGCTCACCCGCGGCGCCGAGGAGACGGCCGAGACCGCCGGCGCCGGCGTGAGTCGGGCCGAGGACCTCCGCGCCGACGCATTGCTCGTCGGCGCGATCGGGGTCGCCCACTCCTACTTCACCTCGAACGACTCCTTCGAGGGCTTCACCCCGCAGGCCGCCGCGGAGTGGGACCCCTCGTTCGCCTGGAACGCCGACCCGGTCGCGTCGCCGGGCGCCGTGAGCATCCGAGGGGTCACGGCCTCCTCGGTGGTGTTGGTCACGCAGGGGGGCGGCGGACGCCCGCTCTGCATCGCAACCGAGGGCGGCGAGATCTGGAAGGGCACCACCGACGCGGGCTCGGCCGCCGACTGCACGGGCACGCCCTGACCTCCGCGGGCGCCCGTGTAGGCTTGTCGCCCATGAGCGATCCCGAAGCCCACCCGGCGCGCGTGGACGCCCTCCGGCGCGTCCCCCTCTTCGCGGATCTCGACGACGAGACCGTCGCCGACCTCGCGCGCTCGGCCACCGAGGTCGAGGTGCCGCGGGGCCACGTTCTGCTCGAGCGCGGTCAGGAGGGGGCCGGGTTGTTCGTCGTGCTGGGCGGGACGGCCGAGGTGCACGTCGGCGAGTCCCGCATCGAGGTGGGCGAGGGCGAGATCCTCGGAGAGCTGTCCCTTCTCGTCCCCGGACTGCGCCACACGGCGCGCGTCCAGGCGGGCGACGGCTTCCGAGCGCTGGCGGTCCGCCGAGACGACTTCGAGACGCTGCTCGGGGATCACCCGCAGATGGCCGTGGCGATGCTCCGCGTGCTCGCTCGACGGCTGGCCGAGACGCTCTCCTTCCTCTGAACGCTCTGACGCGATTGACCCCGGCCCAGGCCCTTGGGATGATGGCTACCCACCGGTAGGAACAAGGAGGCAGGCGTGGGTGTGAAGTTTCTCTCAGAGGAGTGGGCCCAGCAGGTGACGGAGAAGCTCAACGCCAGCGACGCGTTCAAGCAGGCCGCGGGCGGTCAGACCGCGAGGCTCCAGCAGGTCGTGAACACCGCGGACGGCGAGACGAAGTACTTCTTCAAGCTCGAGGACGGCACGGCGGAGCTCGCGGTCGGCGAGGTCGAGGGCGCCGAG
>Ga0268386_10002107_pt1 | contig 14014 bp, 9 predicted proteins | sample RVTome_15_FD_200260 | JGI IMG/M metagenome (GOLD analysis project Ga0268386, IMG submission 200260) | Soil microbial communities from uranium-contaminated site in the Upper Colorado River Basin, Wyoming, United States - RVT150D86... ...
TGGACCAGCGCGCGAGCCCCAGCTACAACCACGATGTGGCCGCCGCCACCGTGGAGTGCTGCGAGCGGGAGCTCTCCGGCACCTGGCACCTGGCCGGCGCCGACGTGCTGGATCGCATGGCGTACGCGCTCCTGGTCTGCCGCGTCTTCGACCTGGACGCCTCCTGCCTCACGCTCGCGACCACCGCCGAGCTCGGGCAGAAGGCGGCGCGCCCGCTCAACGGCGGCCTGCGCATCGAGCGAGCCCGGGCCCAGCTTCGCACCCCGCTGCGCGGCGTCGAGGCGGGGCTCCGCGCGATGCGCGCGGCGCTCGAGGCGCCGGCGCAGAGCGCCTGAGCGGCCGTTGACCAGTCCCGAAACATACGGTACAGTCACAACTTGGCTGTCGTCCCGGGACGGTGACCGTAGCTCAATTGGTTAGAGCACTGGACTGTGGCTCCAGGGGTTGAGGGTTCGATTCCCTTCGGTCACCCCACTCCTGAAGTCGGCCAGGCTCGGGCGCCCATAGCTCAGCTGGATAGAGCGTTAGCCTCCGGAGCTAAAGGTCAGAGGTTCGAATCCTCTTGGGCGCACCATTTCTGTCCTAGCAGCACTCGGCACTCGGATGTTGCAGCACCCGCGCAGACGCGGGCCGTTAGCTCAGTTGGTAGAGCAGCTGACTCTTAATCAGCGGGTCCAAGGTTCGAGTCCTTGACGGCCCACCAGTGGTTTCGGGCGCTTCCGGAACATCGGGAGCGCCCGAACTGCTTTTGGTGCCAAATCGGTGCCATCGGGAATCAGTCGTGTGCTCATCGACCGCCTCGATGAAGCGTTCTCCCTTCGTGGGAATCCACCGCGCGTAGAACTGCAACGTGGTCGTCGGCAGGGCGTGGCCGAGCTGCGCGCTCACGTAGGTGAGCGGGACGCCCCGGGCCAGCAGCACGCTCGCGAAGGTGTGCCGGAGATCGTACACGCGGTGGGGCGGCACGCCCGCGGCCTGGAGGGCCGAGGCGGCGTGGAGCGGTGATGAGAATGACCTTTGGAGGAGCTCAAGGAGCATCTTGTCTCGCAAACGCGTTGATCGGATCAGGGGAGCTAGTCAGGCGCAGTAGCGAGGCGCGAGCTAGAGGGCTGCAGAACCTGTAACCTGCTGGAGAGCGTCCGCAAGATTCTTCAGAGATTTCGGGCGGGAAGCTACATATGGAGGTTTCCCTAGATCGTTGAGTTTTAGGTTCGGCACAAGGTATAACCGGTGCCCCTGGTGCACCACTTTCGCTGAGTCGTGATCTGCCTCTTTGGCCAGGTCGCGGTCCTGACCCTTGGCCCTTGACCTCCAAGGGCCGGTTGACATGGTGAGGCCGCGGCGGCTGGTGGACCGGAGCCGCCCACGGGATGTGCTATCTGAATGGGTTGACGACGTTCGCCCGGTGCGCACGTTCGGCTCACAACCCAAAGATCGCTGGTTCAAATCCAGCCCCCGCAACCAATCTAAGGCCCCGGACTCGAAGCCGTTCCGGCGCCGAACTCTTCCTCGAGCGCACCGACCTTCCAGCGGCGCGGCCCTGACGGCAACTAGGCCACTGCCGTGACTGCCGATGCCAATTGGGGTGCCGAGAACGGGTGTTCTATTCGGAGCACTAGTTGAGGGCGATCGTTCCCATTGACACCGGTTTTGTTCTTTCCATACCATAGCGGTCAGCTCGATTTCCGTCGATGTCCAGAGTGGTAGTGGGGTCGTCGAGGTCACTCATGGTCAACGGGTGAGGACATGTCGATTCATGGCCTGATCGTTTCGATTCTCCTGATTACCCTGCTACGCGATGCGTCCGCGGACACCGTCGTTGTCGGCACGCCCGGGCAGATAGGCGCGGCGTACTTCGGCGCCGCGGTTGGCAGGTCGCTTGCCGCGGGCATGGAGTTTGCCAACACCAAGGCGCAAGCGAACGCGCAGATCGCGGCGGAGCGCCGGCGATTCTTCGCGGAGTATCCGAACGGGAGGAATTTCGCGCAGGCCCAGAAGGAATTCGCCGCGTCACTGTGGGCGAAGGATCTCTATTTCATGTCGATGAGTCTCCCGACCGGCTTCCGTGACAGTTCCCCGGACAGCATGGCGAGCGTGATGGGCAAGCTGGATCGCGTGACGGGCGGAGCCCTGGACAACGGAATTCCCAACGCGGCAGCCTTCACCTTCGACCGCTGGGTGACCGCGATCCGTGGCCACTTGGGCGCCACATCCTATCGCGCGCCGCTACGACGGCTTCCCAGCACAAGCGAGCTTCTCGCAGCGATCGACGCCACCAAGGATGTCTATGCGCGATACAAGAAGGATCGAGATGAAGCCGAGTTTGAGATGCAGTGCCGAGCCCGCCCGGGACCCTATTGCGCCCGTCCGGGAGGATATTCACACGGCGGCGCCACAGCGAGGGCGGCGCGCATCGCTGACTACTATCTCGCTCACTATGCTCGAACGCTGCCAGGCGGTGACGCGGCGAAGACGAAAGTGCGCGACGCCATCATCAAGTTTGAGAGCCTCGCCTACACGACCCAGGACTGCATTCGTTACGTCGATAGGAGCTTCGCGAACGATGCTCGTCACGATCCGAACCTGGCGGCGCTGCGCGGTGCCATCGCTCGGTACGAGAGCGTCAAGGTCATGTCGCAGGAAGATATGTGCATCAGAGCAGCGCAGGACATGCAGCGGGACGAAGCCGTGCGTAACGGTACGCCCAGTGTGACGCCGACGGACAAAGAGCTCTGGGACACGAACTTCCGCACCTCGAAATTCAATGAGTTGTATGGCCCTCTCACCAGTGATCAGGCGGGGGAAGTGGCTCAGGCCATGGGCGGCAAGCCGAAGGACTATGAGACGCGCGCCACGGTCATCGACTTTTACACCGGGAGTCGCGAAGCGCGCGCCGCCCGGGTCCGCATCTACCATGTCGTCCGTCATCAAGTAATCCAAAGGGCGTCTGGTGTTCAGCCACCCGCGCGGGCTTCTGCCGATACAGGGCCGGCGGTGAAGCGTGATCCTGGGTCCACCCCGCATGCGGCGGTGACGGCGCCGGGAGCCGATGCCTTGTACCGAGAAGGAACGAAAGCGTACAGCTCCCGGGACTATTCGCGAGCGCGGGCGCTCTGGGAGCGGGCCTGTAACGGAGGGAACGCAACAGGCTGCGCGGACCTGGGCATTATGGTCGGTGCGGGCCGCGGCGGCCCACCAGACAAGGCGCGCGCGCGGGCGCTTTTGGAGAAGGCCTGCAACGGTGGAAGCAAGGTGGGCTGCGCGCATCTAGCTGCCGCGTCCCAGAAGGAAGGCAGCCCGAAGACGAGACGTGGATCGGAGGCTACCCCTCCAGTCCCAGCGGCGCCGGCGACCGCAGATCCCGGCGTCGTGACGGCACCGGCGGTCCCCGCTAATCCTTCGCGAGCGGCTTCCAACCAAGGCGAGAGCTCGAGGGCATACGACTCCCAGGACTACGTACGCGGGCGGCGACATGCACCGCCGTCGCCCGCCGCGAAAGCTTTACCGATCGATCCACAACCGCACAAGCAATGCACGCTGGACGAACTGGCGGGCACCTACCGGACGAACTATGGCCCGCTGGTCTGTAAGCGGGCCGCTGGCGAGATGCAGTGCTGCTACGGGAACCAGTGCGAACGGACCGTCGTGCTCACGTTTGATGACGCCGGGCGCAACCTCGTCGGCAGCTGGCGATACCCCAATGGGACACACGGTCCGGTGACGTTTCCCGTTTCGCCCGAGTGCCTGCTGGAATCGGGCCGATGGAGCACCGCGGGACGAACCCCGAACCGCATCTGGGCCGTCCGAGGGCGACAATGATCACCACTAGCCGAATGTCGGGTCAGGGTTGGCATCGTGTCGGGCGCGCGGGCCAGGCAACGCGCAGGATCTGAGCACACAAGCTCATCAAGATCGCAGAGGTCTCGGACCCGCGATGGCCAGCGTCCCAAGGACCGTCTCCTACTAGGCCTGAATCTGGAAGCGGAAGTCGATCGACCGGTTTACCTGCAAGTGGTTGCGGGCCCGCGCAACGCGTCTAGATCAAATCGACCTCGAAGCTAGGCATCTTTGATATCGGTGGTTGCGGGCCCCCGCAACCAAAAAAACGAGGGGTTAGCGGACGCAGCAACCGCTAACCCCTTTCGTTTACCCAGACTTCACCCAGGAAGCCGTGCAGCGTCGCAAAGACGGCAAGGATGTCATCCTCGCGCTATGGCGGTCACCGTGTGACGACCGCCGCGAGGTTCACGAGCTAGATTGCTTCGCTGGCGGCGGTCCGTGAGGAATGACGAGTTCGTGGCTGTCGCCGCGAAGGCGACGGGGCAACGATCCGCTTTCTGTGCAGCGAGGAGCGAGGGCCGAGTCTGGAGTTCGATCAGCCCCCGCCGCGTGGTGGTGCCCCGGGCGCAGGCGAGATCGTGAGTCTTGACGAGAGGTACGGGCGGACGTACCGTGACCGGGATCTTGCGTCCGCCAAAGGAGGCCCCACTGGTTGAAGACGATGCGCACGTCCGGCGTGCGCTCCGCCAGCTGGCGGGTGTGAACCCGAGGGGGCAACAGCACGAGGCGCGATGGGCGCACCCCTTCGCGGCCCGGATGCTCTTGTTTATTTCTTTGATGAGATCGACGAGTTGCTTGTCAGTCGCGATCGTGCTCCCGAACGCACACAGAGCATATTTTCGTTCCTAACGCCGAGCTTCTTGACGAAGATTCAAGACCTGAGAGAGGAGGCCGACCGGAAGTCGTACATCTTCGTGGTCGGGACGAACTATTTCGATCGGATCGACGAGGCTGCCAAGAGGCGGGAGCGCATCGACCGTCAGTTCATGGTGATCTATCCAGACCGAGCATCACGGGTTGCGATAGCACGTGCGGCGCTTGCAGGGAAGAGGCTCGAGTTCCTTGCTGGGGCAGGCGAAAAGGAGGGAGAGGAATTGGTGGGTGGCATTGGAGATGCCAGCGAACTCTTCTCGTACAACATGCTTGTAGACCTGTGTAAATGGATAGTGACCCAGAACGAGCGGGGGCAGGTGGAGAGAAGGCTAAAGACGATCATGGCGGGGGCAGATTCGGTGTTCAGACCCGAGGTGGATCTTAGTTTCTATGCGCGCCGCGCCCATGCTCTTAATGAGTTTCTCGACGTGGTCTCGCTGACGCCACGTCGGCATGGGAACCGAGCACAAGCGTTCTTGAATTACTGGCGGTCGTTACTGGAAAGCACGCGGACCATCCTGGAGGAGCAGACGCTACGAACTCTTGAGGACCGGAACTTTACCGCTGAAGAACTCGCGGCGGTAAGGGCCGGTCTGGAGATAACCGGAGCGGCGGGGGGTGGAGCACCGAGAGTGTGACGGCTGATGGCCCAGGATCTTTCGGGAGCAGATCGGTGCCAAATCGGTGCCCAACTGGGAAGAAAAGAGACGCACTCAGTGCTACTGCGGATCAAGCCAAAGCTCGAGTTGTTGAGCACTTAGCGCACCCATGTGATCCGGTTGGACCCGCTGATTAGCGCTCTTAATCAGCGGGTCCAAGGTTCGAGTCCTTGACGGCCCACCAATCAAGACGGGCGCTTCCGGAGCATCGGAAGCGCCCGCTGTTTTTCGGTCGGCAGTTCAGGAACGAGCGTCGTGATTCGTCAGTGGGACCTTACTGGGCTGGGATCGGCCCCGCGCCGAGGCCTCGCCACGGCTGAGCAGGAGCCCGCTGATGGGGTGCACGGTACCGGTCATGGGAGCGTCGCCGGACTCGAGAACGGCTTGGTGGCGTCGACCACGAACATGACCAGTGCATGGAGGTCCACCGAGCCGCTGCTGGAGACTTGCATCGGCGTCCCGGCGGCGTGGCCGGCCTCGGCCTGGCCGGCGGCGACTCGCTTCATGCCATGGGGCGTCCGGAAGGTTTGCTCCCCCGCCAGCACGTAGGCGGCCTCGGCGCCCGGGTGGCTGTGCACGGGCGTGATGCTGCCCGATGGACCGCGGGCTTCATTGACCCGGAGCAGATAGACGGGCGCCGCGATCGGGGGGAGTGGTCCGATCTCCGCCATCTTCGTGCCGCCATCCGACGACCCGCCGGCCGGACCGAGCGTGAAGAGCCAGACCTTGCCACCGGACTCGGTCACGAGGCCCAGCTGACCGGCGGCGGCCTGCGCCCGGGCTAGGGTGGCGAAGCTCTCCACTCGCCAGAAGAGCGGTCCAGGTGGCAGCTCCGTGACCTTCTTCTCGATCAGTGGCTTGATGACGAGCGTGCCGGAGCCGGCGACACCCACTCCCCCCGGCTGCGCGAACGCCAATGCCGTAGACAGCCACACGAGGACGAGACCTGCGACCACCACCATGAAGCGCGGTTTCATCGGGCGATCCTCCTTTGCCAGACGGCTACGCCACTTGCTGTTGACCCTCGGATGTGTCAGAGAGTAGGGGCTCGGGACATCGGAAGTCCCAAGAGAACCGTGAGATTCTTCTGAGACGACGGCGAGGCGATGAGACCGCCGGCAATGCCGATGGGACAAGAGCTTAGCTTCGGCCGCCACCGCTTCGATCCGGGCACCGGGCGCCTCTGGGCCGGCCGGCGCGAAGTCAAGCTCACGCCACGGGCGGCGGCTGTGCTGGCGGCGCTGATCGAGCGCGCCGGGCAACCGGTCACGCGGGCCGAGCTGTTCCAGTCCGTATGGAGGGACGTGGTCGTGGGCGACGCGGCGCTCACGGCCTGCATCCAGGAGCTTCGGGGGGCCCTCGACGACGACGCCAGACGCCCCCGCTTCATCGAGACGCGGCACCGCCGGGGATACCGGTTCGTCGCTCCCATGGTCCTGTCGGCGCCCGCGGGCGCGGCCGGCGATTCGCCGTCGCCAACGCGGCCGGGGCCGCGGGCGCCGGCGCTGGTCGTCGGGCGTGACCGAGAGCTGAGGGAGCTGCGCGCCTGCCTCGAGCGGGCCACGGACGGGGACCGCCAGATCGTCTTCGTCACCGGCGAGTCCGGGATCGGGAAGACGACGGCCGTCGAGGTGTTCCTGGCGGAGGCGGCCAGTGGCGGTCGGCTTCGCATGGCCCAAGGTCGATGCATCGAGACCCATGGGGCGGGGGAGGCTTACTTGCCGCTCCTTGAAGCTATGACCCGCCTCTGCCGCGAGCCGGGCGGGCAGCTGATCGCCCGCCTGCTCCGCCATCACGCCCCCACGTGGCTCGCCCAGATGCCCTCGGTCCTGGGCACCTCGGAGCTGGGAACACTCAAGCGGCAAACCTACGGCGTCACACGGGAGCGGATGCTGCGCGAGCTGGCCGAGGCCGTGGAGGTCATGGCGGAAGAGGTCCCCTTGGTCCTCTGGCTCGAGGATCTCCACTGGGGTGATCCCTCGACCGTGGATTGGCTGGCCTACCTGGCGAGGCGTCCCGGGCTGGCGCGCGTTCTGGTTCTCGGCTCGTACCGGCCGGGCGAAGCGCTGACGCGGGGGCATCCGCTCGAGGCGACCAAGGACGAGCTGAAAGTGCATGGATACTGCCGCGAAGTCGCGCTCGCGCGGCTGGACGAGACGGCGGTAGGCGAGTACCTGGCCCGCCGCTTTCCGGCCGCCGGGCCGCTCACCGAGCTGGCCGGGGTGATCCATCGGCGCACCGGTGGCAATCCGCTGTTCGTCGTCAACGTCGCTGACGACCTCGGGAGGCGCGCCGTCCTGATCGAGGGCGCTGAGCGCCGGGAAGTCGAAGTCGCGGGGCGGCCCCTGGCCGTCGACATCGTCATCCCCGAAGACGTTCGCCGGATGATCGGCCACGAGCTCGACCGAGTGCTTCCCCGCCAGCGCCGGATCCTCGAGGCGGCGAGCGCCGCCGGCGTGGAGTTCTCCGCCGCCGTCGTCGCGGCCGCCGAGCAGCTGAGCCTCGACGACGTCGAGCACTGTTGCGCCGAGCTGGCCCGGCACGCCTCGTTCCTGACGTCGCACGGCTCCGAGACGTGGTCGGACGGGACAGTCGCTGGACGCTACGGGTTCCGCCATGCGCTCCATCAGGAAGTCGTCTACGAGCGCATCGCGACGGGACGCCGCGTGAAGCTGCACCGCCGGATCGGCGAGCGGCTCGAGGCCGGCCTGGGTCCGCGTGCCGTCGAGGTCGCGACCGAGCTGGCCATGCACTTCGATCGGGGCCACGACGTGAGCCGCGCGGTCCGATATCTGCGCCTGGCGGGCGAGATCGCCACGCAACGTAGCGCGACGCGCGAAGCGGTAGGGCACCTGACACGAGGGCTCGACCTGCTCCAGGCCGAGCCGGATACTCCGCAGCGAGCCGAGCAAGAGGTCGCCCTCCAGATCGCGCTCGGGGGGCCGCTTATGGCGATGAAGGGCCGCGGCGCGCCCGAGGTCGAGCGGGTCTACACACGGGCGCAGGAGCTCTGCCAGCAGATCGGCGACGCCTCCCGACTCTTCCCGGTTCTCTGGGGTCTGTTTCTGTTCCGCCGGAGCCGAGGCGAGATCGACGTCGCCCACGGATTCAGCCAGCGCCTCCTCGCGCTGGCCCAGCGCACCGGCGACCCCGGGCTCCTCATCGAGGCTCATCATGCGATGTGGGCAACTCTGTTCGCGCGCGGTGAGCTGGCGGCCGCCCGAGACCACGCGGCCCGGGCGGTGGGTCTCTACGATCCCGACCGGCACGCGGCGCTCGCCGCCGTCTACGGCAACCACGACCCAGCCGTTTGTGCGCTCGGCCACGGAGCCTGGGCGCTCGAGCTCTCCGGTGAACCCGAGCAGGCGAGCCGGCAGAGCGAGGCCGCGGTGGCACTGGCGCGGACGCTCGGCCATCCCTTCAGCGAAGCCCACGCCATGCTCTACGGGGCCCGTCTGCATCAATTCCGCGGCGACTGGCAGGCGACGCGTGAGCGCGCCGAGGCGGCCGCCGTGCTCGCCCGCGAGCGGGGGTTCGTCCAACTCCAGGCGTGGGCGGCGATGACCGGCGGGTGGGCGCTGGCTGAAGCGGGGGAAATCGAAGAGGGGCTCGCGAGGATGCGCGACGGGGTCGCGACCATTCGAGCCCTGGGCTCGGAAGAGTTCAAGACGTACTTCCTCGGCTTGCTGGCCGAGACGCTCGCCAGCGCGGGTCAGCCCGGGGCCGCCCTCAATGTCACCGCGGAGGCGCTGGCCGCCGTCGAGCGAACCGGCGAGCGTTTCTACGCGGCGGAGCTCCATCGGTTGAGGGGCGAGCTGCTGCTCGTGACGGGGCAAGACCCCGCCGCGGTCACGGGGTGTTTCGAGACCGCGCTAGAAATCGCGCGGCATCAGCGCGCGCCGGCGCTCGAGCGGCGGGCCCTCCGGAGCCTCCGTAAAGTGCGCGACGTGGAGTAACTACGCGCCGACGCAGTCACGGCAGAAGCCCGCGCGGTTCTGGCGATTTTATGTCGCCGGACGGGACGCGTGGTTCAGGGATGATGCTTCATGGGAGTGGACCGCCAGGTGAGCCCAGGCCGCGGCGAGCTATCAGCCGGATGCATCTTCGTGGGAGGTGGGTTCGATGCGCCGCGTCACGCCGGGCGTCACGGGCCGCGGCATCGCTTGCCTTCGTGGACCCGATGGAGGATATTTCCCGGCACCAGCCACCCGAGGAGGGAAGCCATGGCGCGCTTCACAGTCAACGGCAAGGCCGTCAACATCAACGTCAGCCCCACCATGCCGCTGCTCTGGGCCATCCGCGAGCACGTCGGCCTCACCGGCACCAAGTATGGCTGCGGCGTCGCGGCGTGCGGGTCCTGTACCGTGCACCTCGACGGCGCCCCGGTCCGCTCGTGCGTGATGCCCGTCGCGGCGGCCGAGGGTAAGCAGGTCACCACCATCGAGGGCCTCGCCTCGGGCGGAACGCTGCACAAGGTGCAGAAGGCCTGGGTCGAGCACGAGGTCCCCCAGTGCGGCTACTGCCAGGCCGGCATGATCATGGCGGTGGCGGCGCTGCTCAAGGACAAGCCCAAGCCGACGGACGCCGACATCGACGCGGCGATCACCAACATCTGCCGCTGCGGGACCTTCCAGCAAGTGCGCGAAGCCATCCACGCCGCGGCGAAGGCGTAAGGGGGAGCGGCCATGATCACCACGCCAAAGGTCAGCCGGCGCAAGTTCGTCATCGGCTCGGCGGCGGTCGGCAGCGGCCTCGCCCTGGGCCTGAAGATCCCGTTCGGCCCCGAGGTCGTCCGCGCGCAGGATGGCTCGCCCGAGATCAACGCCTGGGTGGTCATCCGCCCGGACGACACGGTCGTCATCCGCGTCGCCCGCTCCGAGATGGGACAGGGCACGATCACCGGCCTCGCCCAGATGGTGACCGAGGAGCTCGAGTGCGACTGGTCGAAGGTGACGACCGAGTACCCGACGCCGGGGCAGAGCGTCAAGCGCAAGCGCGTGTGGGGCGACTTCTCGACGGGCGGCAGCCGCGGCATCCGGATGTCGCACGAGTACGTCCGCCAGGGCGGCGCCGTCGCCCGCACGATGCTGGTCCAGGCCGCGGCCAACGGCTGGGGCGTGCCCGTCGCCGAGTGCAGCGTCGCCAGCAGCGTGATCACGCACCGGCCGACCGGTCGCACCACCACGTACGGGAGTGTGGCGGAGGCGGCGGCCAAGCTCACGCCGCCCGACAAGGTGCCGCTCAAGGACCCGAAGGAGTGGAAGATCATCGGCAAGTCCGTGAAGCGCCTGGACACGCTCGGGAAGGTGACCGGCGCCCAGGTCTACGGGTTCGACCTGAAGCTGCCCGGGATGCTCACCGCCACCATCAAGGACTGCCCCGTCTTCGGGGGCACGGTGAAGAGCTACGAGGCGGACAAGGTCAAGGGCATGCCGGGCGTGCGGCACGTGCTGCCGGTGGGGGGCTCCGCCGTCGCCGTCGTGGCCGACACGTACTGGGAGGCCAAGACCGCCCTCGACGCGCTGCCCATCGTCTGGGACGAGGGCCCCAACGCCAAGGTCTCCAGCGCCACCATCGCCGCCATGTGCGCGGAAGGCCTCAGCGCGGAGCAGGCCTTCGTCAACAACACGAACGGCGACGCGAAGGCCGCGCTCGCCGGCGCGACGAAGAAGATCGAGGCCGTCTACTCCTATCCCTTCCAGAACCACGCGCCGATGGAGCCGATGAACGCGACGGCAAAGTACACCCCGGACCGGTGCGAGGTCTGGGTGCCCACCCAGAACGGCGAGGCCGCGTTCGCGGCCACCCTGGCGGCCTCCGGCCTGCCCGCCGACAAGTGCGAGGTCTACAAGATCAACCTCGGCGGCGGCTTCGGCCGGCGCGGCGCCTTCCACGACTACGTCACCCAGGCCGTGCTCATCGCCAAGCAGATCCCGGGCACGCCGGTGAAGCTCCTCTGGTCGCGTGAGGAGGACATGCTCCACGGCAAGTACCACCCGGTCATGCATGCGAAGCTCACGGGCGGGCTCGACGCGAGTGGCAACCTGACCGGCCTGCACCTGCGCCTGTCGGGCCAGTCGATCCTCACCGCCGTATTCCCGCAGATGCTGCAGAACGGGATGGACTTCCTCACCTTCCAGGGACTGCACGCCAGCGGCGACTTCGCCATCGGCTACACCGTCCCCAACCTCCTGATCGATCACGCCATGCGCAACACGCATGTGCCGCCCGGGTTCTGGCGCGGCGTGAATATCAACCAGAACGCCATCTTCCTCGAGTGCTTCATGGACGATCTGGCCCACGCCGCCGGCCAGGACCCGCTCGAGTTCCGCCGCAAGCTGATGGCCAACCACCCCAAGCATCTGGCCGTGCTCAACGCGGTGGCCGCCCGGGCGGGCTGGGGCAAGCCGGCGCCGCCGGGCGTGTTCCGCGGCCTGGCCCAGATGAAGGCGTTCGCCAGCTATGTGGCGGCGTGCGCCGAGATCTCCGTCACCGACGGCAACAAGGTGAAGGTGCACCGCATCGTCTGCGCGACCGACCCGGGCTATGCCGTCAACCCCGCGCAGATCGAGCGGCAGATCGCCGGCTCGTTCGTCTACGGCCTGTCCGCGCTGTTCATGGAGGAGTGCACGGTCAAGGACGGCCGCATCGAGCAGACCAACTTCCACGAGTACGACTCGATGCGCATCCGCCAGATGCCGAAGGTGGAGTCGATCGTCATGCCGTCCGGCGGCTTCTGGGGCGGCGTGGGCGAGCCCACGATCTGCGTGGCGGCGCCCGCGGTGCTGAATGCGTTTTTCGCCGCCACCGGCAAGCGCATCCGCAGCGTTCCGCTGAAGAACCACGGCATCACGCTGGTGTAGGTCCGGGATGGGGAGGCTCCTGGTCGCTGCGATCGGGGTCGCCTCGATCGCAGCGACCGCGTCGGCCGAGCCTCCGGCCGGCGCCGTCTCGTGCTCGGGGTGTCACGCGACCTCGGCACGCGTGACCACGCCCGTGCCGCGGCTGCTCGGGGTCGACCAGGCCGCGATCGTGAAGGCCATGCAGGAGTTCCGCTCGGGGCAGCGCCCGGGCACCGTCATGGACCGGATCGCCAAGGGATTCACGGACGACGAGATCCGGGCCATCGCGGCCTGGTACGCGGGACAGAGGTGAGCTCGGGCCGCCGGGAGTTCCTGAAGCTCGGCGCCGCGGCCGCGGCTTCGACCGCGCTGTGTCCGTATCCCGTGTTCGCGCGCGGCGCCGCGCCGAAGGTGGTGGTGATCGGTGGTGGCTTCGCGGGCGCCAGCTGCGCCCGCGCGCTCCGGACGATCGACCCGGCCATCGCGGTCACGCTGGTGGAGCCGAACCCGACGTTCACCGCCTGCCCGTTCAGCAACAACGTGGTCGCCGGCCTGCGCGAGCTGAGCGCCCAGCAGTTCACCTACGAGCACGTCGCGGCCGCGGGCATCACGCTCGCCGGCACGAGCGCCACGGCCGTCGACGCGGCCGCGCGGTCGGTCACGCTCGCCGACGGCGCGCGCTTGCCGTACGACCGGCTGGTGATGGCGCCCGGCATCGACATCAGGTGGGGCGCGCTACCCGGCTACGACGAGGCGGCGTCCGCGAGCATGCCCCACGCCTGGCGCGCGGGCGAGCAGACACTGCGGCTGCGCCGCCAGCTCGAGGCCATGCCGGACGGCGGGGTGGTCGTCATCTCGGCGCCCGCCAACCCGTTCCGCTGCCCGCCCGGCCCCTACGAGCGCGCCAGTCTGATCGCGCACTTCCTCAAGACCAGGAAGCCGCGCTCCAAGCTGATCGTGCTCGACGCCAAGGACGTGTTCTCCAAGCAGCGGTTGTTCCAGCAGGCCTGGGCGGAGCTGTACCCCGGCCTGCTCGAGTGGGTCCCGGTCTCCCGGGGAGGCGCCGTCACCGCGGTGGACCCCACGACCCGAACGTTCGTCACCGATTTCGGCCGCCACAAGGCCGACGTGGCCAACGTCATCCCGCCGCAGAAGGCCGGCCGCATAGCGGAGGTCGCGGGCGTCGCCGACCGCAGCGGCTGGTGCCCGATCGATCCGGTGACGTTCGAGTCGAGGCTCGAGCCCCGCATCCACGTCATCGGCGACGCCGCCATCGCCGGCGCCATGCCGAAGTCGGCCTTCGCCGCCAACTCCCAGGCCAAGACGTGCGCCGTGGTGGTCGCCCGGCTCCTCACCGGCGCCGCCCCGTCCGACCCCAAGCTCATCAACACGTGCTACAGCCTGATCGCGCCCGACTACGGCATCTCGGTGGCCGGCGTCTACGAGCCGTCGGGTGGGCAGCTGGCCGAGGTCAAGGGCGCCGGCGGCGTCAGCCCGGCCGGCGCGCCGCGCGAGACGCGCGCGGCGGAGGCCGTGCTGGCCGAGGCCTGGTTCCGGACCATCACCGCAGAGGTGTTCGGGTAGGTCACCCATGGTGAGAGACGGGCGGACCGGGCCGGGCCGGGCGGCGCCAACCCCACGGCGCGCGGCCGCCGCCGCCCTCGTCGCGATGAGCTGCCTGGTGGCCGGTGTGGCGCACGGACGGGACGGGATCCCGGAGTCGCTCACCGGCGCCCCGGGCGATCCGGCGCGCGGCCGGGCGATCGTCGCCGACCGCCAGGTCGGACTCTGCCTGCTCTG
>Ga0268386_10002108_pt1 | contig 14006 bp, 10 predicted proteins | sample RVTome_15_FD_200260 | JGI IMG/M metagenome (GOLD analysis project Ga0268386, IMG submission 200260) | Soil microbial communities from uranium-contaminated site in the Upper Colorado River Basin, Wyoming, United States - RVT150D86... ...
TGGGAGCGATCGAGACCTTCCGGCGGCTCGACCCCGGCACGATCCTCGCAGCGATCCTCGTGCTCGGCCTCGTTCTGCGCGTCTTCATCGCGGGCATCTATTTGCCCCTCAGCGGGCTCGGGAACGACATGGGCGCGTTCAACGCCTGGGGCCAGCGCCTGGCCGCCGTCGGCCCTGGCGGCTTCTACGAGCCGGGCTACTTTGCCGACTACCCTCCCGGCTATCTCTACGTCCTGTGGCTGCTCGGCGAGATCGGGGGCGCGCTGACGCCGCTCGTCGGGCAGAACGCGACCGGCGGGCTGGTGAAGATCCCCGGCATCGCGGCGGACATCGGCGTCGCGTGGCTGCTCTACGTGATCAGCGTGCGGTGGGGGGGCGAGCTTCTCGCGCGCTCCCCGTTCCGTGTCGCGCCGCCGGCGCTCGGCATCGCCGCGGCAACGGTCTACCTGTTCAACCCGGGCGTGATCTTCGACTCCGCGGTGTGGGGTCAGATCGACTCGGTCGGGACGCTCGTCCTGCTCGGCACGATCTGCGCGCTCGCCCGCGGCTGGACCGAGGTGGCTGCGATCGGCGCCGTGCTCGCCCTGCTCGTCAAGTTCCAGTTCGGATTCCTCGTCCCGATCGTCGCCATCGTCGGGATCAAACGCCACCTGCTCGCGCGGTCCAGCGACCCGGCGCATGCGGGACGCCGCGACTCCCTCCGCGTGCTGACCTCGCTGGCGGCGGGCGTGATCGCCCTGACCGTCCTGCTGCTGCCCTTCGGAATGACGATCTTCGTCGCCCAGCCCGACGGACTGTCATGCTTCGGCTTCCCGCCGGCTGACCCGATCCGCAGCATCATCGGCAAGTTCTGCGAGGCCTCGCAGACCTACAGCGGGCTGACGATCGCCGCCTTCAACTTGTGGCGCAATCCGTTCTCCGGGCTCGGCGACACGTTCTTCCGCGGCGACGACACGACGGTGGCGCTGCTGTTCGGCGGCATCGGGCTCACCTGGCAGCAGGTCGGGACCGGGCTGTTCGCCGCGGCGGCCGTGATCGCGCTGTGGCAGGTCGCCCGACGCGACGACCTGCGCGGCCTCCTGCTGGCGTCGCTGCTCATCGCGGTCGCCTTCTTCGTCCTCCCGACGCGAGTCCACGAGCGCTACCTGTTCCCCGCGCTCGCCCTCGCGGCCCCGCTGCTCCTGTCGTCGCGCGCCTGGCCGTGGGTGTTCGGCGGGCTGTCGCTCGTCTTCTTCGCCAACATGTACTGGGCCTACACCGAGGACTGGTCGTTCTCCGGGCGCATCAACAACCCCGGCCTGGGCGGGCAGCCGATGCCGCAGGATCCCTTCCTCACCTCCACGCTCCTGACCGATGCCGGCATCTGGCTGCTGTGCCTGCTCGTCGTCGTGCTGCTCGTCGTCGTGCTGTGGTGGTCCGTGCGGTACGCGTTGCGCCCGGTCGACGGCATGGCGATCGCGACGCCCCCGACGGTTGCGCCCTCTCGCTCCACCACGGCCCCCGCGGGCGTCGGTCGGTACCGTCGGCGACCGGGGCCGCGACTGGGATGGCTGGCCGCCAACCCGGCCGATGCCTACCTGCGCGAGCCGACCCGCGGGTTGGGCCGCCGCGACGCCCTCATCCTGCTGGCCCTCATCCTGTTCGCCTTCGTCTTCCGTCTCTGGCGGCTCGACATCCCGCGCAGCCAGCACTTCGACGAGGTCTATCACGGCCGATCGGCCACCGAGTTCCTGAGCGCGTGGCAGGAGGGTTGGGACCGGGACGTCTACGAGTGGACCCACCCGATGCTGGCGAAGTACCTCATCGCCGCCGGGATCGTAGTGGCCGATCCGAACCAGGTGACCGGCAGCAGCCCGCTCGGCGCCGCGTCGTCGGCGCTGGCCGTCGCCCCGAAGCGCGGGTCCACCGGCTTCGACCGCTCGGTGGCGTTCACCGCCGAGGGCCCGACCACGATCGTGGCGAGCGATGCGGTGACCGGCGAGGAGCTCGCGCGCTGGGAGGCCGGCGGCCCGATCGCGACGCTCGCCTACGACGGCGAGGCGCCACGCCTCCTGGTCGGCCGCGCCGACGCCGGCACGGTCGACACCTTCGAGCTCGCCGGGATGCTCGCCTCGCCGGACGGAAGGGCGCCGCCGGCCGGGCCGTCGATCGAGACCGAGCTGGAGGCCGTCAGCGAGATCGTGGTGCCGGCCACCTCGAGCAGCGACCCGCTCCTGCTGCGCGGGCCGGGCTCGATCGCCGTGCTCGAGCGCGACACCGATGCCATCCGCGCCACCGCGGCCGGACAGTACGGCGGCATCGTCCTCGTCCAGGGCGTCGAGGACGAGCCCGACGTCGTGGCGGCGACCGAGGTCGGCACCGGGACGCTGCGCTTCCTCGACGCGTCCTCGCTGGAGCCGGACGACGGATCGCTCGCGATCGACGACGCGTCGCTCAACGGGCCGCTCATCATCCTCGGCAGCGGCGACGAGCAGGTCATCTTCGCGCTGACCGGGCCGCTGGCAGCCACCGCCGAGCACCCGGCGACCGAAGGCGGCTACGCGGCCGTCGACGCGGACGCTGGGTCGCTGGAGGGGCTCGTGCCGCTGCCGGGCGCGCCGAGCCTGATCGGCCACCAGCGCGTGGCCAACATCGTCTACGTGGCGGGGACCTCGGCAGCGGGGGCGCCCGAGGTCTGGACGATCGAGCCGCACGTCGAGTCGCGCCGGGACGGCACGATCGGCGGCGGGGTCTTCGATACCACGCCGCTGCCGGGGCTGCCGCTCGCTCTCGGCTCCGACGTCGCGTCGACCTCGCAGTACGACGATCACGCGCGGCTGCTGGTGAGCACGGCGGACGAGGACGGCACCGCCACGATCGTCCGGATCGACGCGGGGAGCAACGCCTTTGCCTGGCGGCTGGCCGGGATCCTGTTCGGCGCCATCCTCGTCGGGCTCATCTACCTGCTGGCGGCCACGCTGTTCGGCCGGCGACGGATCGCCGTCCTGGCGGCGGGCTTCGTGGCGATCGACGGCATGAGCTATGTCATGAGCCGGATCGCGATGAACGACATCTACGTGACCGTCTTCATCATCGCGGCCTACACCCTGTTCTGGCAGGTCTGGTCGGGCCGATGGGCGCGCAGCGCCTGGTGGGTGATGCCGCTCGTCGGCGTCCTCATCGGCCTGGCGGCGGCCACGAAGTGGGTCGGCTTCTATGCCCTGGCGGGGCTGCTCGTTCTCGTGCTGGCACGGTCCAGCCTCGGGCGCCTGCTCCTCGTCGGCGGTGCGGCCCTCGCGGCCATCGTCGGCGGGATCGGGGCGCCGTGGCCGTTCCTCGTCATCATGCTCGGCATCCTGGGGCTGGCGCTGCTCATCACCTGGGCGAAGCCGATCCGGATCGACATCAGCGAGGCGCTGCTGGCGCTGCCGGCCACCATCGCCGTGGCCGCCGGGGTGGGGCTGGCCTTTGTCCTCGCCTTCGACTCGGTCGAGTCATCGCGCACGCCGTCGAGTGCGGTCGAGTACCTGTTCGGGCTGCTGGCGCGTGGCGCCGAGGCCGAGTGGCCGGCCTTCCTGATGCTCGGCGTCGCGGGGCTCCTTATCGCCTGGCGGGCGATCGCCTCGCTCCGCAGCCCGGCATCGGACGCGCGGTGGTGGCAGCCGGGCGAGATGGGCGGCTTCGCCTGGTCGTGGGCGGGTGCCTGCCTGGTCATGGTGCCGCTCACCGTCTACGCGCTGACCTACATCCCGTACCTCCAGCTCGGCCACGACTGGGCGGCGGCGGGAGGCCCCGGCTACGGCTGGTCGATCGAGGAGCTCCACTCCCAGATGTTCGGCTACCACTACAACCTGACGGCGGGCCATGCCAGCTCGTCGCCATGGTGGAGCTGGCCGCTGGCGCTGAAACCGACCTGGTTCTTCAACGGCAGCTACGACCTCGACCAGGTCGCGGTGATCTACAACGGCGGCAACCCGATCCTCTTCTGGGCCGGGGTCCCGGCGATCCTCGCCTGCAGTGTCCTCGCCTGGAAGCGGCGCTCGATGGCCCTCGTGCTCGTGGTTGCCGCCTTCGCCTTCCAGCTCGTCCCGTGGGTGCGCATCGAGCGCGCCGCCTTCGCGTACCACTACTTCACCGCGGTGATGTTCGCCATGATCGCGATCGCCTACGTGGTCGACGAGCTACTCCGGCGGCCGGCCTGGCGCGACCTGGCCATCGGCTACCTCGGCCTGGTAGCGCTGTTCGGGATCCTGATCTTCCCGCTGGGGTCGGCGCTGCCGATGCCCGACTGGTACATCAACGCAGCCCGCGCGCTGCCGCCGTGGAACTACGCCTTCCAGTTCCCCGACCCACCCTCGGGCGACCGTGGCGAGCTCGTCACCGCCGACGTGCTGCGGCTCGCGCTCGGCGCGCTGGTGGCCATCGTGGCCGTCGCGTTCTCGATGCGCGGGCGTGACCGATGGAACCGGGACGCGGATGCGGACGCGAACGCGGACGCCTCAGCGCCTCCGGTGGCCGCTAGTTGACCTGACCCTTGCGCCGGGGAGCAACCCGGGACGGCGCGGCCTCCGTCAGGCGTCGGTTCGACGCCGGGCCGATGTGATCAGGATCAGCGCCCCGATGCCGATGAGGATGACCGGCCAGAGCAGGTCCCAGTTGATCGGCGGCAGGTACTCGCGCACCAGGAACCAGGCGCCGAGCAGCACGAGGCCGCCGCCGACCACGACGCCGGCGCGGGTCTCGCGATGCTCAGCGGGCGCCGTCTCGGCGGCTGGCATCGGCGTGCCATCCGGGCCGATCACCGTCTCGGCGGCCACCTTCGGCTCCTCCGGGATCGCCACCCAGCAGACGAGGTAGGCGAGCAGCCCCACGCCGTTGGTCACGAGGGCGAGGACGACCCAGCCGACGCGCACGAGCGCCGGATCGGTGTTCAGGTAGGTCGCAAGGCCGGCGGCCACGCCGCCGATGACGGTATCGGTCCGCGATCGATAGAGGCGGCGGTTCACGAGCATCCTCCGGTCGGGTTGTAGGTGAAGCTGGCGGCGTTTCCCTCGACCTCGAGGATCACGTCGGCGGGGCCGTCACCGCTGCGCCAGGTGTCGCCACTGCGGTCCAGGCCGCTGCGGTCAAGGTTGTGGCTGAACGTGATGTTGCTGTCGTTCACGCTGATCTCGACCGCCGTCCCGTCGGCAACGCAGAGGTCGACCGAGCCGGCGTTGACACTGATCGAGCCGCCGACGGCGGTCGACTCGTCGACGATGATCGAGACCGATCCGGCGTTGGCGCTCACCGAGAGCTCGGCGACCGATGCCCCGGCGAGATCGACGTCCATGTCACCGGCGTTCATGTCGACCTCAAGGTCCGAGAGATCCATCCCGCCGAGCGCCAGGCTCGCCGACCCCGCGTTGGCGGTGACGTCGAGTGCCAACCCGACGTCGGAAGGCAGGGTGATGTCCCAGTCCTGGCGCGCGTTCGCGAAGCCGATGACGCCGCCTTCGTTCGCGCGGACGGTGAGCGAGTCGCCGTCGGCGCTGATGTCCGGCTCGGCTCCCTCGGCGAACCCTGCGTCCACCGCCCAGCCATCGCCGTCGCCGGCCTCCACGCTGAGATCGCCGCAGTTGAAGTCGAGATTCACGTCGGCGGTGCCGCTGAACGTGCCGTCGGCGGTGACCCGATCGTCGATCTCCCCGCCACACCCGAGGTTCAGGCCCGCGGGGATGCCGGCGACGAGCGTCCCGACGAGCGCACCGGCCACCAGGCCCGACGCAAGCGTCGCGACCAGGGCGAACGGCGTGCGCGCCGCGATGACCGCCAGGCCGATGACGATCAGGACCACCGGCCACAAGCGCCAGGCATCGCGAGCGACGTCGGCTGCGATGAGATCGGACTGGATGGCCAGCGCCACGGCGCCGGCGGTGATGAGGCCCACGCCCCAGAAGACGAGGCCGCGATTGACCTGCATGTGCGTCTGTTCTCCTGCTCGGGACCGCTACGATACCGCTCGCGTCGAGCCTCCGTGGCAGTGCCGAGCGGCCCATTCATGCCCCTCCCTTCGGCCATAGGACAAACGACGTAGTTGCTTGACACCGCCGGAGGAGCGGTCGTAGACTCCGCCGGCACCACCGACCGCAGCTGGCGCTGCGCCGCGGGTGTCCGGCCATCAACCACCAGCACAGAGGAGCGATCTGACGGCAATGCATCTCCGCATTTGCGCCTTCATCGCGCACCGGCTCGCGCCTACCGGCAGCGAGTACGACGGGAGATCTGTGCCCTGGTCGAGGTAGACGCGCCGGCGGAATGACCGCCGAGCAGACACCAGAGCCGTGGGCCGGATCGGGTCCACGGTTTTTTTGTTGCCTGACGAGGCGACCACGAGAGCCGCGGACCGATGGAGCAGACGGTCGCGGCTCTTTCCGTGCGCGGCCATCTTCACGAAGCAACGGGACACGAACGATGATCGAGGTCATGAACGAACCGAAGAGAGCCCCGGCGCCGGCCCCCGCTCGCGAGCCGGTGCGTCGCGTCGGCCCGCCGCCCGCCGGCGAGCTTCCCGCGCTGCTCATCGAGCACGCCACGAAGCGGTTCGTGGTGGGCCGCAAGAAGAAGCCGGTGGTCGCGGTCAATGACGTGAGCATGTCGATCCGGCGCGGCGAGATCTACGGAATCCTCGGCGCGAACGGATCGGGCAAGAGCACGCTCATCCGCCTCGTCAGCACGCTGCTGACGCTGGATGGGGGACGGGTCGAGGTGCTCGGCCACGACATCGAGCGCGAGGAGATGGCCGTCAAGCAGCTCATCAACCGGGTGAGCGTCGACGCGGCCTTCTTCAAGAAGCTGTCGCCGCACGAGAACCTGGCCTACGCGGCCGGACTCTACGGGATGGACGCGAAGCTGGCCCGTGGCCAGGTCGTGGAGATCCTGGCGCGGCTTGGCATCGGGGAGAAGCGCCTCGACCGGCCGGTGGAGCAGATGAGCCGCGGGATGCAGCAGAAGGTCGCGATCGCGCGCGCCCTGCTGACGAGTCCGACGATCCTGCTGCTCGACGAGCCGACGACCGGCCTCGACCCGCGGTCGAAGCTGGACGTGCAGGCCTTCATCGAGGAGGTCCGCGACACGCATGACGCGACGATCGTGCTCACGACGCACGACCTGGCCGAGGCGGAGCGCCTCTGCGACCGAATCGCGCTCATCAACGATGGGCGGGTCGTGGCGGAGGGGACCCCGGACGAGCTGAAGACGCTGGTGGCACGGGACCATGGTCAGGAGCCGACGCTCGATGCCGTGTTCATGACGTTCACCGGCAGGTCCCTCGACGACGATATCGACGAGGCCAAGGAAGACGACGACGAATAGGACGAACCGATGACGATCGCGACGCGCGAACTGCGGGCCAGCCTGGCCTTCGTCGAGCGCAACTTCAACCTGACCAAGCGCTACTGGGGCTGGGAGGTCGCCTGGCTCATCTACTCGCTGGCGGCCGCCCTGGCGGTGGCCTTCATCGGCGTGGCCCAGGGCGACGCCGAGCTGCTCCAGGTGCTGATCATCGGCACCATATTCTGGAACTTCCTGTCGATCGTCTTCGGCTTCATCGGCGAGACGGTCACCTGGGAGCGCTGGGAGGGGACGCTCGAGTACACCTTCATGGCGCCGGTGCGGCGCTACACCCAGCTGGTGGGATCCACGCTGTTCGCCGTGACCTACGCGGTGATCCAGATGGTGATCATCCTCGCCGTGATGCTGCTCTTCTTCGACGTCGAGTTCAGCGGCGGCAACTTCGTGACCGCCGCAGCCTTCCTCGCCCTCGGGTCGATCAGCTTCGTGGGCGTGGGGATGATGGCGGCCATCCTGCCGCTGCTCTACGTGGAGCGCGGTGACCAGATGGTCTTCGTCATCCAGTCGATCATCCTGCTGTTCAGCGGGGTCTACTACAGCGCCGACGTCCTCCCGGAGTGGATGCAGTTCGTCTCGCAGTTCTCGCCGGGCACGTACGTGCTCGACGGCATTCGCGAGGGGCTGATCCGCGGCACCCCGTTCACCGAGCTGCTGCACAACGTGTGGCCGCTGGTGATCATGGGCGTGGTGCTCATTCCCCTCGGCGTGTACGTGTTCGGCATCGCCGAGCGCTACGCGAAGCGGACCGGCAAGCTCAAGCGAGTCGGCTGATGGAGACTGACATGCAGACCGATGCGGCCGCCACCGCGGCCGAGATCCCGGGCCTCGTCATCCGTCCCTACGGGGGCGAGGCCGACCTTCCCGAGGTGGCGCGCATCCAGAGCGCTGAGTGGGCCGCCGATGGGGTGAGCGAGCGCGCCAGCGTCGACGAGCTGCGGGCGTGGTGGGGGAACCCGTCAGAGCAGTTCGACCCGGCGCGGGACGTCGAGGTGATCGAGGTCGACGGTCGCGTGGTGGCCGTCACCCAGCGCGACTGGATCGACGCCACCGACGGCGTCCGCGAGTACCGTGCTCGCGGCTGGATCGAGCCGGGCTTCCGCCGTCGAGGGATCGGGACGATGCTCGTGGAGCGCAACGAGGCGATCCGGCGCCGGCTGGCGGCGTCGCACGACACCGAACGGCCGCTCGTGCTCGGCATGGGCGGCCCCGAGACGAACCTCGGGGCGCAGGCTCTCGCCCGGGCGTTCGGGTACGAGCCGGCGCGCTGGTTCACCGACATGGAGCGCTCGCTCCTCGAGGACCTGCCGGAGATCCCGCCGATGCCCGACGGCCTCGAGGTGCGTCCCGCATCGGCCGAACAGGCGCGCCAGATCTGGGAGGCGGACCAGGATGCGTTCCAGGATCACTGGGGCGGCTGGGACCAGTCCGATGCGAGCTTCAGACGCTGGATCGAGTCACCGGAGTTCCAGCCGGAGCTGATGCTCGTGGCGTGGGACGGCGACGAGGTCGCCGGCGCGGTGATCAATGCCGTCTACCGCGAGGAGAACGAGGAGCTGGGCATCAGCCGCGGCGTGCTGGACAGCGTCTTCACCCGACGCGCCTGGCGGAGGCGCGGGCTGGCGCGAGCGCTCATCGTGCGCTCGCTGCACCTGCTCCGCGACCGCGGCCTGGCGACGGCGGCCCTGGGCGTCGACGCGGACAATCCGTCGGGCGCCTTCGGGCTCTACGAGTCGGCCGGGTTTCACCCGACCGAGCGGTTCGTCGCCTGGCGCAAGCCGATGGAGCCGGACCGATGACCGTCGCGGTAGCCGGGTTGCGCCTGCGCCCGTACGCGGGACTCGACGATGTGGACGAGATCGTCCGGATCGTGAACGCCGGCAATCGCGCCGACGGCGTCGACGAGCGATGGACGGTCCCGGCCCTGCGGTCGTGGTTCGAGCATCCGACGGCGACGTTCGACGCTCGGCGTGATGTGATCGTCGGCGAGCTCGGCGGGCGTCAGGTCGCGGCCGGCGGCCTCGAGTGGGTCGACACCCGCGACGGCGAGCATCGCGAGTACCGCTTCTGGGGCGCCGTCGATCCGGAGCTGCGTGGGCGCGGCATCGGCAGCCGGCTGCTCGCCCACCACGAGGAGCGCGCCCGGACCCTCGTGGCACAGCAGCGGCCCGATCGCGAGCCGGTGCTCGGCACCTTCGTTCCGGTCGGCCGTCCGGCCGAGTCGCTCCTGCGCGCCGCCGGCTTCGACGTCGCGCGCTGGTTCTTCGAGATGGACCGCCCCACACTCGAGGGAGTGGTCGTCAGCCCGCTGCCGGACGGCCTCGAGATCCGCCCCGTCACCGCTGACCAGCATCCGGCGATCTGGAGGGCCAACCGCGAGGCCTTCCGCGACCACTGGGGCGGGGCGGACGAGTCGCCGGAGGCGATGCATCGGCTTCTGGCGGACCCCGACACCGATCCGGGACTATGGGTCATCGCCTGGGACGGAGACGAGGTGGCGGGCGGGATCTGGAACGAGATCTTCCCCGAGGAGAACGCCGAGCTGGAGATGCAGCGCGGATGGTTGGGCTCGGTGTTCACCCGTCGCCCGTGGCGGGGACGCGGGCTCGCCCGCGCGCTCATCGGCCGCTCGCTGGAGCTGCTGGCCGGGCGCGGGATGACGAGCGCGGCGCTCGGCGTCGATGCGGACAACCCGACCGGCGCCCTCGGCCTGTACGAGGCGGCCGGGTTCGTCGTGCACGACCGATCGGTCGCCATGCGCAGGCCGCTGATGGGAGGCCGGCCATGATCGAGCTCGAGGCCCCGCCCGTCGCGGGCCTGCGATTCCGGCACTACCGCGGGGAGGAGGACCTCCCGGGGATGCTTCGGGTGTACAGCGCCGCCCACGAAGCCGATGGCGTGGAGGAGGTCACGACCCTCGAGCAGCTGCGGCTGAACTACAGGAACCTGGTGAACTGCGATCCCGCCCGCGACATCACGATGGCCGAGGTCGACGGTGAGCTGGTCGCCTACGCCCGCGCGTTCTGGCAGGAGCTCGTGGATGGCGGCCGATCGTACGAGACCTTCGGCTTCGTCGATCCCGACTGGCGGCGACGCGGGATCGGCGGCGCGCTGCTGCGCCACAACGAATCGCTGCTGCGGGTCATCGCCGCCGAGCACGAGGGCGTCGCCCCGAAGTGGCTCAGCTCGGAGGGGATCGACCGGGACGCCGGCAACGTGGCGCTCCTGCGTCGCGAGGGCTACGAGCCCGCGCGCTACTTCCACGAGATGGTGGCACCGACGCTCGAGCCGATCGCGGTGCCGCCGATGCCCGACGGCATCGAGCTGCGACCGGTCGAGCTCGCCGCGTACCGCGGGATCTGGGAGGCGGAGGCGGAGGCGTTCCGCGACCACTGGGGCGAGGCGGAGTGGACCGAGGCCGACTGGCGGCGGTTCGAGGCCGATCCCGACAACGCCGATCCGCGGCTCTGGCGGGTCGGCTGGGACGGTGACGAGATCGCGGGCGTCGTGACCACCACCGTCCCGTCCGAGGAGAACGAGCGCCACGGCCGCCAGCGCGTCTACGTCTCCGGCGTCTCCGTGCGACAGCCGTGGCGACGTCGCGGCCTGGCCCGTGCGCTCCTCGCCTCGTCGCTGGTGGGGGCGCGGGAGGTCGGCTTCACGTCGGCCAGCCTCGGCGTGGACACCGACAGCCCGACCGGGGCCACCGACCTGTATCGGTCGCTCGGCTTCGCTCCCGAGCAGACGTTCATCGCCTGGCGCAAGCCGCTCGAGCCGGACTGAAGCGGCCACCGGCTACGATGTATCCGTGGACTCCCGCGACATGCGCACGCTGCTATTGACCACTGCAGCCGTCCTGCTGTTGGCAGCCGCGTGGATCGCCTACGTCGCCATCAGGGGGCCGGAAACCACGTCCGGTGGCGGAGTAGCCAGCCAATACGCTCAAGAATCCAACTAGACCGCGCCCGTGCGCCTAGCCGGCGATGCCGCTGGCTCGAGGCCGCGCGTAAGCGTGAACGGTCCGGATCGGGCGGTCATTCGCCGGATAACGTGCCGCCACGCGCGCAGATTTCAAGTCGGGGCGCGAAACGCCCGCTGGCTCAGGCTGCAGCGACGGGGTCAGGAGCGCTCCGCGAGGATGCGCTGCCGCGTTTCGTAGTAGTAATCGATGATCTGCTCGGTGACACGGTCCCACGTGAACTCCGGTGCGCGGAGGCGGCCCGCCTCGCCCATCTCGTCGCGCAGGTCCGGGTCGCGCGCCAGCGCGTAGAGCGCCGCGGCCAGGGCGCGAGGGTTGCGCGGCTCGACGAGGATGCCCTGCACGTTGCGCTCGACGACACGCTTGAAGCCGTGGATGTCACTGGCGACGATCGGCACGCCGGCGGCCATCGCCTCCAGCAGGACGATCCCGAACGACTCCTGCCCGGTGTTCGGGGCGCAGTAGATGTCGGCCGAGGCGAAGTAGCGGACCTTGGCGTCGTCGTCGACGCGGCCGAGGAACTCGACGTCGCGGATCCCGCGCAGCCCAACGTAGCGGCGGTACTCGCGCTCCTTCGGTCCGGCGCCGACGACCAGCAGTCGCGCGTCGACCTTGCGCTTGCGCAGCCGGTGGTACGCCTTGAGGAGGTGGATCAGCCCCTTGCGCTCCTCGAAGCGGCCCACGAAGAGGATGTTGAGCGTCCCGTCGCGCAGCTCCTCGAAGGGCTCGGCGGTGGCGAAGCGGTCGAGGTCGACCCCGTTCGGGATGATGCGGTACTCGCCCGGGAAGTAGCGGTCGATGAAGTGGCGAGCCGCGCCGGACACCGCAATCCGGCCGTGGAGCAGGGCTCCCAGCCGCCCGGCGAACTTGCTGCCGATCCAGTAGGACGGGCTGAAGCCGCCGAACGCATGGAAGGTCGCGATGTTCACCGTCTCGGAGGCGTCGAGCACCGTCGGCGAGAGGAACGGCACGAACGGCTCGTGAAAATGGAGGATGTCGAAGCGCTGCGCCTCGAGCACCTCGCGCGCCTGGCGCTTGAAGCGCAGCCCCAGCGTCACGCGCCCGACGCTGCCGTTGGCGGGCGCCGCCCAGCCGGTGCCGAGCCGGATGACGTGGCCCTCGCTCTCGCGCTCACGGCCGTACTTGCTGGTGATGATCCAGACGTCGTGGCCGATGCGGCTCATCGCCTCGTAGGTGAAGCGAACGTGCTCGTTCACCCCACCGGGGTGCGGGTAGCCGTACGGACTGACGATGCCGATCTTCAGCGGGCGTCGGTCCGCGCGGACGACGAGCGGTGGGTCCGCGGGGGGCTCGAGCAATGAGGCGTTCGCGGGCGTTCGATCTGCCACGCGCAGGAGTATGACCGATGCGGCCGAGGGCCGGTCAACCGCCTTCCGGCCGCCGGCCAGAACCCGGTCAACGCCAGTCGTCGTTCCCGGGCTTGACGGTGTGCCACAGGTGGCGGAGCTTGGCGCGGAGCTGCCGCCTGTAGACGTCGACATTGTGGCCCGACGTCCAGTGCGCCCCCTCGGCCGTGACGTCGCCGGCGAGGAGGGCCGCTCGGTAGTCCGCCGCCGTGTGGCCCGCGAAGGTCGTGAACCCGGTCCCGATTCCCTCGAGGACGTGCGCATCGGAGTTCCCGACCCCCGGTAGCCCGAGCTCGGCCGCGTTGAGGTCCATGCGGGCTCCCTGGCGGGTCCGCCCGGCGTAGCTCGGATTGAACAGCTCGAGGGCGTCGAAGTGGACGTCCTCGTGGGCATGATCGCGGATGCGGCGCAGGCTCCGCTTCCCGACGCTGAGCGGCAGCGGCGCGAGCGGATGGGCCGCGATGGCCACGCCCCCCGCGGCGTGGATGGCGTGCAGCGTCTCCGCCAGCGGTCGCAGCGCCGGGATGCGCACGGTGACGAAGAGGGCCAGCACGTGGCCGCGGCGCGTGGTGATCTCCTCGCCGACGACGAGGTCGAACGCGTAGTCGCCCGCGGCGTGGAGCTCGGCCGCGCGCAGCGCACCGTCGATACGTTCGTGGTCGGCGATGGCGATCACGTCGAGGTCGGTGTGGTGCTCGACGTGCTCGAGGACCTGCGCCACCGACGCGGTGCCGTCGGAGTAGAGCGAGTGGATGTGCATGTCGGCGCGGCCACGAGCCTCCCCGCTGCGTGGCCCGTCGCCTCGGCGGCGCCCGTCGCCTCGGCGGCGCCCGGGGCTGAAGCCCTGCTCGAGCGTCATCTCGTCGCTCCCGGATCCAGGTCCGTCCAGAACGGCTGGAAGGCGCCCCACCACTGCTCCGGCGCCGATGCGATGTCGTGCTCCAGCCGCCGTGCCAGTGCGGCGACGGTGGCCGCCACATCGGCCCGCCGATCCCCGGTCGCGGTGACCTCGATCGGCTCACCCTCGACCCGGAACCGATCCGGCCCCAACCGCAGGCAGCGGCCGGCGACGATCGAGGCCCCGTGCGCCCAGGCCAGGGCCGCGGGCCCGATGGGCATCGTGGTGGGATGCCCGAAGACGGTGACCGGCTGCCCGTCGCCGGCCAGGTCGCGGTCGCCGATGATCGCCACCAGCCCGCCCTCGCGCAGTTTGCGGCTCAGCGGCCGACGGGCGGAGGCGAGCGGAACGACATCCACGGCGCCGCGCGTCCGGCTCTCGGTGAGGAACTCGA
>Ga0268386_10002109_pt1 | contig 14005 bp, 14 predicted proteins | sample RVTome_15_FD_200260 | JGI IMG/M metagenome (GOLD analysis project Ga0268386, IMG submission 200260) | Soil microbial communities from uranium-contaminated site in the Upper Colorado River Basin, Wyoming, United States - RVT150D86... ...
CCCATTTATCGCCTTTCTTCTTGTAATCCCTTTTTACTGCCGCCCATGCAACTTTGTGTGCCACTTCTTCAGCACTTTCACCCTTACCCCCGCGTCTTTTATCGGGATTTTTGTATTGTTCGATGGCGTTGTCATGTGTTTTCTTGTATATGTGTTGGGCATGTTCTGGCAATGAATCAATTTGCTTTTTTGTCCTTGCAGACAACCTTTTGTCTGATCCCTTTGAACTTCTCTTTACATCAGTCCTTTCTGCCTGTGATCTCGGCATTAATCATCTAAATTGTAGATAACATGATATAAAACAGAATCTATGTCGCATCATACGATGAATTTACAGGCCATATCAGAAGGATGCCGAACACACAGGTTAAAATATTACTTCATAGTAAATGAAAATGTCATAGACAGTCAGTATATTTTGGGGCAAAGTGGTAATACGTCCTTCTCGCATATAATAGATTGACTCAGTAAAATAAGGAGCTGAAGATTTGGTGCTTTTCAAGATATGCATAGTGTATGCATGATTGCAATTTACTGTCCCACAATCACCGAATTTCAAATGATCTTTTTGAGAACACTTATCTGCCATTTCCATAAAGGTTAATCAATGTCCTAGAGAAGAAATTGCAGGTTCAGCAGAAGAGACTGGTAATAGCTCAGAAATAGTGGTATTACAAGGGAAGTACAAAGCCTATTTTTGTAAGGTAGTAATGTCAGCAGTCAGTAAATCCCTAAGTTGACTGGAAGCCATGAACATGCATTATGATAAAGGTATTTCCAGTTTATTTTCCAAGTTATTTCCAATTTACTTACATAATGGAGTCTGATATTCCAAAATAAATCTTTCTTATGATGTTATTAAACAAAAGGTTCATTGGGAATATCATAGATGTACAACTATTATATAATTTATCAACAGATCAATTTTAGAATGACTCAAGTGATATCGAATGTTGAATATAGCATACTAAGGGCGTTAGGCACGGATGCAGATTTTTTGTACGATACTGTGGATAGTTACATTAAAGATGCGCAAGGAAGTAACAGATCAGATTTAGTAGAATTATGGCAAACAATTAAACAAGACAGACAGAAACATGCCAACATGTTAAGAGAAGCACTAGAGAAAGAGATCCATAGATAATCGAATGTCTGCATATTCCTTTTTTTGTAAATTTTCTATGAATAATGGATGATGGTTTTGCCTGTAGTCGAAGTGTTTCTCTATCATTCAAGGCAAGATAAGCTTGGTTAACTATAGCAGTGAAAACGATACTAATAATGTAGATCTCCGTTATCTATGTCGAATCAGTGATATTACCCCAAGTAAATCGAGAAGTTTTTTAATTAGGAATCGAAGTGGAAGAGAATTGGAAATTGCTGTATTTAGTGTAGATGGAAAATATCATGCTATATCAAACCGGTGTAAGCATGAAGGGGGCCCCCTGAGCGAGGGTGTGTTGAGAGAGGGGGTAGTGACTTGTCCGTGGCATGGATGGAAGTACTCTATCGTTGATGGTAAGTCACCACACAAAGGAGGAGACAGTGTTGACTCATACGAAACTAGTGTGAACAATGGAAGGTTGTATGTAAATGCGATTCCCAGTAGGGTAGGTAAGCGGGTGAGCGTGCCGCATACGTCATATGTGAACCTTAAAGATTCGGTCAACAAATATCTGAAGCAAATGGATAAGGATATCCGACCTAACAAAATTCCTAGGAAGAAAAACGTACTGGGGATATCCACTACGAACCTGAATGAAAGAATTGCACCTCGTAAAAGTACATCTGAGGAAGCTCTAGCGTATGCGCTGGATTATGCAAAAAACGAACTTGATTCAAATATACTAATGATTAAGCTACGTGATTTATCCTTCAAACATTGTGAGGGGTACTACTCCAAAAATGCTAAGGCGTGTATTTTTCCGTGCTCAATTTCAGAGATGGATAAGGAAGATCAGATGATAGAAGTGTACGATAAACTCATTGTCTGGGCAGACGTTCTAGTGCTAGCCACCCCAATTAGGTGGGGAAATGCTAGCTCTTTATACTACCAGATGATCCAGAGAATGAACTGCATTCAGAACCAGATCATAACTCACGAGACCTATCTTATCAGAGACAAGGTGGCTGCTTTCATAATTACCGGTGGTCAAGACAATATACAACACATAGCTGGGGAGCTAATGACATTCTGGTCACAGATCGGTTTTATTTTTGGAAAATTCCCATTTGTAGGTTGGAGTAGAGGATGGTATGCGGAAGACACAGAAAATAATCTTCATGAGATGGATACTAACCAACGGATGAAACAAGACATTGTTACGACTGTTCGTGGTGCAGTGGAGTTGTCCAACCTAGTAATTCAGAGTCATTATGACGAACTAGTGCTGAGACCTTGCCACAATAAATCTAAGCGATCAGATGACGTATAATAAAGTATGATAGGTAGGATAATATCCGGTTAAGGGATACGAAGGTATTCACAGCATGGAAAACTTACACATAAAATAAGATTGGATTGACCGTCATCACAAGTAGGTGCTTAGGCATTTTGTGACTAACTGACAAAATGGCAGGGAACCATTCCTTCCCCTACCATTTGGCCATTCACTGGCTCTGGGGGGAGCCGGACTGAACTATCAATAAATAATTATATAATATCAGATATAAGTATTGTAGCAGATTAGATTCAGACTTGTTAAGGTAACACAATAGCTGGTGCTACAGAATAACTATTGAATTTAGATCATCGCGTCTGTTTCTTGACATGTAAATATTTATCAACTACTTTTTATCACTATCATAACCGAGTTATCAGTAATATCGCAGGAAGTTTGTGCTTGAAACGCAACTTCCAATATATACCTTGAGATTTCTTTAATCAGGTAAGAATATTTGTGTCCCATATCATGCTCAATAATAATTGTACATTTATCCCCATCGATTTGAATTCTGTGAGACATTTGTGAAATTCTCAACCAAGTCTCTGTGATGTTCGACAAGGAAGCCACTGTGAATCCGCCACGTAGGAATAAACTAATATCGACCAGATCGCTCTTTGCAGTCTCTCGTGCTAACTCTCCTAGCTCTTCGTAGTTGAGTTCTTCAATAATTCTAATCAAGAAAGGCTTTGGTAAATAATATAGCTTAGCTGGTGCGGCCATCCGGTGCCAATTGAGATATTCGCTTATAATGTGATTAATCGATGTATTGAGACTGACGCCTTTTGCTACCGACTCTCGGCGAAGACGATTCATTTTTTCAACTGGGATTCGAAAAGTGATACAATCAGTGGAAGTTTTTGGAATAGAAACCGATTTCATAAGATCAAGTAACGTGTTTGTCATACTTAAGTATATAATGACGACAGCAACTGATTTCCTTAATTATTCAGTACAATAGAACATTGTGAGCAAAGCGTTTTGATGTATTGATACATTTCCATCATGAGATTGAAAGTGGGAGATGTCCAAGTCTTTCCGACGTTACAGAGTACTATTAGTTGCGAATGTATTGGCAATCTAAGATGATTATGAATTCTCAAGCTAATGAATACAGCAGGGACAAAATCAGAGTGACTAATATTTGGTAAAGTAACGTTTAATTTCACAATTATTGTAACTTATTGACGAGTAATATGTTTATGTATACTCAGTAGGCCGCTAGTATTATCTCGGAATATCAGTTTTAGTCTACTCAACTGGTTTAAAACTTTCAGAAATATGTTTCGAGTAGTTCACAACAATACACCGATTTCAATCGGTTTCAATCGAGAAATAGCTTATGTCGGAACAGTCGATTTCGCCTCCACAGTTGAAGCATTTCAAATGACAGGGCTGTATATCCTTCATATCATGTCCACATCGTATACATTTTAGCACAACAAAGTCTATTAATCATGAGCACGATAGTGTATTTATTCATATTTATTGTTCGGTTGTTACGCAGTTTCATATCTTTTCCTCTTTTCCATGGCAATACCGTCTTATCGTCCACCTATTCAACACATTAAGAACTCTTATATTCACGAAGTGAAAAGAATATTTGATACGTAAATGCCTGCACCCGTTCCTCTTCCGCTATCAAGGCCGCTGCTTATTTATGATGACAAGTGTTCAGCGTGCAAAAGATTTGCATTCTGGGCAAGGGTGCTGTCGGGAGGGTGGATACATCTAGCAGGACATTATTATTCTCCTGAGGCTATGAGTGTAAAGAAATTAGTCTTTCCAGATGATTACGACTCCACCCAAATGTTCTGGCTAATTAATAATCAAGGAGCATTTGGTGCTAGATCTGGCTTAATACAAGTCTTTAAGGAAATAGTAAGAGGTATTATTAAAACTAAAGTAGTAAATGCTGTTTCTAATGGTTACCAAGAATACATCTCCGCCGATGAAGATGATTCTCCAGTACGGAATAATTCATGCGACCACATATGTCCCACCGGATCAAGTTGTATTTCTAGTCAAGATACATGGAAACGCCTATTTAATATGTTAAGGAATAGCAAGACATTTCATCATCATCGTGCTAACTAACGATTGGATTATCTTCTTTATCGATTGAGCTTAATCCGGTGCTTGAATACTGTTTTCTCGTGTCGGGTCGATAATATATATAAAAGAAAACGCTCAGACAAGGCAGGTTCGACATGATAGTCAGATGTCCTCTAACTATGAAGTAAGAACCTCATATGGATGTTTAGGATTTTAGTAACAAATGTGCTGGTCTCCGTAATAAGGTTTTAAGGTTTTACTCGTGGATTGTAATAGTACTGAATAGGTGGAATTGAAATAGTACTTGATACGCTTAGTACAGTGGTCACATTCTCGCTGTAGAATGAGGATGTTTAATGCTGCGCTTGCAATAGAACCTTGGATTTTGAGGATTGGGGCTAGAAACAATATACTAATGTTAAAGTATGACTAAACTGTTTTTGAGCCTAAGTGTAAAAGTCTAACCGAGGGGGAAAGCTATCAATCCCCCATAACGTCTCGAATTAGAAGAGATGGGAACCTTTGCATTTAAAGTATGAATTAATAATTGACAATTGAAATGACATCACTACCTAACCAAGCAAACGAGTTCAAAAAAAACGTTGACAGAATGATTTTCACTCCATTGCAAATACTTACAATGGCATGATATTTCAATCCCATAACAATCATTTTATATTCAATCTCTTCTTTACCCCCTTATATGAAATCGGCAAGTATTATTAAGCCAAAATCCCCTTTAGAAATTGTATCTAAAGAAAATCCAAAACCTATAGGCTCCCAGGTTCTTGTCAGGGTAGAAGCATGTGGTGTTTGTCATAGTGATATTCATCTCTGGGAAGGAGGCTATGAAGGTCCCGATGGAGAATTCCTCAAGGCAACTGATCGAGGAGTGCGATATCCGCTAATCCCCGGACATGAAATTGCGGGGGTAGTGGAAGAGGTTGGAGAGGAAGTATCATCACTCAATATATTCAAAAAAAATAACAAGGTTCTTGTTTATCCATGGATAGGAGAAGGAATGTGTCCAGCATGTAGAGAAGGGGATGAGAACCTATGTGACAAACCTCGATCTTTGGGCATATACAATGATGGCGGATACTCTGACTATGTCTTAGTGCCAAACTATAGATACCTTTTAGATATAACCAATGATATTGAGACCGGTTCGTTTGACGCAAGTATAGCCTGTACTCTTACATGTTCTTCATTGACTGCTTATGGCGCAATAAACAATGCAAACCTGAAACCGTACGATAATGCAGTTATTATTGGTGCAGGAGGATTAGGTTTAATGGCTATTCAACTCGCAAAGGCGATTACAGGTTCAACAGTGATTGCTATGGATTTGGATGACAACAAGTTAAAAGCTGCAAAACAGAATGGTGCGGATTTTATCGTTAATTCTAAGAAAGAAAACGCAGTAGCTGCTGTGATGGAAGCAACGCAAAGAATGGGCGCGGACGCAGTCATCGATTTTGTGAACTCTTCGAAAAGCACAGAGGTAGACATGCAACTTTTGAGAAAACGTGCTCGATTAGTTTTAGTAGGATTGTACGGTGGCGCTTTAAAACTAAATTTGCTAAGTATGCCTACAAGAGCCTATAAGTTGATTGGATCCTATACGGGAAACATTGCTCAGCTTGCAGAACTGGTATCCTTGACCAGACGAGGTGTAATAAAGCCCCTTGTATCAGACAAATTCAACCTTAATCAAGCTACAGAAGCTCTATCTAAGCTGAAAGAGGGAAAAATTGTTGGCCGTGGAGTAATAAAACCATAATCTCCCATAAAACATACTTCGTTATATGACAACTAAAAAAGGCATTATCTTTGATATGGACGGCGTTCTTATTGACTCGATGCCATTTCATGCTGAAGCTATGAGCAGAGCTATAAAAGAACGGACCAACCACGAGATAAACAAGAAGAACATATATTTACTTGAAGGAATGCCTGGCTCAGATTTAATAAAAGAAGTTTTCAGAAGAGAGAACATTCAGGACGAAGGTAAAGTGGATGGTGAAATAGCAAAACAGATTGGGTCAAGAAAGGAACAAATTTTTAAACAAATTCAGAATGCTAAAGGTATAGTTGGAGTAAGAGAATTGCTTGAAGATTTAACAACAAGCTGCGGAAACTCCTGTATTAAAGCTGTTGTTAGCGGTTCTGCTAGAAAAGAGGTCGAAGCTATTTTGGATAAAAATATTGGAGCCAAGAATTTTGACTTCATAATCACGGGGGACGATTTGGAAGAAGGGAAACCCAATCCTGCACCCTTTGAAATTGCATTAAATAAAATGAACCTACCCTCTTCAGAGGTGATTGTAGTGGAGAATTCTCCATTAGGAGTCGAAGCAGCCAAAAGAGCCGGATTGCAATACATCATTACCTTGAACGATACACCTCTCGACCTGCATAATGACTTTAAGGAGGTAAAATCTTCGAATCTCGAAAAATCTACTTTTAGGGATACGAAGACAGCTGGCAACTTCTTGAAGAACTGGTGCTGTAGCGAACAATAGTTAGAACATATAATAACCTAACGAATACTACTTCTGAATCTGCTGTTTCTATGCTCGTTAAAAAACGAGCTTGAACTTGTTTACCACACTTCTAAAGATTTATTTCTTACTTTAGGTAACGTTTGATCTGTCTTCAGATAATGCTTTTACTTCTTCTGGTGTAGGAGGAGAGTCTCGTTCGAACTTTGCACTGACTAAGCCACCTGGTACTGCTACATAAAGCGCACTGCCATCATAATTGTTTATCTGTGTTTTAGGTATATAGTAGCGGCGTATTTTACCTACACCTTCTCTTACAACTATGTATTCATTCGCCACCGTCTCTATATCCCCAATATCCACATCGTCTGAAGTTTTTACCCTCTTAAAGATGACTTCTTCCCACGGAATATTCAGGGTTTCTCCAGGTCTGTCGCCTTCCAGCAGCACACCTGGCTCTTTGGCCATAAATGGAATTCCGTTTACAAAGACCTGTGGGTATTTTTCGTCTTGAGCTTGCTTTCTCTCAAGATATTCTTGTGTTTCCAACTCTGACTCCAGTGGTGGACCATTGCGTTTGAACTTGTCTTTTATATTTTCCTTGGTAAGAGAAGAGACAACGCTGTCTTCATTGTCGTAACCTTCGATGTAGTACTTTGGAATATAGTAACGATCCTTTCGAAGGAAACCTTCTTCAACTTCTATGAATGATGAGAATACACTCTTAATTTCACCTATTTCGTGTTCGTCTATAGACCTTACCTTCTTACCAATGACATCCTCCCAGGGCATCACAAGTTTATCTTTCTGATCGCCTGAGCCCTTACTAATGGGAGAAAATGATGGCACCTGATTTTCAAATTCAGGAAAATCTTTAATCGTAGCAGCTCGTTTCTCGTCGTAACCCTCGGGTAAAAAACCCTTCAAATCAGTTGGAGCATTATCCCTCTCAAATTTGTTCTTGACGTCATTTTTCGTCAAAGAAACCCAGACATTTTCACCATCGTAACCCTGTACATAATACTTGGGTATAAAATAATAATTCTTTGAAACCAATCCTTCTTTTGTCTGCACAAAGTCCTTGGTGATAGTATGTACTTTTCCCAAATCCTGGTCATCACTCGACTTCACTTTCTTATCGATAACTGTATCCCAAGAAATAACATCAATTCCCAATTCTGTTTGCTAGTTCGCTGTTATACAACAAAAGATATATCCCTTTGCACAAACTATGCATAAATCGATCTTAAATGAATACCTTTTATTCCTATTATGCACTATATGGATTAGATATGTCTTCAAGCACTAGCAGTGGAGGGGGGCCGAGCGTCTTATGGGATGTCCTCAAAGGAAAAAAAGTTAAAACAAATGACGGAAAGGAGTTAGGGGAGATCAAGGAATTTTCACAGAATTATGCAAGAGTAGAAAAGGGGACGCTAAGAAAGGACAGCTTCTGGATCCCAAAATATGTGGCGGATGCATTTGATGGTAATACGCTATGGCTCCTAATAAGCGAGCAAGAAGTTCTCGAGCGATTCAAACATGGAGAAAAGGAAGGCGAGTCTAAGGAAGCCCCATCAACTGAACAATACTCGAAAGATTTTGAATCATTTAAAGGTTCAGCTGCAGGAAAAGATCGAGAATACAGAGATCTAGACGAGAATATTCGTGTAGTTCAGAATTATAAAAATATGAGAGATTTTAAATAATTTTACGATATCGAAACGGTATACCCAGCTGGTTTGTCTTATTCGTCATAATTTTTCAACATATACGATCGTTGCGAAAAAATCGTTGTAATTACCTCATAGTCCTCCGAGGCCGATGAAGAGGTTTATTTTAGATAGGTAGCGGTTATCCCTATTACTCTTGAAATGCGGGTTATACGATAAATCAGATCATCTCCAAACTACACTTCTAACGTTAGGAAAATTACCTGACCGCTTTGCAGCTGGTATTCACTATGCGCGCGCCGTGGAATCCGAAGGTATTTTTTGTCATCTTATAGGCTGACGCCAGAAATATTAAACTAGGACAAATATTATAACGTTGTTCATATAAAAAGAAAAGGTTATAGCGTAGCAAGATTAGTTATGTAATTGATCTTAATATGGTCTCAAGCAAAGCGAAATATAGTACAATAGGCGTCCTGGTGTTGTTCTCGGGCCTCTTTTCTGTTATGTCCGTTTCAGATCCTTTGTTCGCGCAGGGATCGAACCAGACTGCTGGAAACCAAACTGCTGGAAACCAAACTGCTGGAAACCAGACAGGTGAAGCTATGCAGACTGCTGGAAACCAGACAGGTGAAGCTATGCAGACTGCTGGAAACCAGACAGGTGAAGCTTTACAGACTGCTGGAAATAAAACAGGCGAGGGTTTACAGGCAGTGGGAAATAAAACAGGAGAAGCCCTTAAAGGAGTACAAGAGTTCTTTAATCAAGGTGGAGAAAATCAGGGCCAATAATCTCAATACGCTAGCGAAACAATCTTTTTTTATTTCCTCCGTTAATATTATTGATTCCCACTTCATTCTGATGGAAGATCGGTACAAACTTAATTTATGAAATTATGGAATAGCCCAGAAGTCAAGATGACTGATAAAGAAGAGTTTGTATCAAACCTAATATGTATGCAGGGTGAATAAGCCCTTGAAGTAAGACCATTCAGAGAAATGACAAGACTGTTTATTCTTCGCATGATTATGGATTTGTACTGGACGGGGCACAATCCATGAAGGTAACAAAATTTGTTAGCTAAACGTGGTATAAAGAAGCGATATATGTCTACTAGCGTGGAGAGAAAGCATTTCGGAGAAATCACGTATGGCAACAACATATTCTTTAGTATGGACGGCGAGGAAACGTTCGAACTTATTTATGATGCCATCTCACAAGCTGAGAATTCTATTCACATAGCCGGCTATGACCTTGATCCTTCTCTGAATTTTGTTCGAAAAGGCGGCATTAACACCGACAGAGTGGGCACGGGTAAATTTGGTACTAGTATTATCGACAGAAATTCCCTCCTTTCAAATTCGAAATCCTCCAGGCTTATCAAGAGGGAGGATGTCGTTGACTCGAAAATTCCACAGCAAGACGCATTATTTGCTATATCTGATTCGAGTAGAGTATGGCAACATCCTATACACAGGAATTCGTATAAACGATTCCAAGAACTAATAATTGAGAAGGCTAGGAGGGGAGCGGTAGTAAAAATAATTGTTTGGCAACCAAGGTTGCCGCTCCGCATACTACCAGGAGCTGACGAAAGAGGACTAGATGGGAGAGCTGAGGAGGTCGAGGTGTTGAATAAATTAGCGAAAAAATATGGAATAGACCAGAATCTGGTTGTCAAGATAGATAACACTTCGCCAACGCTGTCTTCTGCTCACCATGAAAAAATAATTGTAATCGACAATAAGATAGGGTTTTGTGGAGGATTTGATTTATCCAGAGGGAAATGGGATACCAGTAAACACGATTATAATGATCCGCGTCGAGACCAATATTCCGAGCCTTGGCACGACCTGCATGCTAAGGTACAAGGTCCGATTGTGTGGGATTTGGCTTATCATTTCAATCAGCGGTGGGCGTACTATGAAGTCAAAGATGAAAAAAAGATCCGAGCCATGAATCTTAAACCGGCTAGATTTATTTCTGAAAAAGGAGATACTAAAATAGTTGCATTACGGACATGGGAAGGAAATGATAAGGATGGAGGCATTTTGGCTTGGTATGCAAATACTATCCGAAAAGCAAAGGCGATAATTTATATTGAAAACCAATTTCCATTTCAGAATGAGTTCATTACAAGGATACTTTGCAAAAGACTGAAAGAACAGAAAGGCCTAAGAGTTATCATAGTAGGCCCCATGGAACCGAACCTGCCCGGTTTGATAGGCAGCATATTATCAAAGACGAGTGTAAATGATGTCAACAAACACTTGAAACGGATAAGGGATGCAGGAGACTCAGGAAAAAGAGTCGGAACTTATTCCCTACTCAGTCAAGATAAAAAAACTAAAAAACTGCGTCAAATATACGTGCATTCGAAGCTTTTGATAGTGGATGACAAATGGATTACGATTGGATCAGCAAATACAGACAAGAATGGATTCAAAGATTCAACTGAGGTTAATATTGGCATCACTTCTGGTCAATTGTCTAAGGAGCTGAGGACACGACTTTGGTGCGAGCATCTGGGATTAGTTGAAAAGACGGAAGATTCGACCAACAAACATCAAGCGAACCCCCTCCCAAAAGTGCGGCCAGAACGGCGAAAATTGGAGTCTTCATCGTATGCTAACTACGCAAATATTGAGGACTTTGATAGCGGATTCAACATCTGGAAGAAGATAGCAGATCATAACGGTTCAAGCGTTTCAAATAATGGTAACATCATAGGCCATATCTATTACTATAACTTCGAGGAAATGAACCTTCCGCCACCCTATCCTGGGGCAAAAGGAGGAAGCAAATTTTCTCTATTTTGAATAACTCTGGTCATGATTGAATCTAGCATGTGGTTTATCAATCACAAGATCCATACGTTAAATATTGTTCTTAATTTAAATAGTAAACAGGATTGTGCAATAAAAAGAGGGACGTAAGCCCTATTATTGTCCAAATGGGGCTTTTAGTTGGACTCCAGCTATGGCATCAGCTGAGTTGGGATCCACATCGTCCTGCGGCTCTTCTGTTACGAAGAATATAGTGTACGTAAATGGATTGACCATGTGTTGACTTACATCTATTGTTCCATTTTCGCTGAGTTGCCCTAAGCTAAGCTTGTATTCCGATCCACCGGCATCACCTAGCCAAGCTTCATAAACATTCCCCTCGCCAGGAGATGCGCTGACTAAACCCTTGATCTCCGTTTGGTGACCATCTGAAGATATTGCGATATCCCCGATTTTCTCTCCACCGTATGGATTGCCACCGGCTGGTTGAGTAAGTTCTCCGGTCACGTTTGATGTCTGCAATTGAGCACTATCCGCAGAGTCATTCTGAGCAAACACGTTTTGCTCCATTTGGCTTCCCATTTCATATGTTAAAGATGTCATTACCGCTACTGCTAAAGTCAGTACGGCTACATAAGGCATTTTTCTTGATTCAAACAGATTGTTCATTATTTGTAACTTAACCTTAGTAGACAAAATATAATAGCATTATTAATAGGTAAAATCGGTAGGCTACTCCATTGCGTGCATCAAGGTACAAAAATACGGATCTCAATTCATTCACTTTACAAGCTATAAATATAATGTTGAGTAACACTCTATGAAGATCAAAATGGGCGAATACGAAGTAAAGAAAGAAACAACCTACGAAGTGGATACTCATGATACTAAGGATGATGTCAAAGATGATGTCAAAGAAGCTGGACATGAGGTAAAAGAGGGTGCGGAAGATGTCAAAGACAAGTTGAAAGCAGGAACAAAAGCAGTATTTAACAAAGCGAAAGATCCTGATAGAGATATAGGAACAGAATACGATAAAGAAAAAATAAAGGAAAAAACTGATTAATTCAAATAGTAATCAGTATCCGTAAGAATATTTCGGCATAAATAAAATTTCCTTTTCTTTTAATGTTCAATCTTGTTACCATAATTGGCAATGTGTAATTTCTGAATAGAGGTATAAGGAGTAGGTTCCTGTCTAATCCGACTCGACAACCATAACTTCTGTTGATAATTACTTAATTATTGACGCGGGAATATTGATTGGATTTAACCTACACTAAATCTTTATTCATATACCGAATACTGGCTAGAGCGTAACTATGCCTGCAATGTCAAACAGGGATGAAATTGCTCATTTCATGAAAAACAATCTAAATCGCAATAGGAATTCTCTCTGAGTTAGGTATTTAGCATTCAGTGTCTTTTTCTAACGGACGAACTTCCTGATCGAAAGTTAGAACGATAGTATTATCCGTAATATCAAACTTCGCCTTTGTTTCAAAAGAGTCCTCCAACAAAAGCCTGTAAATCTCCTTGAATAAATAAGAGTACTTTGACCCCATATTATGTTCAATTATGATCTTCTGAGTATTGTCAATCTCTTCGGCTCTGTAGGGGATATCTGAAATTCTTGACCAGTTTTCCAGAATACTTAGGAAAGAGGACATCGTAAATTCTCCCCGTAATAGTAAACCTATGTCAATAAAGTCCTTCTTAGCGCTTGCTTCTGCTAAATCGGATAACTGTTGTTCTGTAAATTTTTCAAGGATTCTAGCTATGAATGGCTTTGGTACATAGTATAATTTAGCCTGAGCAGCATAGAGATGCCAATCCAGGTGCTCGTTGACGATCTGATTTACAAGGGTATTAACGCTTATCTGTCTTGTCTCGGCTTCCTTGCATAATTGCTCTAGGTTATCAGAAGGAAGCCTAAACGTTACGCCTTCAGTAGCAGATTTGCGTCTTTTAGTAGCTGTCTTCACGGAAGGGCTCCTACGTCTCCATTCCCGGGGAATACATTGTACTTGTTTAATTACAAGTGGAGTTATTTAACGTATTTGATTAATTAAATTACACAAAACACCAACGTTTTTTATAAAAGATAAGCTAAATGGATGTAATGAATAAGCAATCTATACAACATGGTGAATATATTCTATACGAATATCCTGCTCACGCTGTTCAAGAAATAGAACGGCAAGATAATCCTGTAGTTACTCCTAATTTACGTAAATGTCCATCATGCAAAAGTGAGGCGACAATTTTTGATGGATTAAGTGGTGAAATAATCTGTACGTTCTGTGGTACCGTCGTTTTGGATAGGCAGGAAACCCCAATAAGCGATATAAACGCGAGAAACAGATCTGGTATGCCATCTTCTCTTGTTTTCCCTGATAAGGGTCTATCAACCGTTATAACCTACTCAAATACTGATGCCAATGGTACTGTTCTAAATCAAGAACAGATTACATCAAGTAACAAAATTAGATATTTGGACAAGATCTGGGGTAATAACAAGAATCATCTAAGAAATTTTAAGA
>Ga0268386_10002110_pt1 | contig 14004 bp, 13 predicted proteins | sample RVTome_15_FD_200260 | JGI IMG/M metagenome (GOLD analysis project Ga0268386, IMG submission 200260) | Soil microbial communities from uranium-contaminated site in the Upper Colorado River Basin, Wyoming, United States - RVT150D86... ...
ACTCAGGAGTTCTGCGTGATCCAGGTGTCGAGGCGATAGGAGCGGCGGACGTTCTCGGCCACCCGCTCGGCGCTCTGTCGCTCCTCGTAGGGACCGATCCGCACGCGGAACATCGTCCGCCCCTCGGTCTCCACGGGCGACAGGAAGGCCGGGTGGCCGCCCTGCTTCAGGCGATCGACCAGCAGCTGCGCCTGGTCGCGATCGGCCGAGGAGAAGACCTGGATGACCAACCCCTCCCGGGACGGGGGAGGAGGGGCCTCCTGCACCGGCGCCTGCTGCGGCTCGGGAGCCCGTACCTGTTGCGGCTCGGGAGCGGTCTCCCGCGCCTCCGGCGATCGAGCCGGCGGCGGCTCGTTTCGCGGCGCGTCGGCCGGCTCCGCGGCTCCGAGGTCCTCGGCCAGGGTCGTCTCCTTGGCCGGATTCTGGAGCGCCGGCTGCGGGACCTGCTCGTCCTCGGCGAAGAAGCGCAGCGGCTCGAGATCGTCGGCCGGCCCCTCGACCGTCGGCTCCTCGTCTGCGCGGACCACCAAGGGGGCGTCGCTGCCCGGCTCCTGGCCGAGCCAGAGCCCGGCGAAGAAGGCGGTGGCCACGCAGGCCAGCAGGACGATGAAGACCCACATCACCTGCCGGTGGGTCAGCGAGATCTCGTAGTAGCTGTCTTCGCGTTCGCTCACGATGTCACCTGGTCTCCTCGGAACCGCGGCGCAGGAAGGCCGAGATCAAGTCGATTGGCAAGGGGAAGAGGATGGTCGAGTTCTGCTCGGCGGCGATCTCGGTCAGCGTCTGGAGGTAGCGCAGCTGCAGCGTCACCGGGTTGGCGCTGAACGCGGTCGCGGCCTCGGCCAGGCTCTTGGAGGCCTGCAGCTCGCCGTCCGCGTGGATGATCTTGGCGCGCTTCTCGCGCTCGGCCTCGGCCTGGCGCGCCATTGCCCGCTGCATCTCCTGCGGCAGGTCGACGTGCTTGACCTCGACCGCCGAGACCTTGATGCCCCACGGATCGGTGTGGGCGTCGATGATCGTCTGCAACTGCTCGTTCAGCTTGTCCCGCTCGGAGAGCAGCCCGTCGAGGTCGGCCTGTCCCAGCACCGAGCGCAGCGTCGTCTGCGCGATCTGGCTCGTGGCCACCAGGTAGTTCTCGACCTCGACGACTGCCTGCGACGGCTCGACGACGCGGAAGTAGACCACTGCGTTGACCTTGACCGACACGTTGTCGCGGGTGATGACGTCCTGCGACGGCACGTCGTGCACCACGGTGCGCAGGGACATCTTCACCATCCGCTCGAGCGGCCAGAGGATCAGGACGAGGCCCGGTCCGCGAGGAGCGCTCACCAGGCGGCCGAGCCGGAAGACCACCGCCCTCTCGTACTCGTTCAGGATGTTCACCCAGCGGGAGAACAGGTAGACGACGATGACGACGACCAGGATCAGGCCGGTGGTTCCACCCGTGAACATTTGTCGACGCTCCTTTCGTGGTTACGACGCCCGGCGAGGCAGGGGTCTGACCTTGAGCCTCATCCCTTCGACCGCCAGCACCTCGACCGCCTCCCCCGCCGGCACCTCGCCGTTCTCGGTCTCCGCCTCCCACAGCTCGCCGTGCACGAAGACCCTCCCGACCGGCGACAGCGGAGTCCTCGCCACGCCCCGCTGCATGATCATCCCTTCGCTCCCGGTTCTCACCTGCCCGCGATAGGTCCGCACCACCAGGGTCAAGAGGACGACGACCAGCACCGCCGCGAAGCTGGTGACGATGGCGATGACGCTCATGCTGACCCTGATCGCCGGGTCCGGGCTGTCGAACAGCATCAACGAGCCCAGGACCAGCGCGATGATGCCACCAATCGTCAGCAAGCCATAGCTGGTCACCTTGATCTCGGCGACGAAGAGCACCAGGGCCAGGGCGATGAGGGCGATGCCCGCGTAGTTGACCGGGAGGACGGAGAGGGCGAAGAAGGCCAGCAGCAGGCAGATCGCCCCCAGCACGCCGGGCAGGATGGCGCCGGGGCTGGAGAGCTCGAAGTAGAGGCCCAGCCCGCCCAGGGTGAGCAGCATGTACGCGATGTTCGGGTGGGCCAGGGCCGAGAGAAAGCGCTCGAAGGCGGTCATCTCGATCGTGCGGACCGTCGCTCCCGCCGTCGCCAGCGTCCTTTCGCTGCCGTCCGCCTTGGTCACGGTGCGACCGTTCGCGGCGGCGAGGAGCCCCTGCAGGTCACCCACGACGAGGTCCACCAGCCCGCTCGCGAGCGCCTCGTCGGCGGTGAAGGACCGGCTCTCCACGACCGCGCTCTCGGCCAGGGCGGCGTCCCGACCGTTGCGCTCGGCCAGCGACCGGATCGTCGCCGCCGCATCCTGCGCCGCCTTCTCGCCCAGGGTCCCCTCGATGTCCTCGCCCTGCCCCCCCACCGGGTGGGCGGCCCCGGTGTTGGTCCCCGGAGCCATCGCCGCGAGGTCCGCGGCCATGAGGAGGAAGAACCCCGCCGAGGCGGCCTGCGCGCCGCTCGGCGAGACGAAGACGATGACCGGCGTCTCTGCCGCCAGCATCGCCTCCGACATCTCGCGGGTCGACTGCAGCAGGCCCCCCGGCGTGTCCAGCTCGACGACCAGCACCGCGGCGCCCGCCTCGTCGGCCTCCTCCAGCGAGTCGCGCAGGTAGCGCGACGCCACCGGGTGGATGATCGACTGCACGCGCAGGAGGTGGACCTGGCCCGCGGCCGCCGCCTCCTCCTCCTCGGCCGCCGCCCCGAGACCGGGGACCGGCAGGGCCAGGCACGCCGCGACGGTCGCCGCGACGACCGGGAAACGCTTACAGGCCGTGGATTTACGCTTCATCACCCACAGCGTAGTATAGCTGCAGTCACTCCGGGACCGGCAGGTCGAGGCGCACCGGCGGCAGGCACCGGCTCCGGTCGCAGGCGCCGTAGCGCAGGATCAGGCGCGCCTCGCCGCCGCCGCGCGGTCCCACTCGCAGCGTCAGCGTCAGCGGCGCGGTGAGTCCCTCGGCCGCTTCGCTCGGCCAGTCCGGAGGCTCGAGCGGGAGGCCGCTCCCGACCAGCTCGGGCGGGCCGGCCCCGGCGGGGCCGGCGATACGCCACCCCGCGGCCGGTACGAGGCGCAGCCGGAGCTCGCGCCACGCGCCCGCGGAAGCGCCCTCCTCCGCATCGAGCGAGACCTCGAGGGCGCCGCGGGCCTCCGACTCGAGGGCGTGAACCGCCCGGCCCGCAGCGCCCACCTCCGGCTCGGCCCGCGCCGCGCGGTGGCGCAAGGCGCCGACGAGAAGGCCGTCCCCCGCGCCGGGATGGCTCTCGACGAGCCCGCCGAACGTCTCCAGCAAGCGGGCGGACCGCTCCCGCCAATGCTCCTCGCCGGTACGCCGGCCGAGCTCCACCCAGTTCCAGCAGGCCACGGCGTTGGCCGCGGGGATCGCCCCGTCGAAGACCTCGCGGCTGCGGGCGAGCAGATCCTCGCGCGCGGCGGCGGCGAAGTAGCCGCCCTCCGGGGCCGCCAGCCGGCGCTCCTGCTCGGCCGCCAGATCGATCGCCGCCCCGCGCCACCCGCCGTCCGGGCTCGCCGCGTCGAGGGCGAGGAGCCCGTGGATCACCCAGACGTAGTCGGAGAGGAAGGCGGAGAGACCCAGGCGACCGGCGCGCTGGGAATGGTGCAGCTCGCCGTTCGGGCGCATCGGTCCGAGAACGGCTCGCGCGGCTGCGGCCGCCAGCTCGACCCACCCGGCCCGCGCCAGCAGGCGGCCGGCCGTCGCCAGGCCGGCGATCGCCATCCCGTTCCAGTCCGCCAGCACCTTGTCGTCGGTCGCCGGGCGCCGCCGACCGTCCCGGACCCGGCGCAAAAGGCCCGCCGCCCGGTCCATCTCGGCGACCAGTTCCTCCTCGGCGATCCGCCGGCGCCGCGCCTGATCGGCGAACGGTACCGGCAGGTGCAGGACGTAGCCGTCGCCCTCGAAGAAGGGCGAACCGTCGAAGCCCAGCAGAGGCGCCAGGAAGCCGAAGTCCTCCTCCCCCAGGGCCTCGCGAAGCTCGTCGCGAGTCCAGACATAGTAGGCCCCCTCCCGTCCGTCGGAATCGGCGTCGAGGGCGCTCCAGAACGCCCCCGATTCCGGATCCCGCATCTCGTGCTCGAGGAAGCCGACGGTGGCCTCGACGACACGGCGCGGCTGCCGCTCTCCGGTGCTCGCGGCACGGCGGGCGTAGATCTCGAGCAGCAGGCCGTTGTCGTAGAGCATCTTCTCGAAGTGGGGGACCTTCCACTCGCGGTCGGTCGCGTACCGGTGGAAGCCGCCGCCGAGCTGATCGAAGAGCCCGCCTCGCGCCATCCGGTCGAGGGTCGTCGCCAGCATCGCCTCCGCCCGCGGATCGCTCGGCGCGTTCTCGGCGAGCAGCAGGAGGCGGGAGGGCGTGGGGAATTTGGGAGCGCCACCGAACCCGCCCCAGCGGGGATCGAAGCTCCGCTCGAGCTCCCCGATCGCCCGGCCCGCGACCTCCTCGGGATCGCTCTCCACGGGACCAGAGCTCCGCAGCTCGCGCTCCTCCAGGGAGCGGCGCACGACAGTCGCGACCTCCTCGGCCTGGGCCTCCACGTCGCTGCGGCGCTCGATCCAGGCGTCCGCCAGGGAGCGCAGGACGGTCGGGAAGCCGGGCGTGCCCTGCCGATCGGCGGGCGGAAAGTAGGTGCCGGCGAAGAAGGGCTTGAGGTCAGGAGTGAGGAAGACCGAGTTCGGCCAGCCGCCCTGGCCGGCCAGGATCTGTGTGGCCGTCATGTAGATCTCGTCGAGCTCGGGGCGCTCCTCGCGATCCACCTTGATGTTCACGAAGTGCCGGTTCATGAGCTCTGCGATCGCCGGATCGGAGAAGGACTCGCGCTCCATGACGTGGCACCAGTGGCAGGTGTGGTAGCCGATGGAGAGGAAGATGGGGCGATCCTCCGAGCGCGAGCGCTCGAGGGCCTCGTCACCCCAGGCGAACCACTCGACCGGGTTGTCCGCGTGGGCCAGCAAATAGGGGCTCGACTCGCCCCCGAGACGATTGGTGGCGTTTGCGCCCATGGCTGCATGATACCGGCGCCGGTACAATGCCGATGCCGGTCGCCGCCCCCGTACCCATGCACGACAAGCCACGACATGCGACCGGGAGCGACGGCTCCCGCCGAGCGCTGGCATGGCTCACACTGTTCGGACTGGTGTTGTTCCTCCCCTGGCTCGGGGCGCGCGACCTCTGGAATCCGGACGAGCCGCGCTACGCCGAGGTGGCCCGCGAGATGGGGGCCGACGGGCGGTTCCTGGTCCCCCATTTCAACGGCGAGATCTACACCCAGAAGCCGCCGCTGTTCTTCTGGGCGATCAACGCCTCCGCGCTGGTCACCGGCGGCTTCAACGAGTGGGCGGCTCGCCTGCCCTCGGCGCTGGCGGCACTGGGCACCACCCTGCTCGTCTTCGCCATCGGGCGGCGGCTGTTCGAGCCACGGGTCGCGTGGATGGCAGCCCTCGTATACGCCACCAGCTTCAAGGTCCTCTGGCAGGCCCGCGTCGCCCAGATCGACATGCTGTTGACGTTCCTGGTGACGCTCTCGGCCTGGTGCTGGCTGCGCGGCTACCAGGAGTCCAGCGTCCGCGACTACCGTCTCTTCTTCCTGGTGGCGGGGCTGGCGACCTTGACCAAGGGACCGGTCGGGCTGCTGCCCTTCCTGCTCTCGGCACTGGTGTTTCTCTGGGTCTCCGACAGGAAGGAGGAGATCCGGGCGATGCAGGTCGGCCGCGGGCTCCTGATCTGGGGCGGCGTCGTCGCGGCGTGGCTGCTCGCCGCCACCCTCCAGGCGGGAACGGGCTACCTCCGGGAGCTGGTCCTGACCCAGAACCTCACGCGCTACTTCGACCCCGGCTCGACGCCAGTGATGTCGGGGCACCTGAAACCCTGGTACCACTACCTGACCACCCTGCCCGTGGACTTCCTGCCCTGGTCGGTGCTGCTCCCGGCGGCCTTCTGGGTGCCCTGGCGGGAGGGTGCCTGGCGCCGCGAGCCGGGCTACCGCCTCGCCGCGTGCTGGACCGTCGTCCCGATCCTCTTCTTCAGCCTGTCCTCGGCCAAGCGGTCGGTCTACCTGCTGCCCGGTTTCCCCGCCGCGGCCCTGCTGGCGGCCTTCCTCCTCGACACGGTGGCCCGCACCGGCCGCCGCCACCGCCTCGCCGCGGTCGTTCCCTTCGCCCTCGTCGGCGTGCTCTTGCTCGTCGCCGCCGCGCTCCTGCCGCTCGAGGCGGCGCAGCGGCCCGAGGCCGAGGTGGTCGGGCAGGGCACCATCCTCGTCCTGGCCGCGCTGCTCGGCATCGTGGGCTGCGCCGCCCTGGCCGGGGCCCGGGCCGCCTCGCGGGGGCGCCTTGTGCTCGCCGCGGCGCTCGTCGCCGCGGCCATGGCGCCGATCGGCCCGATCGCCTTCGGCTGGGCGCTCGGCCGGGCCGACCCGCTGAAGTCGGTGCGCCCCGTCACCGACGAGCTCCTGAGGCGCCTGGGGCCGGAGGAGGAGTACGGCGTTTTCCCGAGGCTCGACGGCCGCGCGCTCTTCTACACTCGCCGGCTCGCGCGCGAGCTGCCCGACGCCCAGGCCCTGCACCGCTTCGCGGCCGAAGGAGGCCGCTGGGTCGTGGCCCGCCGCGACGCGCTGGCCCGGGTCGAGGGGCCGCCTCCGCTCGAGGTGGTGGCGGGCGACGGGTCCGACGACGAGGGGGCGGCCCTCCTGCGCTTGCTGCCCGCGGAGCCACCGCGATGAGCGCACCGGAGATCTCGGTGGTCATCCCGTTCTTCGACGAGCGAGACAACCTCCCGGAGCTGGTCCCCGAGCTCGTCCGCATGATGGACTCATTGCCGGATCGGACCTTCGAGGTCGTCCTGGTCGACGACTGCAGCACCGACGGCGGGTCCGAGGTGGCGGCCGCACTCGCGCGGGCCGATCCGAGGTTGCGGCTCCTGCGGCACGCCCGCAACTACGGCCAATCGGCGGCGCTGGCCTCCGGACTGGCCGCCGCGCGCGGCGCGGTCGTGGTCACGCTCGACGCCGACCTGCAGAACGACCCGGCCGACGTCCCACGGCTGCTCGCCGCCCTCGAGGGGTGCGACCTGGTCTCGGGCGTCCGCACCGAGCGCCGGGACAGCTGGCTGCGGCGCGTCTCCTCGCGGGTGGCCAACCGGGTGCGCGCCGCCGTGCTCCACGACGGCATCAGCGACGTCGGGTGCTCGTTGAAGGCCTTCCGGACCGAGCTCCTCCGCGAGCTGCCCGTTTTCGACGGCATGCATCGCTTCCTGCCGGCGCTGCTGGCCCTGCGGGGGGCACGCATCCGGGAGATCCCCGTCCATCATCGGCCGCGGCGCCACGGAAGATCGAAGTACGGAGTCCACAATCGCCTCTGGAGGGGCCTGGCCGACCTGCGCGGAGTCCGCTGGCTCCAGCGTCGCTCGATCGGGCAGCGCGAGGTCGAGGAGATCGAAGCATGAGCGCAGAAACGATCTGGATCGGCATAGGGCTCCTGGGCCAGGGACTCTTCTCCGCCCGCTTCCTCGTGCAGTGGCTCGCCTCCGAGCGCCAGCGCAGGAGCGTGATCCCCGTCGCCTTCTGGTTCTTCAGCCTGGGCGGCGGCGCGATCCTGCTCGCCTACGCCATCTGGCGGCGGGACCCGGTCTTCATCCTCGGCCAGACCACCGGCGCTTTCATCTACGCGCGCAACCTGCTCTTCATCCACCGCGAGCGCGCCAAGGGCTCCTGAGGGAGCTCCGATGGTCGAGAGGCGTCCGCGCGGGGTCCTTTCGCGGGCCTTCGGAACGAACGGGACGGCGCACGCGCTGTGCTACATTCACCGCCCATCGGGGCCGTTCCTCGCGGCCCGTCCCTGTCCCCCAAGAGAGCCATGGAACTGTACGAGAACCTGCTGGAGACGCTGGGCGACACGCCGCTGGTCAAGCTGGGTCGGTTCTTCGACGGCGAGGCCACGCTCGCCGCGAAGATCGAGTCCTTCAATCCCGGCGCCAGTGTCAAGGACCGCATCGGCATCGCCATGATCGAAGCGGCCGAGGCCGAGGGCAAGCTCTCGCCCGGGATGACGATCGTCGAGCCCACGTCAGGCAACACCGGCGTCGGTCTCTGCATCGCGGCCAACCTCAAGGGCTACTCGATGGTCTGCACCACGGCCGACAAGATCCCACCCGAGAAGGTGGCCCTGCTCGAGGCCTATGGCGCCCGCGTCATCACCTGCCCGACCGACGTCGCCGCCGACGATCCCCGCTCCTACTACAAGGTCGCCGAGCGCATCCGCGACGAGGAGGGCGCCTTCCTCCCCTACCAGTACTACAACCAGGCGAACCCGATGGCCCACTACCGAACCACCGGGCCGGAGATCTGGCGCCAGACCGAGGGGAAGGTCACGCACTGGGTCGCCGGCGTCGGAACCGGGGGCACCATCAGCGGCACCGGGCGCTACCTGAAGGAGCGGAACCCCGAGATCCGGGTCATCGGCGTCGACCCGATCGGCAGCGTCTATGCCCACTACAAGGAGCACGGCGAGCTGCCACCGGCCGAGCAGATCCATCAGTACCTGATCGACGGCATCGGCGAGGACCTGCTGCCCGAGAGCGTCTGGATGGACGTCATCGACGAGATCGTGACGGTCGACGACCGCTCCGCCTACGACGCCGTCTTCGAGCTCGCCCGCACCGAGGCCATCTTCACCGGCACCTCGGGCGCGGCGGCGGCGGTGGGCGCCCGCCGGGTGGCCGCCGACCTCGGCCCCGAGGCCTTCGTCGTCACCCTCTTCCCGGACTCCGGCGAGCGCTACCTCTCGAAGCTCAACGAGACGTGGATGCGCGAGAAGGGGCTGCTGGACCCGGCCGACTGAGCTCGCCGCGCAGGTCGGTCTGCATCAGGCGCTCCACCTCGTCGACCGGGATCCCCCGGCCGAGCAGATGCATCAGCTTGGTCAGGGCCGCTTCCGGGGTCATGTCGAAGCCGCTGATCACTCCCGCGCGCCGCATTCCGGCTCCCGTGGCGTAGTCGCCGAGGTCGACCGATCCCACCAGGCACTGGGTGCAGTCGACCAGCACGACGCCCCGTCCGCGGGCTTCCACGAGAGCCGCCACGAACTCCTCGTCATGCACCGGCCCGTTGCCCACGCCGAACGCCTGGATGACCGCGCCCCGCAACGGCGGCGCGAGGAAGTTGCGCACGATGTCGCCCGTGATGCCGGGAAAGAGCCAGAGAATCCCGACGGAGGGGTCGAGCCCCTCGCGCAACGACAGCGCCCCGATCGCCGGTCGCGGCAGGATGAGATCCTCGTCGAGCACCAGGTCGACCCCCGCCTCGGCCAGGGGCGGCAGGTTCGGGGAGGCGAAGGCATCGAACCCCTGGCAGTTCACCTTCACCGCCCGGCAGCCGCGGAACAGGCGTCCCCCGAAGTAGAGCGTCACCTCCGGGATCCGGTGGTCGGCCGCCAGGATGAGCGAGCTGACGAGGTTGTCCAGGGCGTCGCTGCGCGGACGACAGAGCGGCACCTGGGATCCGGTGAGCAGCACCGTCTTGTCGAGGCCCTCCAGCATGAACGCGAGGGCGGATGCCGTGTAGGCCATCGTGTCGGTGCCGTGGAGGACGACGAAGCCGTCCTGGCTCGCGTAGCGCCGCTCGATCGCACGCGCGATGCGCTGCCAGTCGGCGGGCTTCATCTCCGCCGAATCGAGCAGCGGATCGAGGTCCTCGACCTGCCAGGCCGGCATCTCGGGCGAGGCGAAGACCGGATGCTCCCGCATCTGCGCAGCGAGGAAGCCGGGGGCGGGCGCCCAGCCGTCGCCGGTCTCGCGCATGCCGATCGTGCCGCCGGTGTGGAGCAGGAGGATGGTGCGATGGCGCCGTCCGACCATGGTCACATCGAGAGCGAGCCCTTGCGGAAGTCGCTGGCTCCGAGATGGGCGTTCACCACCACCGCACGTCCCTGGCGCGCCAGCCGCTTCGCCTCCGCCAGCACAGCGCCCGTTTCGGCCGGATCGTCGAGCTCGAGACCGACGCCGCCGTAGCCCTCGGCGACGCGGTGGTAGTCGCTCCGCGCCAGGACCGTCCCGACGTCGTCGCCGAGGATCGCCACCTGGTCGCGAGCGATCTGGGCCCACGAGGCGTCGTTGCCGATCACCGCGATCAGCCCCCGGCCGTGCCGCGCGAAGGTGTCGATCTCGGCCAGGCTGAAGGCCGCCGAGCCGTCTCCCCAGAGAAGCCAGACCTCCGCCCGGGGCCGGCTCCAGGCAGCTCCCAGGGCGAAGCCCCCTCCCACGCCGAGGGTCCCGAACACTCCCGGATCGAGCCAGCGCAGCGGTCCCCGCGGTCTCACCACGTAGGATGCCGTCGCCACGAAGTCGCCGCCGTCGGCGACCACGATGCTGTCGTCGTCGAGGGCCTCGTCGATGGCGGCGCAGAGTGCCAGCGGGTTCAGGCCGCCCGGCGCCGGCGCCGCCGCCCGACGCCGGATTTCTGCCTCCCTCTCGGCGTCTCGCGCCTCGACCACGCCCCGCCATTCAGCCCAGCGGTCGGGCTCCTCGACGCGGCCGGCGAGCTCGAGGAGCAGCTCGGCCGGGTCGCCGAGAACGGCGACGTCGGGACGGCGGTTCTTCGTCAGGTCCTCCGCGCTGCGATTGACCGAAACCAGTCGCGCTCGACCGATCGGTCGCCCGTAGCCCAAGCGGAAGTCACAGGGCACCCCGGCCAGGAGCACCAGGTCGGCCTCGGCGAGCGCCTCGCGGCGGCGATGCCTCGAGAGCACCGCGTGCTCGGCACCGAGCAGACCACGGGCGGTTCCCGAGAGCCAGGTGGGAACGCCCAGTCGACCGACGGCGCTCGCCAGCTCCTCGATGCGCCCCGCGTCCAGGGTCGCCTGGCTGCCGACCAGCAGCACCGGGCGGCGGCTGCGAGCCAGAGCCCGGACCACCTTGCGCACGGCACGACCCGAGAGCGTCGCCGGCGCCGCCCCGCTTACCGACCCTTCCCTGGACGCGACGCGCTCCGGGGCGTGGACGCGCAGCACGTGCCACTCGAGGTAGGTCCGGGCGAGGCGAGCCGCCACCTTGTGCGAAGAGCCCGCCGCGGACAGGGTCCAGTCACGCACGACCTCCTCCGGATAGAGGAGATCGACGGGACACTCGAGGAACACCGGTCCTGGCACTCCCTCGCGCGCACGCTGGAAGGCGTGCTCCAGCAGCGGCGTCAGCTCCCGCACCCGACGGGCCCCGCCCCACCACTTGACGTGAGGCTCGAGCAGGGCGCGCTGGTCGATGTCCTGCAACGAGCCGCGGCCGTCGAGCAGGGTCGCGGTGGCCCCGCCCAGCAGCACGAGGGGTGACTGGGCGAGCTCGGCGTTCTTGACGGCGGTGAGAGTGTTGGTCACCCCGGGGCCGGCCGTCACGGCGGCCACGCCCGTGCGGCCGGTGAGGCGCGAGACCGCGTCGGCGGCGAAGACCGCCGACCTCTCGTCCCGGACGTCGACGATGGCGATCCCGCGCGCCTTGGCCTCGACCAGGACGGGCGAGATGTGGCCGCCGCAGAGGGTGAAGAGCTCGCGCGCTCCATGGCGCACCAGCACCTCCGCGATCAGCGCGCCGCCGTTCATCGGTCGAGCACGTGTCGCGCGGGCGTGACGCAGAGGAACGAGCCGCTGAAGACGCGCTCCTCGCCCCGGGTGACGTCGACCTCGACCCGGCTCTTGCGGCCGTCGCGGCGGACGACCCGGGCGGTCGCCTTGAGTCGCTCGCCCCTGGCAGCCGGGGCGAGAAACCGCGTCTCGGCGGCCGCGAGGACGACCGTGGGCTCGTTGACCGCCAGCATCGCCGCGTAGTCGGCGAGCCCGAAGACGAAGCCGCCGTGGACCAGGCCGCTGGCGTCGACGACCATTCGATCAGACAGGTCGAGCGCCACCACCGCCCGACCGCTGCCGAGCGACATCGGGCGGCCGCACAGCTCCGCGTCGATCTCCCGATGGGTGGCCGGCTCCCCGCTCACTGCGAGGGCTCCCAGACCCAGTTGCCCAGCGTCTCGACCCAGCCCCAACTCCCGTCGTCGACCTGCACGAGCCCGAGGCCGCCGGTGAATGGCTCGGCCCGCGTGAAGCGCGGCTCGATCGACAACCCTCCGGCCCGATCGAGATACCCCCACAGCCCGTCCACCCGCACCGGAGCGAGGCCTCCCGAGAACGGCTCGGCGCGCTCGAACTGCGGCTCGATGAGGACGTCCCCCTGGGTGTTGACATAGCCCCAGCGAAGACCGATGCGGACGGCCGCTAGCCCCTCCGAAAAGCGGCCGGCCCAGTAGAAACGCGGCTCGATCGCGAAGCTGCCGCCCTCGTCGATGAAACCCCAGGTCTCGTCCTCCACCTGCACGGCCGCGAGCCCCTCCGAGAACGGCAGGGCGCTGCGCAGACGAGCCGGGATCACCAGCTCGCCGGAGGAGGCCAGATAGCCCATCCGCTCCCCCACCTGCACGACGGCGCGGCCCCCCTCGAAGTCGCGGGTGAACGGGTACGCCGGCTCGATGGCCATCTCACCGTCCGGCGCGAGGAAGCCCCAGAGGCCGTCCGTTTGCACCGCGGCCAGGCCCTCCCGGAACCGGCGCGCCGCGTCGAACCGCGGCTCGACGACCCACTCCCCGTCGCGGCCGATGTATCCGGCCTTCCCGTCGACCGCGGCCGCGGCGAGACCCGTCGAGAAGGGCCCCACCTCGTCGAAGTCGGGAAGGATGACGAACTCGCCCTCGCGGTCGACGAAGCCCCACCGGTCGTTGGTCCGCGCCGCGATGAGGCCCTCCGACTCCTCCCCGAGGTACTCGAACCTGGGCTCCAGGACGAGACGCCCGTTCTGATCGATGAGCCCGACAAGTCCGCCGGAGCGCACCGGAAAGAGCCCGGGCTCCCGCGATCCGTGCGTCGCCGTGCGGTCCGGCACACAGCCACAGCTCAGGAGGGCGAGGACCGTCACGGCCCGAGCTCCGCGCATCATGCGGCCCTCAACGTAGCACGCCGCCAGGACGCCGAGCCAGCTGCCCCGGTCAGTGAACGGCCGTCAGCGGTGGACGACGAGCGAGACGAGGACGTGGAAGCGGTCCTGGTTTTTGACCGCGCCCAGGAAGGCCGAGTACGGCTCGATTCCGTAGTCGCTGAAGAGGAGCGCGCCGAGGGCCTCGAGGCGCCAGGCGCCGTCCTCCTCTTCGAGGCGCGCCGTGAAGCTCTCCCGCCGGGTCACTCCGTGCAGGGAGATCTCCACCGCCAACCGGTAGCGGTGCTCCACCGATCCCACCGTGGTCGCCTCGGGAGTCACCTCCAGGAGGCGTGCGCGCAGGGTGGGGTGGCGCTCGGCATCGAGCTGGCCGCGTCCCAGCATCGCGTCGCGGATCTTGACCCGGTCCTCCTCGGACGGGCCGCCGAAGGGCTCCGCGAGCACTCCCAGGGCCTCGACGTCCGGGTACCAGCGCTCCTGCATCGTGGGGTCGTCGGCCACCAGATCGGCAAGTGTCACCTCGACCGAGAACGTCGTGGCGTCGGGCCTCTCGGGAGAGAAGGCGAGCCGGGCCTCGAACCGGTCGGCGACCACCAGATGATCGTGTGCCAGCCCGGAGGCGAAGCCCGCCTTGTGGGTGACGACGGCGAGGACGGACTCCTCGGCGGCGATCTCGACCTCCGGAGGGGGTTGGGCCGTTGCCGGCGACACCGACGGGAGGACGGCGAGCAGGGCCAGGGCGGGGCGTGCGAGCATGATGCGGCTATGCTACCGCGGAGGTGACGGAGTGCCCGTCGACGACCAGTGGACGATCCCGGAGAGCGAGCTCGTCTTCGAGACTTCGCGCAGCTCCGGACCCGGAGGTCAGAACGTCAACAAGGTCGAGACGCGCGTCGTGGCCTGCTTCGACGTCGAGGCCTCCGCATCGCTTTCCGCCGAGCAGAAGGAGCGCCTGAGGACGGTCCTGGCACCACGCCTCACCCGCGCCGGGATC
>Ga0268386_10002112_pt1 | contig 14002 bp, 12 predicted proteins | sample RVTome_15_FD_200260 | JGI IMG/M metagenome (GOLD analysis project Ga0268386, IMG submission 200260) | Soil microbial communities from uranium-contaminated site in the Upper Colorado River Basin, Wyoming, United States - RVT150D86... ...
ACCGTCGAGCTGTCCGGTGGTCGTGGTGAAGCTTGCCCACACTGGTTTGTTGACAATCGAGAAGCTGAGTTCGTCGCCATCCGCATCGCTGACCTCAGGCAAGAAAGAGTACAGGCTGTTCACCACGGCCGATGTGTTCGGAGTGCCGGAAATGACCGGAGCTGTAGCGACCGTATCGTCACCGCCTTCATCGGGCGGCGAAGAAACCTGGTTGACTTGAATCGTAAAGCTCGCCAACGAGGAAACACTGGCCTGGTCGGTTACCGATATCACGATGTTTGCGTTCTGGCCGACGTCTTCACTACCCGGAATGCCCTGCAATCCTCCGGTTAGCGAGTCGAAGTTTGTCCATTCCGGCTTGTTGGCTATGGAGAATTCCAGCACGTCGCCGTCGCTGTCGGAGGCCTCCGGCTGAAACAGATATGGCACACCAACCGTCGCCGAGGTCTCCGGATCGCCCCAGATTTCAGGCGACGAGTTGTTACTGGCGGCGCCGTTGTCCGGCGGGGTTTCTACGGCAGCTGCGTCGGCAGCATCGTCTGTGTCCGCACCTTCTTCGAATCTGCAGCCACCGAGAATCAGGAGAGAGAGCGTCAGTACGGAAGCGTGAAATGCGAGCTTTGACTTGTTCATGTAACTCGACCGCCTTGTTGTCAGCAAGACCATCGGTCACAGCAAGGCCGCCACATCCCACGCCGGTCGGCGTGCGAAGCACTTCCGCTTCGCTTTCGCGTGCGCTCAAATTGGCGGCCCCGCTATCGTAGGCTTTTCAACCCTTAGACCGGTGGCTTTGCGTCCCCGCCTTTCGACGGGTTTGCCTTTTTCAACTCAGAATCCGGACAGCACAAACATCGAACTTGTCCGGCGTTCGACAAAGGTGCGGCATCGCATCGGCTTGGGCATTCAAGCTGCAGAACTGCAGCTCGAACCAGCGTCGTCAATCAGGAGCGGACAGGTCCGATCCCGGCAACCCCGCTATCGTAGGCTTGCGCCCTTAGACCGGTGGCTTTGCGTCCCCGCCTTTCAGCGGGTTTGCCTTTGTCATGGGATTTATGTTCGCTTTCGGCCGCGTGAATTGCAACGTGTATTTCAGCGAAACACGAGAGATGTGTCACAAATCAGACGAAAAGTGGTTAACTATTACCTCACATGGTCGTGATCGGCCGGAGAGGACCGTCTCACGCGGCAAACTGTTCCTCTTCAGTACTCCCATCCATTGCGGTTGTTGATGATCGTCCGGACATGATCGTGTTCTGCACGGCATCGAAATAGCCGGCGCCGACAAACGACTGGTGCTTCGCGGCGCGGAAACCGAATTCCTCGTCCGCGAACTCCTCCTGCTGCAGCTTCGAATAAGCGAACATTCCGTCCGTTTTGTACGCCCGGCTCAACTTGAACATGCTCGAATTCAAGGCATGCCATCCGGCCAGCGTAATGAACTGGAACTTATAGCCCATTGCGCCCAGTTCCTCGCGGAAGTGCAGCATCGTGTTGTCATCGAGATTCACCTTCCAGTTGAAAGACGGTGAGCAGTTGTATGCAAGCAGTCGATCCGGAAACTCTGCATGGATCGCGTCGGCGAACTTCCGCGCCTGCTCGAGATCCGGCTTGGAGGTCTCGCACCAGATCATGTCCGCATAGGGTGCATAGGCCAGCCCTCGTGCTATCGCCTGCTCCAGCCCGGCGCGCGTGCGGAAAAAGCCTTCCGACGTGCGCTCGCCCAGGATGAACTCCCGGTCTCTTTCGTCCGCGTCGGACGTGATGAGGTTGGCGGCATCGGCGTCGGTACGGGCGATGAGCACGGTCGGCACAGCGAGAACATCCGCGGCCAGGCGTGCAGCAGAGAGCTTGCCGACCGCTTCCTGAGTCGAAACCAGCACCTTTCCGCCCATGTGGCCGCACTTCTTTGCAGAGGAAAGCTGATCCTCGAAATGCACCCCGGCGGCGCCGGCGCGAATCATATGCTTCATCAGTTCGAAGGCATTCAGATTGCCGCCGAAGCCCGCTTCTGCATCCGCAACGATGGGTGCGAACCAGTCGACGCTGTCATCGCCGTTGAGCGAGTAGATCTCGTCTGTCCGCATGAAGGCGTTGTTGATCCGTTCGACCATGTTCGGAACTGAATCGACCGGATAGAGGCTCTGGTCGGGATACATCTGGCCGGAACTGTTGCCGTCACCAGCAACCTGCCAGCCGGAACAGTAAATCGCCCTGAGCCCGGCCTGGACTTCCTGTATCGCCTGGTTGCCGGTTAGCGCACCCAGTGCGCAAAGCGGCTCTTCCTGGTGCACCAGTCGCCACAACTTTTCGGCGCCGATCCGGGCGAGCGTATGCTCGACCTGCACTGATCCTCGCAGCCTGACCACGTCAGCTGCGCGATAGTCCCTTTTTATGCCCTTCCAGCGCGGACCGCCGGTCCATTCTTTTTCGAGTTCGGCGATTTGCTTGTCACGTGACATGGTCGATCTCCTGCGTCTATGCGGATAAGCCCAATGCAACCAGTGCACTCCTGTGCGCTGCATCACGAGCATCATAACGAGCAGTAGCATATAATTTCACAATAGAAATTTCACACTGTTAATTTCACACGGTGACATAATGCCGGGCGGCCACGGTTTTCTGCGCAAGGCGCATTTTCTTGGCATTAAAATCAAGAACTTACGCAAAAGAAACCACCTGACACTCGAAGACCTTTCGGTGCGGTGCATCCACATCGATCGAGATTCGGCGCCGTCAGTGTCGTATCTCTCGATGATCGAGAACGGCAAACGCGTGCCGTCCGAGCGCCTGTTACAGGTTATAGCCGGAATCTTTCAGAAAGACGTCACCTGGTTCTTCGACGAAACGCTCGAGGAAGAGAACGTCGAGGCGGGTCCGAAAACCGGTGGTATCGAGGGCATCCCCCTGGAACCCGGATTCCTCTTCTCTAACGATCTTCTCCAGACGGCAATTCCGGAACTGTTATCGCAGACCGGCACGACCGGAAGGCAGTTTGCTCACCTGCTGATACGTGCCCATCAGGAATCACACCAGAACCGTTTTCCGGATCTCGAACGAGCCGCCGAAGCGATTGGAAAAAAACGCTTCCCCCTGATGGCGGAGGATCTCGTGGCCATGGCGAGGAGCCTCGGCTTGCGTATTCGCTGGTTCGACCATGCCCCCTTCAGGGAAAAGAACGATTCGAAGCGTCCGCTCGATACGCTGGTACGGTCTTTCTATGAGGCGCCGAACACGATCTACCTCAATCGTCAGCTCGAAGCCCTGCCCGGCCGTCTGAAGTACGACATTGCCAATCATATTGCCCACCGGGTACTCCACGATGGCGACGGTGCACGCACGCCGCAGGTTGCCGGAGGCGGCATCCCGGGCCGACGCCATGACATCGAGTCACCGAACATGGACGCCAAGGACATTCTCTATGCCTGGCGGGATTTCGAATGCAGCTATTTTGCCGCCGCCCTGCTCGGACCAAAGACGCCCTTTCGCCAGTTTCTGACTCGCCACGCCTACGCGATCGACATCGGCAGCAAGGTCGATCTTTCGACGACCCTGATCATGCGGCGCATGTCCAGTGTCTCACCGTACCGTCACTGGCACTACTTCGACGCCTACCCTCCCGGCAACCTGCGCGCGGTCTACCGCGGCAACGGGATTCCGCTCCCGTGGGGCAACATGCGCATGGTGCTGGATCCGTGCCAGCACTGGGCGGTATTCAAAATGCTGAACACCCGTTCGACGAAACCCTCGGCGCAGATATCGGTGCTGCGAAACGGCGATGACGCGCGCCTCTACTGTTGCCAGTCGATCCGCAGCAAGGACCCCGCCGGCAACGCACATGTGCTGTGCGCCGGCGTCGACCTGGCACCTGCATTGCAATCACAGGGATTCGACGCGCACGAGGTCATCGCCCAGATCGAAAAAAGCTGCAACCGCGGCGGCGGCACCGCGGCCATACCCGAGGACGCGCGGAGCAAGCTGGAAAGCGTCGGCAAGATACTGAACATCGGCTGGGTGGCGGACGGCGCGGCAAAACACGCGAGCATCATCTGTCCGCGCAGTTCCTCATGCCCGCGAGACCGCCACTGCCTCGGCCGTGCCGCCTCCCGGCAACGGCCCGAACTCGACACCATCCGCGACCGCCTGGCAGCATCCTCCGTACCCGTCCACTAAGGCTTCCCCGCTAAATTCGGCGGCCGTCTTCGCTGACCGGGATGGACCCTCCGATTGTGATCGCGGGGGCACCACCCAGGCGGTGCCCCTGCGGTCATTATCGAAGGTTCCGTTGTCATAGCCGCAGCGCGAGTTTGTTTTAGTACGGCCTCAGGCAGGGAAGAAGTCGATGGGTTTTGTGGTAGTGACGGCTTCCACGTCCCTGGATTCGAAGCGGAACAGCTTGACCCGTTGTACGAGCTTGCGCTCCATGTCCTCGTTGCCGAGTTCGCTGGAGACGACTTCGCAGAAGGTTACTTCGCCGGACGGCGCGATCGTAAGGCGAAGGACGAGTTTGCCGGCCAGGGTCGGGTCTTCTCGCAGTGCGCGATTATACAGAGCAAAGATCGCGCCCTTGTTGCGGTCGAATACGAGTTCGATTTCTTCGCGGCTGCGTGAGGGCTTGTTGCTCTCGCCTGAGCGTCGCGTGCCTCCGGCAGACTCGCCAACGGCGGCGACAGGGCTTTCGACCTGCGTGGTGGCACGTACGCCGAGCCCTGAGCCACCGGTGTTGCGGCTCATGGCAGCAGTGTTGATGCCGCCGCTGGCGGCGCCGACCTTCGAAGTAATCATCGATCGTTCGTTGCGCGCCGCTTCGCCGACGGATGCGGTCAGAGGCCGGTTGTCGGCCACCCTGTCGATCAGGTTGTTGTCAGTAAGGGCGGCCAGGTCTTCGGTGAACGGCAGCAAGGCCGCCTCTGCGCGCTCCCGGGCGATCTGGCGGCTATCCACCGGAGGAGGCTCGGGCTTCTGTTCCGGAGGCGTATCGACGACCCGTTGGGGCTCCGGCTCGACCACCGGATCAGGCTGAACCGGCACGGGCTCGGGTTCAGGTTCGCGCACCGGCGGCGGCGGCGGCGGCTTCTGCTCGAGCAGCAGCTTCGCGATGCGCGGCGGAATTTCCTCCACATAAGGGTCGACCTCGGGAGACGGCAACCAGGGCCAGATGACGCCCACGAACAGCGCAGCACCGAACACCAGGGCGAGCAGCCGGCGGAACTTCGCGTCCTGACCCGCGCCGGTGCTCCATGGCAGTTCAAATTCTCTGTAGTAAGGAATGTCCAATCCGCTGCTCTCGAATCTTAAGGGGCCTGCGACTACCGGGACGCAGCCAGTTGATCGACATGGTCGGAACCCTTTTGCATGACAGCCAGGGATATGCGCCCGTAATCGGAACCCGTGCAGGTTGCCATGACTTTTTTCAGCACCCGGTAGGGTATGTCCTTGTCCCCCATAATCGTGACTTCGCGACCTGCAATGTCCTCCCTCGTTTCCTGACGGAGCACGCGGTCGTTGTGCTGCAACAACGCCTGCCGTAACGCAGGAATATCGTTCCCGGACTGTCGCATCACATCGGCGACTTTCGCTACCTGTATCCCCTGCACCAGAATGTCTTCGTCGCCAATCAGAATGACGACGGTCTGCTTCGCTTTCTCCTCGGCAATCGATTCCGGTAGCTGCACGTCCTTCGTATTCGGCAGCACTTCTACGTCGGTCGAATTCACGAGCAGGAAGAAGACGAGGATGGTAAAGATGTCCATCAGGGAAACGAGGTTGAGCGCGCCGCCGAGCTTGCCGCGCGTGTGCCGCCGTTCCATACGTTTGGCGCGTTGAGACTTCTGCATTTCTCAGGCGCCCCCGTCGCGGGCCGGCGCATCACCGATCGATATGTCCGGAAAGAGGTCGGTGCGCAGAATGGTGTCGTTCAATACGGTTTCAGACACCCTCACCCGGTCCATGACCTGCACGAGCGTATCGTAGGAGATGTCCGCCTCGAGCAGGATCGATGCGTCCGTCTTCGCGGGATAGCTCTTCTTTATGTCCGACAGCTTTTTGCTGAGGGCTTCATAGTCGTAACCGCCTGTGGCATTCGGGTAAATCCCGAGGGCGCCGACGTTCCTGTCACCCACTTCGATCTGAGTCTGGCGAACAGTGATTTCCAGCTGGAACGTCTGGTCTTCCGCCGCGACCGTCTCGTCGGAAGCGCCTGGCAAATTCAACTCGAGGATCGCGACTCGCGAGAACACCGCCGTAATCAGCAGGAACGGAACCAGGATTACCATCAGGTTCATGAACACCGTGATGTTCAGTTCGGCCGTCGCAGTGTTGCGCCGGCCGCTGCGGCGACCGCGTAGCATGTCAGGCCCCGGCAGGCTTCAGCTGCCGCTCGGTAATGGCGTTCAGGAACTTGACGCTCGCCATTTCGAGACTGTCGACGATCTGGTTCGTTTTCGTCTGCAACAGCGCGTGGGTCAGCAGCAGCGGAATCGCTACCATAAGTCCGAATGCGGTCGTATTCATCGCAACGGAAATACTTGCCGACAACAGATCCGCCTTGTCGGCGGGATTGGCGTGCGACACCGCCGTAAACGCCTGGATCAGGCCGATGATCGTTCCCAGCAGCCCGAGCAAGGTTGCAATGTTCGCAAGCGTTGCAAGGTAATGGGTCCGCTTCTCGAGTCGTGGCAGTACCTCCATCAGGCTTTCTTCCATCGCCTTCTCCACGTCGTCACGGCGGCGTGCGGATTTCACCCGGTAGAGACCATAGGTGAGAATGGAAGCGATTGCGGCTTTCGATTTGCCGGTGACCGTTGCTGCCTCCTGGAAGTTTCCGGCCTTGAGAAACGGCACGATCTTCTTCCAGAGCGCCCGGTTGCTGGCGCCGGACAAAGTCAGATACATCCAGCGCTCGACGGCAATGGCCACTCCGAGCGCGAATATGAACAGGATCGGGTACATGAACAACCCGCCCTCCTGAAAGAAACGCACGATGGCGCCCAAAACGTTCATTTGCCTACTCCTCTTCGCCTGTAACGCCGTACAGATCGTTGTAGTAATCGACCTGACGAATAAATTCTTCCCTGTCCAGCGGTGCCAGAACCTCGTCCAGCAACGAATTCACGGGCCGCCCCATCAGGTCTCCGGGGTCGGACTTCTGCCACGGCACGATGTAGAGCACCTTTGGCAATTCCTGGTTTCCGGTGATCTCCGTCCGGTCGAGATCCAGCTGGTCCACCACTCGTTTGCCGCCGGCTTCCCGGACACCGTTTCTGCCGTCGGCCGCAAGGTCCGCAGAGGACACACGCGGCTCCAGCGCATCGCGCTCGCGAACCTGTTCGAAAGCTTCAGATGCCACGGCATCCCTTTCACCTGCCGCAGGTTCCTGTGCTGCGACCGGGATTGCGATAAACGCATACGCGAGCAACAGCCCTTTTCCGATACACCGCATACCGCTCATCGCGTCATTCCGTCACGTTTGCCGTGCGCTCGAAGGTACCAATGCGGCGTTTGAGATCCGCAACCCATTTCGTTACCTGCTCGTCCTCGCCGCCGAACTCGAGATATCGCTCAAAGTGTTCGAGAGCGGTATCGAGACGCTGCAGGTACAGCTCATTCAGGATGCCCAGGTTGTAGTGTGCCAAGGCATAGTCGGGGCTGGCTGTGACAGCCTTCATATATGCGGACTCTGCTTCAAGAAAGCGGCCATTGCGGCGCTCCAGCATCCCGAGCTGATTGAGTGCGGCGGGGTGCTCCGGGTCGAGGCTCAAGGCCGTGCGCAGGTGTTCAGCTGCCGACTCGTCATCACCCTTGCCGGCCAGCAGAATTGCCAGGTTGACGTGTGCGCCCGGATAGCCCGGGTTCTGCAGAAGGAACGCGCGAAACTGAAGCTCTGCCTCGACGGCATCGCCGGCAGCCATGGCAGCGACAGCCTGTTCGTAGAGCGTCTGTACTCTGGGGGGAATCTCCACCGACGACGCCCGGGCACCGGACGAAGTCGGAGCCGCGGTTTCCATCGGTCCGGACGCGCACCCGCCAACGAGCAGCGCACCGACGATAAACGGAAACAGGTGCGGTATCGCGATCCCGCGAGACGGGCAGCTAAAAAAGCGACGTGACGACATCTTCACTGCGCTCCAGTTTTGCGTACCGCGCCGGCACCAGTTCCGCCAGAGCAACGAAACTACGTTGCACCCATTCATCGAAAACGCCATCGGCCGTGCGAGCAGCGTTCGCTTCGTACAACTCAATGGCCTTCTCTTCGAACGGAAAGGCCTGCTCCTCAAGCAACAGGTCGTACTGTTCAAGTGCATCGGCGTCGAGATCCCGCGGCCGTTCCGATTGCATCAGGTCCCGGCTGAACTGCTGATAGACTTCGCCAAGCCTGAAAGTGGCTGCCGTCGTGACTTCCGCGATGTCGTATTCTGCCGCCTTGCCGTACGCGTCCAGTACCTCTTCCATCAGCGTCTTTTTGCGCTTCAGACTGTCGGCCAGCGGCTGGGATATTCTTGCGTTCAGGAAACGTTCGCGCACCGGCTCTGCCAGATCGAGTGTCGCTTTCGCGGCAAGGTAACGCGTGCGGTCGGAACGTTCTGCGCCCGCGCTGCGATCTGCACGAACGATGTCCTGCAATCGCATCTGGCGAACACGATGATCCCCGCGAGCGTCCGCCAGCTGCAACAGGCGGAATCTGCCTTCGATCGACTCGGCCACCGGCGTCGGGTAACGGTCCACGATCCTGGCGAGCACCTGTTCCTCGCTGGCGGCCTGATTCCCGTCCCTGTACAGCTCGGCGGCTTTCCACAGCGCCTCGCGCCGCACGTCATCGCTGCTGGCGTCTGCGTCGGCAATACGCTCGAATTCACGGGCAGCTTCGGCACTGCGGCCCGATTCCATGTAGGTGACGGCGAGCTTTTGCGTTACATCGGCCGAGAACCGGCTTTCAGGCCAGTCGCTGCGGAACGCCTGCAGTACGGAAGAAGCGCGGTCCCAGGCCTGCAAATTGATGAGCGCGGCAGCAGCATCGTATTCGGCAGTCTCACGCACCGCCGAATCCGGCACCGCCTGACCCAGACGCGTGAAGTGCACGACAGCTGTTTCAAGGTCGCCGCTGTCACGGGCGAGTTCACCCTGCTTGTAGATTGCCGAGGCGATCCGGTCATTGATCTGGCGGCGCGCCCCTGTGTCATCTGACGGTGTGAGCGGCAGCAGCTCGTAGTAAGCGCGCTCAGCTTCCGGGAAGCGGTTCAGATCGAACTGCGAGTGTGCAATGACGGTCCAGGCGGTGCGCGCCAGGCCTGCCTTTACCGGAGGTACCTTCCGGACAGCGGTTTCCGCCACTGCGATGGCCAGATCGAACTGTTGCTGGCCGAACAGGTCCTCCGCAACCGTCGTCAGGACCGCGCCCGATTCGGGGTGCTCCGGATAGTTGTCGGCAAACCGCAAACCGCTGTCGAGGTAGGTCTGATGCCACCCTCGCCTGGCGGAACCTTCAAGTACCTCCTCGTGTTTCCGATACGAAAGAAGTGCGGCATACGCCGCCTCGCCCGAATGCTCGTGGCGCGGGTATTCGTAGGCCGTGCGTTCGTATTCCGCCGTTGCCGCGTCGAAGTCACCGCTTTCGAACAGTATTTCCGCGAGAAGGAAATTCGTATTGGCGCTGTCGGCCTGACCGGGGAAATACTCGAGATACTTTCGATACCACAGCGCGGCCTGCTGATAGTCGGCACGCTTGCCGTTTTTCTGCGCTTCCGCGTGATAGTACTGCGCGAGATCCGTCAGGTTCGCCTTCAGGTGCGCCTTGACCGCGGCATTGCCTTCCTCGGGGTTGCGTTGCCAGAAGGGGCTGTCCATGCCGTAGCGGCCGACGAAGGCCTTCTTCGCTTCGAGCACCAGCGTAGGGAATTCTCCGAGCTTGTAAGCTTCTATGACCTCGACCTGCAACAGCGGCGCCTTGGGGTGAAAGGGGTCTTCGAGCACAAACGCCTCGTAAGCGTCGGCGGCGTCGACATAGCGCTCCTTCTCGAGATATAGATCGCCGAGATTCATGAAGATGACGTAGCCGTATTCGGGATAGCCGCGCTGTTCGAGGTAGGACGCGATACTTGCGGCGCCCTCCATGTAGGAGAAGCTGATGCTCAGGACGCGGAATGTGTCTTCGATGAGTTCCCTTTCCGCCCGACTCAGGCTTCCGAGCCGCTCCTCGCCTTCGGTCAGATCGACACCGCGAATCTTGCGGTCCAGCAGGTCGAAGAACGGGTTCAGGCTTTCCTCGTGACGCGCCAGCTTGAACTGGGACCAGCCGAGCTTGTAGAGCGACTGCTCGTAGAACCGCGAACTTTCGCCCGCGTCGACGACGGCCCGGTAGGCTGACTCGGCCGATGCGTAATCCTTTCGCAGGAAATACATCTCTCCTCGTCTGAACTGGACTTCCTCGAGGCGCGGCGTCTCCGGGTACCGGTTGACGAGATCGTCCAGGACCCGCAGGGCTTCGTCGGTCTGCCCGGCAATCTCGCAGGCCCGGGCGAGTTGATAGAGAACCGCATCGTTGCGCCGGTAGTCCGGGTAGGTCTCGAGCAATTGCTGAAACAGGGAGACAGCGCTATCGAACCCGGACTTCTCAAGCGCATCGATATTGTTCGCCAGCTGCTCTGCTTCCGCCGCCTCCAGCTCGAGGTCGGCGAGCCGCCGCATCGCCTCGGCGCGCAACAACGGATCGTCCGAGACCAGGTCGAGAAAGCCGCGATAGTTTTCACGCGCCTTTTCATTGCTGCCGGCAATCACGCCACCGGGCCGGACTTCGACGGTTCTGCCTTCCAGGCTTGCGATGGTGCCTGGTTCACCTGCAAGCGACGGCCCCGTGAGAACTGCTGCGCCAAGCGTAACCAGTGTCAGGGCGATGGAAGACTTCATTTCGCTGCGCTCCCGACGGTGGACGACATGTCGTAGATCGCGGCCAGCGCGAAGCGTGCCTGAACCGTGTACGTCTCGAGGCGCTGTTTCTGTGCACGAAGTTCGTCGGCCGCAACGCTCTGAAGGAACACCCGGTGCCTGGCCATCGCCGTGTCGACCCTCGCCTGTAACGCGTCGATCCTCGGGCTCAATCCTTCAATTCGCGCATTGAAGTCGCCGAACTGCAATGGTTCCTTCTGCATCGTTGTATCGACGCTTCGCCGTGCGCGTTGCGCGTCGACGAGCGCTTCACCGGTCTGGCGAAGGTTCCTGCGGATATGCCACAGCCTGTCGTTGAATTCCTTGTCGAGGTTCCATTGCAGAACGCCCTTAAGCAGGGCGACTTTTTCCCGTGCTTCGGCTGCCTCGGGCGTGTCCAGCGCGAGCGCCGGGTTCCGTTCGAGCGCGGCCACCTCACGCCACATCTCGAACTCTCGCGGACTGGCCAGCGCAAGCGAGTCGCTACTCTGTTCGATGCCATTCAGTCTGGCATCGAGCTCGAGCTTCTGATCGACCATGGCCTCGATGTTCGCCGCCGCAAGGCTCGCAGCCACCCCCGGCAGGCGTTGGTAATACGCCAGTTCGCGCGTATCGAGCATGCTTCGGAAGACATAGACGCTCTCCCGCCACTCTGCAAGATTGCGCGCGAGATAATGCAGGTCGCGATAATTCTTGAGGCCTTCCTGGAACCTGTGAGTCGCGAGCAGGTGATAGAGATAGCGCGACTCGGTACCCTGAGGTAATGCATCCAGCTTCCAGTACCAGCCTGTCGCTTCGTTGCTGTCTTCCATGAGGAAGTAGTCGATCAATCCTCCCTGCTCGATACGCTCGATCGTCTGGTCGATGCGCCGGGTTTCTTCATGAAACGTCTCGATGGCAGTCACATAATGATCGGCCGCCTGCCCGATCGAATCGAGCCTCGCCATGGCGTAAGGGATCGCGAGCATGGATTCCTGCACGGCAGAATCCAGGAGGTCCCTGCCCCGAAGCTCCATCCAGGGGACCAGCGCGTTTTGATAGTCCTCGCTCTCGGCGTCCGCCCAACCGACGCCGAGCAGCGCCTTGTTCGAAAACGGTCCATTGAGCCTGACGCGCTGTAACAGTGGTTTTGCGGCCAGGGGCTGGTCGTCCTGCAGATAGGCGTATCCAAGCGCAAGGTTGGCCTTGTCGCGCAATGCGCCAAGTTCTTCGTTGTACCAAGGGAGCTTGCCGACCGCGTCGAGTATCGCAGCCGCATCTTCGACACGTCCGCTGCGGACCATCGCAACACCGAGGTTGAACCTGGCATAGCTTGCCCACCCGGATTTTCCCTCCCATCCCGCAAGATGCCCGACGGCCTCGTCATATCTGCCGCTGTCGATCAGGATTTGTGCCGTCAGCACCCTGCGCTCCGCATCAAGCGCATCCTCAAGGCCGCCCTCAATGTTGTCGAGAGCTTGCAGGGATTCGTCAAGATAGCCGCGCTGGTACCAGATCTTGGCGAGAAAGAACCACGTCCTGTCGCGGATCTGCGGCGCAGCATCGCCGGCCAGCAAACGTTCGAAGATCTCCGCCGCCCGAAGGTGGTGACCGTAAGACAGGTAAAGTCCGCCGAGCAGCAGCTCGCCCTCGGCGTCGTGATGCTCGAGCTGAGACCGGTGCTTCGCCGCCAGAAGTCGCACTATCGCGGGGAAATACTCTTTCTGGTAAAAATAGAAGAGTACTTCGCCGTACTGCGCGTCCCTGACAATGGCCGGTTCAGCAATGCCGTCACCCTGGGCTGCCGACTGTGCGAAGCAGGCGGCGATAAGGCTCCACAGTGCGGTCGTGATGGAGTGACGGCGAAACAACGATCACTCCCATTCTTTTATGGCGAATTCGGGCTGCTGCTTCGATATTCGATCGGTGATTTCCAGTTCCAGGTATTTGGCGCCGATTCCTTTGCTGAAATTCATCGTGGCGCCACGTCGGTACTCGCGAACATTGGGTCCGTGTCCCGTGAAAACGGCGACGAGTTCGTGTTCGCCGACTTTAAGGTTGCCCATGTGCACGCGATGCACGCCGCCGCGGAGCAAGGCGCCGAGTTCGCGCTCCGTATAGAGATAGTTCGCGACTTCCTTGCCGTCGATCTTCAGGTTGACGGAATCGAGTTCGAAATACTCGCCGACGTCCATCGATATGTAAAAGGCAACCTGGGAGTTCGCCGGAAAAAGAAGTTCTTCCTCGAGCAGAAAGAGGTCGCGGTTCAGCGAGAGTACTTCGTCTTTCAGGGACTGAACGTCCTGATCCAGGCTTCGGAATTCGCCGGAGGAGTCGCCCGGACCTGCGCTTGCTGCAGCCGCCGCGGGCCCAAGCTGCTGAGCAGAGGCTGGGCCGAAGCTGCACATGAACAAGGCGCAAAGGCCCGCCCTGCTGAAGTTCCGCTTTATAGACACGATCGTTCTCCTGCCCCCTTCTCCGCCCCGGACAAGGTGAAGTCATGTTCATCCGCTACTCGCGCAGCAGGGCCCGAATTTCCGTAAGGTATTTCTCTTCGTATCCCGGCTTGTAGCCGAGATGCACGTGACGAACCTTGCCTGTCCGGTCTACCAGCACCGTCACCGGCATCGCTTCCACCTGGTACAGCCTGCTGACTTCCTTACGTTCATCGAACAGCACGGGAAAGGTAACACCCAGCTCCTCGGCCATGTCCATCGCACGACGGGAGTCGTCGTCGATGTTCACCCCAAGCAAGCTGAATCCGACGCGCCCGTAACGCGAGTACAGGTCGTTCAGAAGCGGCATTTCCTGGCGGCATGGGCCGCACCATGTCGCCCAGAAATTGATCATGACGACGTTGCCGCGGTATTCACTCAGCCGCAGGTTCGTACCGCGCGCACTTTTCAATACGAAATCCGGAGCGGGCTGGCCGGCAAGACCTGAGGAAGCAAGGCTGCTTGCCGCGAAAAGACCGGGCATGGCCGCCAGCAAAACACCGAGCAACGCGATTCTCATCCGTCTCATAATTCAGTCCCTTGTCGTCGCTCGCCATGGTGACAGCCCAGGTCCGGTCGAGGCCGTGACCACCGTCACAAATGGTCGCTCG
>Ga0268386_10002113_pt1 | contig 14001 bp, 10 predicted proteins | sample RVTome_15_FD_200260 | JGI IMG/M metagenome (GOLD analysis project Ga0268386, IMG submission 200260) | Soil microbial communities from uranium-contaminated site in the Upper Colorado River Basin, Wyoming, United States - RVT150D86... ...
TTGGGCGCGATCTCCGGGGTCGAGGGGTCATCGAACAGGAACGTCAGGAGCGAAGACAAGGGAATGCCACCCGTCAGGGCGGCAGCGATCGCGGCATCGAGCTGGAAATCCTGCTCGAATTCGCCCCAGCTGGTGATCGACTGCAGGGAAGCCGGACCGAAGTCCCAATCGATCGTGGCGCTGTACACGCGGTAAGAAATATCCACAAAGGCATCCTGGTAGCGGGACTGCACCGGGTGGCTGTCGAGCGGCGCCAGCGTTTCGGGATCGACGTCTATGACGTCCGCCGCGTCAGTGTCGATGTCCTGCAACAGCGCCATCAGATTCAGCGAGAAATTGTCCGATGGCTCGAACAGCGCGGAAAAACGCCCGCCAAAGGATTCCATCGAGTTGAGGTCTTCGTTGACCTGCGTTCCCTCGATGACGTTTTGGGTGGGATCCTGCAGCGCGGCAACCGGATGGTTGCCAATGGAATCGATGAAGCCATCATCGGAGCGGTAGAAACCGCTGGCCCGGATGGCAAAGCTGTCACCGAAGGGCACGTTCACCACGCCGGTCGCCGCGTAGCCCATGTCGCCGTCCTTGATGGTTTCCAGGCTGCCCTTGAATCTCGCCTCGTAGCCTTCCGTGCTGGGCCGGTTTGGAACGTACTTGAAAACGCCGCCGAGGGAACTCGCACCGTAAAGCGTCCCCTGTGGGCCGCGCAGCACTTCGATCCGAGCGAGGTCGAAGGTGTCGAAATCGCCCGAAAGTATCGCGCCATTTGCGAGGCCGCTACTCGACCCGAAGGGCACCTCGTCGACGTAGACGCCCACCGTCGAAGCCACGCCGCCGGTGTTGATGCCGCGCAGGGTGATTCGCGTGACACCCGGCCTCGAGCTGGTGATGCTGAAGCCTGGAACCATCGATACCATGTCCTTGAAATTCAGTACTTGCTGCCTTTCAAGCGAGTCACCATCAAGCACGGTGATCGACATGGGAATTTCGGAGAGGATCTCCTGGCGCTTCTGCGCGGTGACGACAACCTCTTCCAGGGGCCCGGCACTCCCGCGGTTGTTGGGTTCATTCTGGGCGAAGGTCCCCGCGGCGAAGATACCGCCCGCAGCCAACGTTGATACCAGGGTATTGATGAAATGGAAAAGCTTCGTTGACTTGTTCATGGTCTCGACTGGCCTGTTCAGATCTGCGAAACCCCTTGGGAACCAGGTCCCCACCCCTGCTGGCTCATCCACAACAATGTTAATCGGATCGGCCGAAAACCTAATAGTCTGATTCGGCCATTTACTGTGCAGATTCGGTGAGGCCCGCTCGATCGAGCCGATTTCCGCTCAGTCGATCCGGGAAAACCGCCAATCCTTCGGGCTGCAGTCGTTGAGGCGGCGGAACGCCCGCGAGAAAGCGGAGTGGTCCTCGTAGCCCACGATGTCGGCGATCTCGGAAATGGAATGCCGGTTTTCCCTCAGCAAGAGCTTGGCTGCTTCCATGCGTTTGCCGATGCAGTACTGCATTACGGTGGTGCCGTTGAGGGTCTTGAAGCCGCTTTTCAGCTGGGTTTCCGAGATGCCGAGCTGCTTTGCCAGGTCAGGCAGCGCCGGGGGATTGGCATATTCCATGTTCAGGACGGTGCGGGCCTTGCGGATCTTCTCACTGTAAGGCAGGTCGAGGTCGAGCGGATGCTGGTCGGAGAGGTATTGGCTGTTCTTCAGGATCTGCAGCGCCGCGCACAGCAGCTCGTCGAACTTGGCGCACATCCAGTGCCCCAGCAGCGTGCCCGAAACCGGCAGGTGAAAGCACGACCAGATGGCGTCGCGGTGGACCTCCTCGAGGAAGAAAACCCGCTGGCGCGGCTTTTTGTAGCGTCCTGCCAGGATTTCCATCAGCCAGTTGGGATAGGCGTCGCGCGACTCGCCCATCCGCTCAAGCACATTGGACAGGGTAGTGTGGACAACGACGTGGCGGATGGGCACGTTGGTTTTGGGCAGGCGGTAGGTGGTCTCCTTCCTGGGTATGGCGGAGACGATCAGGGCCGGGCCGAGGTCATGGACGTGCTTGCGCTTGCCGAGAAACTCCGATCGCTTGACCGTCGACACGAACTGGAAACTGATGAGGTCGGAGACCTGGTTGCGGATGGCGATGGGGCTCCGCAGGATGGCATCATTGATCTCGAAAGCGCGATCGCGGTCGATCCGGTAGCACAGCAGGCCTTCGAAATTCAGCCCACGCAGGTCGTGGAAGAAGCTGTGGTCTTCCGCCGATTCGAAGCGCGAGATGGGTATGGCGTTGCGGAACAGATTGCCGAGGCTCGCCCCGGAAAGTTGGTCGAGGTCGAGACCCGGAGGGACTTCTACGCAGAACTCGTTACCGAAGAGCATCTGACCGGCACGTCCGTGGGGTTCGTCAGCAGAACGGAATTACGCACTGGCGTGATTATAGGATCTTCTGCCGATTCTGCACATTTTTGCGGCGAATTGGCCTAACCTGCATTGTGCCGGCACGGCTATCATCATCCGACTTCTGGCCGAAGTCTCCATTGGAAGTGCATCATGCAGCGACTCAATCTCTGGTTATCCGCCATCGTCTTTCCGGTCCTGATCTGGATGTCTCCACCCGCGGCGGCCAACCCGGCAGACCCGGCGCTCGTCGAGGCCTATGTGGATGGCATCGTGAAAGCGCTGATGAAGGACCACTCAAGCCCTTCGGGCACGGTGGCCATCGTGCAGGACGCCGAGCTGATCCTGGCCAAGGGTTACGGCCACCAGGATATCGGGCAGCAGGTGCCGGTCGATCCCTACCAGACGCTGTTCCGGCCCGGCTCGACGTCCAAGCTGTTCACCTGGGTGGCCGTCATGCAGCAAGTCGAGCAGGGCAAGCTTGATCTCGACACGGACGTCAACGAATACCTCGAGACCTTCCAGATCGAGCAGACTTTCGAAGAACCGATCACGCTTTGGCACATTCTCACGCACACCCCCGGTTTCGAGGACGGTGGACTGGGCTACCTGATCATCGAGGACCCTGAGCAGGCGCTGCCCTTGCGCGAGGCCATGGCGCGCTATCAGCCGTTGCGGGTCAACCCGCCCGGCGCGCAGACCAGTTATTCGAACTACGCTACGGCGCTTGCCGGGCTCATCGTGGAGAACGTTTCGGGCGTGCCGTTCAACGATTACATCCGCGACAACATCTTCAAGCCGCTGGGGATGAACAATTCGAGCTTCGTCGAGCCACTGCCGGAGGACCTTGCCGCGCGCATGGCCACGAGCTACGGCCTGGAAGCCGGGGATTTCATCGAGAAGCCCTTCGAGATCATCACCAGTTTCGGCCCCGCCGGCGCGCTGTCCTCCACCTCGACCGACATGGTGAAATTCGGCCAGGCCATTCTCAACGGCGGCGAACTGAGCGGCAACCGCATCCTGCGCCCGGAAACGGTGGATCGGATGATGAGCCCGCAATTCTCCCATGACGCGCGCATGGCCGGCATGGGGCTCGGCTTCTATGCGGGAGACTACAACGGGCACACGGTGTGGGGCCATGGTGGCGACACCCAGTGGTTCCATTCCTATCTGGGCATCGACCGCGCCAACAACCTGACTTTTTTTGTATCCTTCGGCGGCAGCGGCGGCAGCCCCGTGCGGACCCTGTTTGCGCCTGCGCTCTACGACCAGTTCTATCCCAGGGACGAAGCGCCTCCCGAGCCGCCCGAGGACTTCGCGGAGCGCGCGGGCAAGTACGCGGGCGCATACGGCTTCTGGCGCAGTAATTTTTCCGTCATCGAAAAGGCCTTCAGCCTCGGCGGCGCCCTCACCGTGGCCCCGACGGAGGACAACACCCTGGTGGTGGTTTTCGGCGACAAGGCCAAGCAATACGCGGAGGTCGAAAAGAACCTGTTCCGCGAGATGAACCCCAATGTTCCGGTCTTCAGTACGTTCGTCCCGAGGCTGATCGCATTCCAGGAAAACGAAGCCGGCGAGATTACGGGTTTCGTGATCGACGGCCTGCCGTTCATGTCGCTGCGCAAGCTTCCCGCCTACGCGACGGCCAACTTCAATTTCACGCTGCTCGGCATTTCGATGCTTGTGTTCCTGGGCGTCCTGCTGCGACGGTTTTACCAGCGCGGCGCCATCCGCCAGCTTCCCGCAGGGGACCGCTCCGCGGTGAGCGCGGCTGTCGGGGCCTCGGCTGCGAACTGGTTCGTCGTGATTTCCGGTGCCATCGTGATCACGCTCGTGATGGATTCGCTGTTCAGGGGGATTCCCCTGATCGTCAAGCTCTGGTTGATCTTTCCGATCCTCGCTTGTGTGGCCGCCCTCTATCTCCTTTACCACACGATCCTAGTCTGGAAGGACGGCCGCCTGGCCGGCATGTGGGCCAGGGTGCGCTACACGGTGGTCACGCTGAGCGCGCTGTTCATGTGCTGGTTCTACTGGTTCTGGAACATCCTGGGCTGGCAGTACAAGTAGGCCCGCAGGGAGCAGCAATCGCATGAGGCTTTCCAGGCGCGTGCTCGGAGAGGTGAGGCTGGCCTGAGGGCGAGCTGGTTGGCCAATGCTCAGTGTCACCCTGACGACAGAACCGTGGGATTTGAAAGCCCCGTTTCGCATCACGGGCCACGAGTTCAAGTCCGTCCAACTGCTCCACGCGACCATCAACGGCAGCAGCGCCGTCGGCCATGGCGAAGCGGCCGGGATTTTCTACATGGGCGAAACCGCCGAAAGCATGCTGGCGCAGGCCGAGTCGGTTCGCAAGGCGGTGGAGGAAGGCGCGGGCCGCGAGCAACTGCTGGATCTCCTGCCACCGGGCGGGGCACGCAACGCCATCGACTGCGCCCTGTGGGATTACGAAACCAAGGCGGCCGGCAAGACGATCTGGGAACTGACCGAAATCTATCCCGGCCCCACGCGCACCGTGTTGACCGTTGGCATCGACTCGCCCGAGGAGATGGCGCAGAAGGCCCGCGGGCTCGAGGTCCGCACGATCAAAGTCAAGCTGGACGGTGAGCATGCCATCGAGCGCATCTCGGCGGTCCGCACCGCCCGCCCCGAGGCCGAGATCGTGGTGGACGTCAACGGCGGATGGAGCTTCGAGCAACTGGTCGAGTTGGCGCCGGAGATGAAGAAGCTGGGGGTGGCAATGATCGAGCAGCCGCTGCCCCGCGGCGAAGACGCAGCATTGGAAGGCTACGACCCGCCGCTCACACTGTGCGCCGACGAATCCTGCCTCAACCTGTCCGAGTTCGAACAGGCCGCCCGCCGCTACCAGATGATCAACATCAAGCTCGACAAGACCGGCGGTTTGACGGAAGCGCTCGAACTGGCCATCCTGGCGGAATCAAGGGGCATTGATCTGATGGTGGGCAATATGATCGGTACCTCGCTGGCAATGGCGCCCGCATACGTGATCGCCCAGCTATGCCACTACGTGGACCTCGACGGCGCGCTTTTCATGGACGGCGACCGCGAGCACCCCATGTACCTTGCCGGTGGATTCCTGTCGGCCCCCAGCACGGCGCTTTGGGGGTGACCCATGTCTGAATTTCGATGCCTGCGAAGCGGCCTTGCGATTGTGATTTGCATTGCGATCTGCGCGCCTGCGGTAATCCAGGCTGCACCCTCCAAGGGCGAGATCGACAGGGCCGTTCAGCGCACCATGGACGAGTTCGACGTGCCGGGCATGGCGGTTGCCGTGGTCTTTGACGGCAAGGTTCATTACGCGGCGGGGCACGGAATCGTCGAGACCGGCGGCGAGGCACAGGTCGATCAGCACACGCTGTTTCGCATCGCCTCGGTGTCCAAGGCCTTCACGGCGGCAGCGCTGGCCGTACTGGCGGACGAGGGCAAACTGGGCTGGGAGGACCCGGTCATCGACCACATCCCGGAATTTCGCATGTACGATCCCTGGGTTACGCGCGAATTCACCATCCGCGACCTGCTCACCCACCGCAGCGGTCTGCCGCTCGGCGCGGGGGACTTGTTGATTTTTCCCGAGGGCAATGCCACCCGCGAGGAGATCATCCAAGCGTTCCGGCACCTCAAGCCCAGCAGCAGCTTTCGCTCGAAGTACGATTATGACAACCTGCTCTACATCGTCGCGGGCGAGGTGGTGGAGCGCGTTTCGGGGGTCGCCTTCGAGGAATTCATTGAAAGCCGTTTATTGAACCCCCTGGGGATGGCGGACTGCGTGGCTTCGCCCGGGCGCGCGGCGGAACAATCGGTTTTGGCAACGCCGCACTTGCTTATCGAGGGCGAGCTGCAAACGACCGGTGACGGTCTCAACGCCGTCACCGCGCCGGCGGGTGGCGTGACCTGCAGCGCGGCAAGCATGGCGCGCTGGATGCAGTTCATCCTGAACCGGGGTGTCGCCGAAAGCGGCGACCGGGTCGTCAGCGAGGCCCAGTTCGCGCAGCTACTGCAGCCGGTCACACTGGTGAATTCCCCGGGCTACATGGTCGAGCACGCGGGCTCGCACTTGAATGCCTACGCGCTGGGCTGGAACGTGTCCACGTTTTACGGCGAGCCCAGCTTGTCCCATGGTGGGGCTGTGTGGGGCATGACCACCTTCATCATGATCCTGCCCGAGCAAGGCCTCGGCGTTTTTGCCAGCAACAACCTGATGTCGCCGGCGCCGCGGGCCATTGTGGCCGAGATCGCCGACGAGTTCCTGGTCGACCTCGAGCGAAGCCCGGACAAGGACTGGATCGCCATCATCGGCGATATCTTCCAGCAGAGGCGCGAGGCCGGGGCAACCGCGGTTGCCGAAGCCGAGGCATCGCGGGCGGCCGACAGTACGCCCAGCCTGCCGCTGGAGCGCTACGCCGGGACGTACCGCGACGCCTGGTACGGTGATGTTCACATCTCCCTCGGTGACGAGGGTCGGCTGTGGTTTCGATCGGATCGCAACGCGCCGCTCGAGGGGCCGCTGGAACATTTCCAGTTCGACACCTTCATCGCCCGCTGGAGCGACCGTCAACTGATGGCCGACGCATACGTGTCGTTCACCCTGAGCCCGCAGGGAACCGTGGAGCGCATCCTCATGAAAGCGGTCTCTCCGACCACCGACTTCTCATACGACTTCCACGACCTCGATCTCAGGCTCGTGGAGCCGGCCGACCCGAACTAGTTCAAATCCTTGTCGACCAGGTACTTGGTCCCCTGCAGCGTCGCCTGCAAGGCAAGCCCGGTTTTGGTGATCTGGTACAGCTTGACGTCCGGGGCGAGCTGGATCTCGTAATCCGTCGCCTCGCCTTTGTCGCCCGAGACGGCGGTGGCGTCGGTCTGCGCGGTCGCCTGCCAGCCCTGCTCAATGAAGTTCGCGAGCGCCTGGTGGGTCTCGAACACGAAGACGGCGCGGAAATCCTTGACCCCATACCCCACGCCCACGCCCGCCGAGTACATCTTCATGAAGGTGTCACTGCCGTCCTTGTTATCGTGGGCGACGCCGTAACCATTGACCGTGGACACCAGCAGGAGATTAACGCCGACGTTGCTGAATACCGCATATCCGGCGCTGTTCTCCACTCGTTGCATCGCCGAAGGGGCTTCCTCGTACAGCAGGGCGAGCACTTCGTCGCGCATCTCAAGGATATCCTGGCGTTCTTCTACGGGGGAGCGCGTGTCCCGGAACGGCTTGAAAGCGGTTAACAAGGTGAGCGCGAGGGTGGCGACCACCACCCGCAACAGAGCCATCCTGACTTCTCTCGACACGGATTTTCCTTCCAGCTGGGGGTTAATACCCCGTATATTTTAACGCTTTCCGATCGCCCAGATACCGTTGCCCTTGGCCGCCATGTACAGGAAGACGAAGGCATACAGGGCGGCCGATTCCCCGCGGTTCTCGAGCGGGTGCCAGCCGTTGGGAAAGTGCCCGACCCAGTAAGCCGCAGCGGCCATGCCCGCGCACAGGAACGCGGCGGGACGGGTCCACAGACCGATCATCACCAGGGCGCCTCCGATCAGCTCGATCGGGCCGGCGATCCACTGGATGTGAAACGGGCGGTCGGGCGACATGGTCAGGAATTTCCCGAGGCCATGGAGCAGGAACAGAAAGCCGGTGACGATGCGCATCAGGGCGTAGGTCTGGTCTTCGTACTTTTGCATGAATGAAAGCATTGTGTCGTTCTCCAAGTGGTCACAGTTATTATAGAAGCAACTCTGCAAATCGTTTTGTACGCCAATGAATCTTTCTGACTTCAAACTCCGCGGCTCAACCGCCATTTATGCTCTGCTCACCGCATCGGCGATCCTGGGCGGTTTTACCGCCGCGGCCAGGGGCGACACCCTGATCGTGCTCAACAAGTCAGAGGCCAGCGCCTCGCTGGTGGATTTGGATTCCGGGGATGAAGTCGCGCGCGTCCCGACCGGTGAGGGGCCGCACGAGGTTGCCGTCTCCCCCGACGGCCGCACGGCGGTTGTGGGTAATTACGGCACGGGCGAGAATCCCGGCAACACCCTGACGGTGATCGACGTGGAATCCGCGCAGGCCGTGAAGACGATCGATCTTGGCGAGTATTCGCGCCCGCACGGCATCGAGTACCTCAGCAACGGCGATCGGGTTGCAGTCACGGTAGAAGCGAACAAGGCGCTGATCGTGGTGGACGTCGCCAGCGGAAAAGTCGTACAGGCCATCGAGACCGGCCAGGACGTCTCGCACATGGTGGCGCTGACGCCTGACGAAAAACGGGCCTTCGTGGCGAACATCGGCTCGGGCTCGGTGACGGCGATCGACCTCGAGAAAGGCGAGCGCATCGCCAACATCGCGACCGGCGAAGGCGCCGAGGGGATCACGGTGACGCCCGACGGCCGGCACGTCTGGGTGACCAACCGCGGCGCCGATACCGTCTCAGTCATCGATGCACAGTCGCTGGAGATCGTGAAGGCGCTGCCGAGCGCCTCCTTTCCCATACGCGCCAAGGCAACGCCTGATGGAAAGTGGGTGCTGGTGACCAACGCCCGCTCTGACGAGCTGGCGGCGTTCGCTCCCGATGCGATGGAGGAGCGCAAGCGCATCAAGATGGAGCTCAAGGCGGAGAACGCCGAAGGGCGCCTCTTCGGTGATGCCTTCGGTGAAAGCTCGGTGCCCATCGGGGTGCTGGTTGCCCCCGATGGCAGCCGGGCCTTCGTGGCCCATGCCAACGCGGACGTGGTCTCCGTCGTCGATCTGAACAGCTGGGAGATCACCGGCTACCTGCGCGGCGGGAAGGAGCCGGACGGTTTGGGCTACTCCACGCGCGAAGCCGCTCGAACGCCCTGAGCCCGGTCCACCCGCGCGGCGTAACAGCCTGGCTTGGCAATGTGGACGTGGAATCGGACCTCTAACGGTATAGCCGGAAGGTCATGGTGACCGACCTCGCTCGGTCCTGCATAATATGGCCTCCCCCGCACGGACAACCAAGCAAATAACAATGAACAGAAATCTGAATTTCGGCCTCGCCATGTTCATGGCCATCGGCCTGACCGCATGTGAGAGGCAAGCCTCGACTTCACCGGCTCCGGCACCGACCGAAGCCATAACGCCCATCACCGAGGTGGCTGCCACGCAACCACCGCCCCTGATCGAGCGGGAGGTGCTGTTCGGCAATCCCGAACGTTACCAGGGCCGCCTGAGCCCGGACGGATCGAAGATGAGCTTCCAGGCGCCGGTCGAAGGGGTGATGAACATCTGGGTGGGCGAGCGTGGTGATTTCGACAGCGCGCGCCCGATCACCAACGACACCGGACGCGGCATTCCGGCGCACTTCTGGGCGCTCGACAGTGAGCACGTCATGTACATTCGCGACGAGGGCGGCGATGAGAACTGGCACCTTTTTAGCGTCGAACTTGACGGCGGTGAAATCATCGATCTGTCACCCTACGAGGGCGTGCAAGCGCAATTGGTCGCGCAGAGCGAGGAGGTTCCGGGCATCGTAATCGTGGGCATGAACGACCGCGATCCGAAATGGCACGACCTCTACCGGGTCGACCTCGCCACCGCGGAGCGCTCGCTCCTGATCGAGAACAGCGGCTTCGCTTCGATCCTGGTCGATAACGACTTCGCCGTCCGGTTGGCGACCGAAGCCATGCAGGACGGCGGTTTCAAATTCCTCAGACTGGAAGGTGAGGAATGGCAACCGCTGTTCGAGGTGCCGGCGGACGACGCCCTGACCACCAACATCCTGGGATTCGATGAGGAAAACCAGGGCATCTACATGCTCGACAGCCGTGACCGCAATACCGCGGCGCTGGTCCACCTGAATCTGGAGGATATGACCACCCGTGTCATCGCCGAGTCCGACCAGGTCGATATCACAAGCGTGTTGCTCGACCCGCGTTCGCAGCAACCGATCGCATACGCGCTGGACCTGATCAGGCCGGTGTGGCACGCCGTCAGCGTCGAGCTCGTAGAAGTCGTTGACAAGCTGAACAGCCAGCTCGCGGGCGGCTCGCAGATCCTGGCGCAATCGCTGGACAATCGCTACTGGACGGTCTACACGGACGAGAGCGACGCCTCGCCCGTTTACAAGTACTTCGACACGACCACAGGCGAATTCGAAGAGCTTTTCGTCACCAACCCCGAGCTCCGCGAGTACACCCTGGCCAAGATGCACGGTGTGGTCATCAAGTCACGCGACGGTAAGGACCTGGTCAGCTACCTCACGCTGCCGCTGGAATCGGACCCGGACGGTGATGGCCGGCCCACCGAATCGGTACCGATGGTCATGCTGGTTCATGGCGGGCCGTGGGGGCGCGATACTTATGGCTATTCGGGGATGGTGCAGTGGCTGGCCAACCGCGGCTATGCGGTGCTGCAGGTCAACTTCCGGGCATCGACCGGATTTGGCAAGGAATTCGTCAACGCCGGCAACGAGGAATGGGCGGGCGCCATGCACGACGACCTGATCGACGCCAAGAACTGGTCGGTCGAGCAGGGCATCACCCGCGACGACCAAGTCGCCATCATGGGTGGCAGCTACGGCGGCTATGCCACGCTGGTCGGGCTCACCTTCACGCCGGATGAGTTCAAATGCGGCGTCGACATCGTCGGGCCCTCAAACCTCCAGACGCTTCTGGATTCCGTTCCGCCCTACTGGGAAAGTTTCCGAAGGGTGCTCGCCCGCGGCGTTGGCGATCCTGAAACCGAGGCAGGGCAGTCGCTTTTGAAAGAACGCTCGCCGCTGACCCGCGCCGACCAGATCAGCAAGCCGCTGCTGATCGGGCAGGGCGCCAACGACCCCAGGGTCAAGCAGGCGGAGTCGGACCAGATCGTCGACGCCATGAAGGCCAGGGACATCCCGGTCACCTACGTGCTCTACCCGGACGAGGGCCACGGTTTCCAGAAGCCCGAGAACAACCTGTCGTTCTTCGCGGTCGCCGAGGCCTTCCTGGCCGAATGTCAGGGCGGGCGCTTCGAGCCCTTCGGCGATGATTTCGCCGGCTCGAGCATCCAGGTTCCGCACGGCAGCGAGTACATTCCCGGGCTGGACATGGCGCTTCCCGAGAGCCAGGACAGCCAGGTCAGGCAGGAAGAGCAAAAAGGTTCGTAGACGGATTTGCTAGTTGTGGCAGCGCCTGGGCGTGCCTACGCCCAGGCCCGGACTGGTGCAAGTCCATGTGACGACGTTGCCGGCGAAGTCGCCGAGGATGATCAACGTCGGATCCTCGATAAGCCCGGTGTTTCTGGTAACCAGCAAGATTTGCGGGTATTCGCAGGTGCCGCTGACCGTAATGGTGTCGACATAGGGCGAGTCCGGGAAGTCATGCGCGATGTCATGCTGGGTGAGTTCGGTGATCGCGGGATCCCCGGAGCAGGTGACGACGATCTCGGTCTTGGCCGTTTCGGCAACTGAAAGTGCTTCGGACACCCGGCCGCGCGTTTCGTAGTTGGCCAGCCAGGAATCGACGCTCGACAGCAGGATGATTGCCGTTGACAGAACGATCAGGAATTCCACGAGCGAAAACCCGACTCGCGGCTTCTCTTTGACTTCAAACATCACATGTTCCCCCCTGTGCTCGAAAATCCCCGTTTTCGAAAAAATCTATGCTCGTGCTCGACCCCGTGCCCCTTTCGAGCATAAAAAAAGGCCGGCCGGGGAGCTTTCCCTAGCTGGCCTTTGCCGTAGGATGCCACAGAATGGTGGCACACTGCAATTTAAGCCTGTCTTGTTATTCGCAGGCGCGTCGCCATTCGCTCCGTCGCCTCTTCTACCGAAAACATGAAACCCTGCTCGGTCATCGACTCGCCAATTTGGGGGACATGGCGAAGGCGCGCTTCCACCAATCCACCGATGGAGTGCGCCGTCGCCGTGCTGAGATGGATGGCCAGCAGTTCATTGACGTCGGTGATCGGCATCCTCGCATCCACCAGGTAGCTGTCGTCGCCAAGTTCCTCGACGGTGGCATGCGAGCCGTTGCCAAAGCCGGCGTGTCTTGCATTAGCAGCGGATTTCTCGACAACGGCCGCGAGGACCATCCGAACGTTGACCAGGCCGACCGCCGAGCCGTACTCGTCAACGACGATGGCGCTCTCGTCCTCGCGGGAACGCAGCAACGGCAACAACTCGGTCGCCGGTTGCAGTGCCGGAACGAAAAGCGCCGGGTTGGTGACATCGGAGATGCTCTTGTTTCTCAGCCCGGGATCGATGAGGTCCCAGACCGCCAGGTGCGCCATGCCGACAATAGTGTTCCGTTCGCCCTCGTAGGTCGGTACATGCGTCAGGCCGGTCCGGCGCACCAGCTCCAGTGCATGGGCGATATCGTCCTTGGTGGACAACCCCGTCATTTCGGCCGCCGGCACCATCAGGTCGCTGGCAACCAGTTCGCCGAAGCGGACCACATTGCGGATGCGAATCCGATCGAAGGGGTGTTCGGGCGCCGCGCCTTCCGCGGCCTCCAGCACGGCCCGAAGTTGCTCACGCACCGCGAACAGGTCCGCGCCCGGCCGTCCTTTTCCTGCGAACCGTGCGATCAGGCGGGCAATTTTCGAGAACACGAACACGATGGGGAACAACAGGATCGACATCGCATACAGCGGATAGATGATCCACGGCGCCAGCCTGTCGGACTCCTGTTGATACACGCTTTTCGGAATCACTTCGCCGAACAGCAATACCAGCGGCGTCAGCACCACAACCGCCAGGGCGCCGCCGGAGGCTCCGAAGGTGTCGATCAAAAGCGTCGTGCCGAGCACCGTCGCCATAACCAGGGCGACATTGGTTCCCACCAGGGTCGTGGCGAGAATCACCTCCGGCCTCTCGAACATCCTCAAAACCAGCCGACTGCCCGAGTGGCCTTGCTTGGCCCGGTGCTTCAACCGGGACTTGTCGCAATCCACGAGCGCAATCTCCGATCCGGAGAAAAACCCCTGCACCAGCAGCAGCAGGGCGATCGCGCCTACGGTGAGTAATGCTTCGATCACTGCGAATCCTCCACCGGCACATTCTCGGAAGGCTCACTTGCAGGGACCGCCGCGATGCGCGAGATGCGGTTGTCGTCCATCTCGATGACGACCAGGCTGAGGCCTTCGAGCGTTACCGTATCGCCCACCTGCGGAAGCCGGTCGAGATTGCGAAGCACGAAGCCGGCCACCGTCGTCATGCGGGCGTCGTCCACGGCAAGGTTGGTCAGCTTGTTGAAATCGATCAGTTTCATGTCGCCGGGCACCTCGAACGAAGCGGAATCGGGATCGATGGTGGCGCCCAGCTCGGAGGCCTCGGACGCAGGACGGCTGAACACAAAGTTCAGGACATCATCGAGGCTGATCACGCCGTCGATACCGCCGAACTCGTTGAGGACACAGGCGGTTTGTGCTTCGTTGTTCTGGAAGTAATCGAACATCTCGTCAATCTTCTTGGTGGAGGGAACCATGACCGCAGGGCGAAGAATCTCTTCGAGGGTCACAGTCGAGAAATCGACGTTGTCGAGGATCAGCGGCGTGATGACCTCGGCGTGAAGGAAACCGATCACCCTGTCGCGGCTGCCGCGATAGACCGGCACGCAGTGCTTGCGAAAACGCAGGAATGTCTGGACGATCTCC
>Ga0268386_10002114_pt1 | contig 13995 bp, 8 predicted proteins | sample RVTome_15_FD_200260 | JGI IMG/M metagenome (GOLD analysis project Ga0268386, IMG submission 200260) | Soil microbial communities from uranium-contaminated site in the Upper Colorado River Basin, Wyoming, United States - RVT150D86... ...
CGAAGAGGCCGAAGCCCCCGGGGAGGCCGAAGCGGTCGAAGAGGCCCACACGGTCGAGGGAGCCGACCAGATCGCCGCGGTGGCGTCCAGCGACGATCGGGCCGGCGCCGAGGAACCCGCGGAGGCGTTCGAGGCGGGGACGGATCCGTTCAGAGGGCCCGGCGAGTGGTACGTCGTGCACACGTACGCCGGCTACGAGAACAAGGTGAAGACCAACCTCGAATCGCGGATCCACACGATGCAGATGGAGGACAAGATCTTCGACGTCCACATCCCGATGGAGGACGTCATGGAGATCAAGAGCGGCAAGAAGCAGGTGGTGCAGCGCAAGGTCTTCCCCGGCTATCTGCTCGTGAAGATGGTGTACGACAACGACTCGTGGTACGTCGTGCGCAACACGCCGGGGGTCACGGGCTTCGTTGCCGCCGGGACCGGGAGCAAGCCGACGCCGCTCTCGCGCCGCGAGGTCGAGAAGATCCTGGCGGTGAAGAAGGAGGAAGTGAAGCCAACGTTCCGCCTCGGGTTCGAGGAGAACGACGTCGTGCGGATCATCTCGGGCCCGTTCGCGGACTTCAACGGGACGATCAGTGAGATCAACCTCGACCAGAGCAAGCTCAAGGTCCTCGTGAACATCTTCGACCGAGAGACGCCGGTCGAGTTGTCCTTCGACCAGGTGGCGAAGGTCTAGACCCCTACGACAGCGGGAGGCTGGTGACGAGCCGGCCGCGAACACCGCAGGAGGTGAGGCACGGGATGGCGAAGAAGAAGGTGCTCGCCGTCGTCAAGCTCCAGATCCGGGCCGGTCAGGCGACGCCGGCCCCGCCCGTCGGAACGGCCCTCGGCCAGCACGGCGTGAACATCATGGAGTTCTGCCGGCAATACAACGAGCAGACGCAGCAGCAGTCGGGACAGGTGATCCCCGCCGAGCTCACGATCTACGAGGACCGCTCGTTCTCGTTCATCACCAAGCAGCCGCCCGCCGCGGAGCTGATCAAACAGGCCGCGGGCCTCGAGAAGGGCTCGGGCGAGCCGAACCGCGACAAGGTCGGCAGGCTCACGCAGGACCAGCTCCGACGGATCGCGGAACAGAAGATGGCGGACCTGAACGCGAACGACGTCGACGGGGCGATGAAGATCGTGGCCGGGACCGCCCGAAGCATGGGCGTGGAGGTGGTCGCATGAGCGGCAGCGGGAAGCGTTACGCGCGGGCGGCCGCCGCGTTCGAGCAGGATCGCGAGTACACCCCCGGCGACGCGATCAGGGCGCTGAAGGAGTTCCCGGACGCGAAGTTCGATGAGACCGTCGAGCTCGCGTTCCGGCTCGGCGTCGACCCCCGCAAGGCGGACCAGCTCGTTCGCGGCACGGTGTCGCTGCCGAACGGGACCGGGAAGTCGGTGCGCGTCGCCGTGTTCGCCCAGGGCCCAAAGGCGACAGAGGCCAAGGAGGCGGGCGCCGACCTGGTCGGGGGCGAGGAACTCGTCGAGCAGGTGATCGGCGGCACGATCGACTTCGAGGCGGCGGCCGCGACGCCGGACATGATGGCCGCGGTCGGGAAGGCCGGGCGCGTGCTCGGCCCTCGCGGGCTCATGCCCAACCCGAAGACCGGGACGGTGACGAACGACATCGGCAAGGCGGTCCAGGACATCAAGGGTGGCAAGATCGAGTACAAGACCGATCGCACCGGCAACGTGCACGCGATCATCGGCAAGAAGTCGTTCTCCGAGCAACAGCTGTTCGAGAACTACCTGGCCGTCGTGGACGAGATCCTCCGCGCGAGGCCGTCGGCCGCCAAGGGCAAGTACGTGAAGACCCTGACGATCGCGACGACGATGGGTCCCGGGATCGCGATCGACACCAACCGGATCAAGGGCATGGCGGAGGCCGCGGCGACGGCCTAGTCCGGCGGCCCCAGCGGCCGATCTCGGCGTCCGTGCGAACATTAACGGCCGTGCGCGAGACCCTGCCCGAACGCGAGGTGACGACCGAGCCGGCCGAGCCCAGCGGGGCGTCGACCCCGTCCCGCGCTCGATGGCCGCTCGTCGCCGTCGGCGCGGTGATCCTGTTCAACCTGGTCGTGCTCAGGGCGGAGGCGCGGCCGGTCGACAACCTGAACGACGCTTCGGTGCACCGGTCGATGGTTGTGTGGGCGAACGACCGGATCGAGGACGGTCACCTTCCGCTCGACGGGTGGTATCCGGACCTTTCCCTCGGTTCGTCTCGGTTCCACCACTACCAGAGCCTGCCGCACATCCTTGGCGGGTACCTCGCCGTCGCCCTCGGGCCCGACCTCGCCGTCTCCTGGACCTTGTACCTGGGGATGGCCCTGTGGCCCATCGCCGTCTACGCCGGCGGCCGGCTGCTCGGCTGGGGTCCGTGGGTCTCCGCGATCGCCGCGGTGTGCTCGCCCCTGCTCGCGAGCCAGGCGACGCTCGGCTTCGAGTGGGGGAGCTACGCGTGGCGCGGGTACGGCACCTGGGCGCAGCTGTGGGGGATGTGGCTGCTGCCGTTCGCCTGGGGGCTGTCGTGGCGTTCGGTCTCGCGGGGAGGCTCCTACTGGCTGACGGCGTTGGTCCTCGCGCTCGCCGTCGCGTGCCACCTGCTCACGGGGTACCTCGCCCTGCTCTCGCTCGGGGTGTTCGTCGTCGTGAAGTGGCGGGGGATCGTGCTCCGGTTCGGACGCGCCGCGCTCGTCGGGTTCGGGAGTCTGCTCGTGGGGGCGTGGGTCGTCGTCCCGCTCGTCGCCGACCGCATCTGGACGGTCAACGACGAGTTCTCACGCGGGAAGGTCTACTACGACTCGTTCGGGGCCAAGCAGGTCATGACCTGGTTCGCGAGCGGCGAGCTGTTCGACCGCGGACGGCTTCCGATGGTCACGATCCTCGTCGCGGCGGGCGTCGTCACCGCGGCCTGGCGGTTCCGCCGGGACGAGCGCGCCCGCGTGCTGCTCGGGCTGTTCGTGCTCTCGCTCCTGCTGTTCTTCGGCCGGACGACGTGGGGATCGCTGCTCCGGCTGCTGCCGGGGTCGGGGGACCTGTTCCTGCGACGGTTCATCTCGGGCGTGCACCTCGCCGGGCTCTACCTAGCGGGCGTCGGCGCCGTCCGGCTCGGACAGATGGGGATCGGCTGGCTCCGCCGTATCCGACCGATCCGCCCGGCGCCCGCGGCGGCCGGGTTCATCGCCGCCGGCGCCGCGGTCGTCTTCCTCGCGCCGGCGTTCGGCGAACGCGCGGCGTGGGCGACGACGGGCGGGCGCTGGATCCGGGAGCAGGCCGTCGCCGACGCCACGGACGGGGCCGCCGTCTCCGATCTCGTCGAGATCGCACGGGCCCGGCGCCCGGGCAGGTTCTACGGCGGGCTCCGGTCGAACTGGGGGCCGCGGTACGTCGTCGGGCAGGTGCCGATGTACGCGGTCCTGTTGAACCACAGTCTCGACCACGTCGGCTTCACGCGCCCGACCTGGTCGCTTTCCTCGCCGGTCGAGTTCCGATTCAACGACCGGAACGTGGCGCACTACGACCTGTTCGCCGTGCGCCACCTGATCCTCGAGGAGGACCGATCGCCGCCCGCCAACGCCGTACGGATCGCGCAACGGGGTCGCCACGTGCTCTGGGAGGTTCCGAGCGCCGACTACGTGGACCTCGTGGACGTCCTCCCGCCGATCGAAGCAGAGCGGACGAACCTCGGACTCAACGTTGCGGACTGGATGCGCTCTGAGGAGGTAGGCCTCGGGCTGCACCCGGGGATCGAGTTCGAGGGCCATCCCGCGCCGGAGCCCACGATCGGGGCCGGCGAGCGTCCCGAAGGCCCGCCGGGGACGGTGGTCGATCAGGACGTCGATCTCCGGGACGGGTTCGCCCGCGCGACGGTCGCCGCCGACCGGCCGTCCTTCGTGATGCTGAAGACGTCGTTCGACCCGCGCTGGCAGGTGACGCTCGACGGGGTCCCGGTCGATCCGGAGATGATCGCGCCGAGCTTCATCGGCCGGAGCGTCCCGCCCGGTGAGCACGTGGTGACGTTCGAGTACGAGCCGTTCCCCCGATACGACGCCCTTCTCCTCGTCGGACTCGCCACCCTCGTGGCGCTGGCCGTCGTCCCGCGGCGTCTGGCTCGCCCGGGGCATCCGGCGGAGGAGGCCTCAGGGTCCGGGCGCGCCGCCCACGACGACCAGGCCGTCGGGGATCCTTGACTGGACCGACGGGTCGAGCTCGACCGCGGTCGCGAGCGTCCCTGCTTCCGCTGCCCGATGACGAGAAGCAGGAAATCCGAGTTCAGGTGTGCGCCGGCGTCCTCTGGTTCGTCGCAACGGCCCCAGTCGGGTTCGCGATGGTCTCGCTCGCGCTCACGGGCCAGCCTTGGCCATCTGCGCATCCGTCTGATCTGAGGCCACATCTCCAGTGGCCTGACTCAGTCGGTTGTCGGTCCCGGAGACCGCCCGTATCCTCGTTCACGCCGCAGACAGCAGGGGCGCGTGAGCGCGTAATCCCTCCCGGGGTACCTGCCGAGGCAAACGAGGGGCTCGCGAGCACCCGCGTCTCCGCTGTCTGCGGGGGCGCGTTCTTTTCGTTCGAGGGGGTCAGGTGCCCAACGCACAGAAGGTCGAGAAGGTCGCGGCGCTGACGGAGCGGATCCAGAGCTCCGAGGCCCTGCTGCTCGCCGAGTATCGCGGGCTGTCGGTGCACGACGCCACCGAGCTCCGCCGCTCGCTCTCGGACCATGCGCGCTTCGCGGTCGTGAAGAACACGCTGTTCGAGCGTGCGGCCGCGGACGCCGGGGTCGCCGAGCTGCAGCCTCTCCTGGAAGGACCCACCGCGGTGGCCTTCGTTCAGGACGACGTCGTCGCGACCGCGAAGAAGGTCGTCGACGCCGCCAGGAAGTTCCCGGCGCTCGTGATCAAGGGCGCGTACCTCGATGGCAAGGTCCTCTCGGCCGCCGAGGCCCAGGCGCTCGCCACGCTCGAGTCGCGCGAGGTCATGCTCTCGAAGATCGCCGGCATGCTGGAGTCGGAGATGAGCCGTGCGGCCTCGATGTTCCAGACGTTGCAGGGGCGGTTCCTGAGCCTCCTCGAGGCGTATCGCGACAAGCTTCCCGGTGCCGAGGAGCCCCCCGGCGAAGCGACCCAGGAGCCCTCCGCCGATGGCGCGGCGGACGAGCCCGAGCCCGAGCAAGGGAGCGAACCGAAGAGCGAGGAGGGGTAGAGATGGCCACGAAGAAGCTGGCTGCCGACGACCTGTTGGAGCAGTTCAAGGAGATGACGCTGCTCGAGCTCTCGGACTTCATCAAGAAGTTCGAGGAGACCTTCGACGTGCAGGCCGCGGCGGCGGCACCCATGATGATGGCGGCGCCGGGCGCCGGGGCGGCCGCGCCCGGCGAGGAGGCCGAGGAGCAGACGGAGTTCGACGTCGTCCTTACGGCCGCCGGTGAGAAGAAGATCCAGGTGATCAAGGAGGTCCGTGCCCTGACGAGCCTCGGTCTGAAGGAGGCCAAGGATCTCGTGGATTCGGCTCCCAAGCCGGTGCTCGAGAAGGTCAACAAGGAGTCGGCCGACCAGGCCAAGGAGCAGCTCGAGGGCGCAGGCGCAACCGTCGAGGTGAAGTAGGCCGTCGAGCGCCGAGGCGGGCCCTCGCCGTCACGTTGGACGGCCGAGGTGGGGAGGGGTAGATTTCCCTCCAGGACAACCCGGCGGAGGAGCACTCTCCGCCCAAAGGAGCCAGGGGGGGCGTGGTCGTTCCATGGCCACGAACAACGGGAAGGAACGACGATGACGATGGGTGGAGAACGGACCTTCGGGCAGCGCCTGCGGGCGACACGTGTGAACGCGGGATATTCCCAATCGGATCTCGAAGAGATCTCGGGGATCCCGAAGGCGCGACTCTCGCGCTACGAGAACGGGCACGTGGCCCCCTCGATCCAGACGCTCGAGCGCCTCGCGCGCGCACTCAACGTGTCCGAGGCGTCGCTGCTCGGCGACGACCGGGCGCTGATGGAGGAGTTCTTCAAGGTCCTGACCGCACGTGGGGTTCGCATCGGCTCGAGCGAGCAGGCGGTGGCGCTCGGCAGCGCGGTGGCGGACATCGCCAGGGCGCTCGGGATGGTCGAGGAACCGGAGGCCCCTCCCGAGGCCGATGGCCAGGCGGCCGAGAGCCTCGCGCCCGCATCACCGGCCCGGCGTGGGACGGTCGTTCCCGACCTGCTCTGAGGCATCTCCCACCTCCTCGGGAAGGCCGTCGGGGGCGCCGATCGCAGTGGATCGGGCGAGCGTTGGCCACGCTGATCAGGGGTTGACCGCCGCGAGGGTTGGGGGTAACCTTCGGCCGGTTTCGACCGGGACCCCACCCGGGGGTTGACGCTGCGCGCTTGCGCACCTATACTGCTCGTTTGCCGTGCCGCGTCTTGCCTGCCCTGATTCCAGGCGTGTCTGTCACCCTAGGGGGGATCGTTCTTGCCTGACTCGCTCGTCCCTGTCCGCGACCGTGTCAGTTTCGCCAAGCTCGACGAGGCGCTTCCGCTCCCCGACCTCGTCGGCATCCAGCGGGTGTCCTTCGACGCGCTGCTGGCAGATGGGCTGAGGGAGGTCCTCGAAGAGGTCTCGCCCATCGAGGACTTCACCGAGCAGTTCCAACTGCACTTCGGTAAGCACACCTTCAAGGACCAGAAGTTCACCGAGGAGGAGTGCAAGGACAAAGACGCCACCTTCTCCTCCCCGCTGTTCGTCGAGGCGATGTTCGTCAACAAGACGACCGGCGAGATCAAGGAGCAGGAGGTCTTCATGGGGGACTTCCCCATGATGACCGAGCGCGGCACCTTCATCATCAACGGGACCGAGCGGGTCGTGGTCTCCCAGCTGGTCCGCTCGCCCAGCGTCTACTTCAGCAAGGACATCGACAAGACGACCGACAAGGACGTCTTCGTCGCCAAGATCATCCCCAGCAGGGGTGCCTGGCTCGAATTCGACGTCGACAAGAAGGACACCGTCGGGGTCCGGATCGACCGCAAGCGCCGTCAGAACGTGACGGTGCTCCTGAAGGCGCTCGGGTGGTCGGCCGAGGAGATCCTCGAGCTTTTCGCCCACGCCCCGAGCATCCAGAACACGCTCGAGAAGGACCACGGAATCGACACGCCGGAGGCCGCCCTCGAAGACATCTACCGCAAGCTGCGTCCGGGAGAGCCGCCCACGGCCGAGTCCGCCCGCACGCTCCTCGAGAACCTGTTCTTCAACCCCAAGCGGTACGACCTGGCCCGGGTGGGTCGGCACAAGGTCAACAAGAAGCTCGAGGCCGCCAGGGGCACGCTCCAGGCCCAGCTGCGGGCGCGCGCCAAGCAGCTGTCCGAGCTCGACAACCCGGACAAGAAGGGCTGGGACCAGCCGCGCTACCGCGTCTGGTCCGAGCTCCAGAAGGACGAGCAGGGGGAGGGCGGTCCCAAGTACAAGGCGATCCTCACCTTCGAGGACATCCTTCGGACCGTCGCCTACCTCGTGAAGCTCCACGCCGGTGAGGAGGGCTACGAGCCCGACGACATCGACCACTTCGGCAACCGCCGCCTGCGCTCGGTCGGCGAGCTGATCCAGAACCAGATCCGGATCGGCCTGTCGCGGATGGAGCGCGTGGTGCGCGAGCGCATGACCACCCAGGACGTCGAGGCGATCACGCCGCAGACCCTGATCAACATCCGTCCGGTGGTCGCGAGCATCAAGGAGTTCTTCGGGACGAGCCAGCTCTCGCAGTTCATGGACCAGACCAACCCGCTCGCCGGGCTGACCCACAAGCGCCGCCTGTCGGCCCTCGGCCCGGGCGGGCTCTCGCGCGAGCGCGCGGGGTTCGAGGTTCGCGACGTGCACCCGAGCCACTACGGGCGCATGTGCCCGATCGAGACGCCGGAGGGTCCCAACATCGGCCTGATCGGAACGCTCTCGACCTTCGGCCGCATCAACCAGTTCGGGTTCATCGAGACCCCGTACCGGCGCGTGACCGGCGGCAAAGTCACGGACAAGGTCGACTACCTTTCGGCCGACGAGGAGGACCGGCACGTGATCGCGCAGGCGAACGAGCCGCTCAGTGCGGACGGGGGGTTCGCGAACGCCACGGTCCTGGTCCGTCGCAAGGGCGGCGAGGTCGACTCGGTCGCGCCCGACGAGGTCGACTACATGGACGTCTCTCCGAAGCAGATCATCTCGGTCGCGGCGGCCCTGATCCCGTTCCTCGAGCACGACGACGCCAACCGTGCCCTGATGGGCGCCAACATGCAGCGGCAGGCGGTTCCCCTCCTCCGCGCGGAGGCCCCGATCGTCGGGACCGGCGTCGAGTTCCGTGCGGCGGTGGACGCCGGCGACGTCGTGCTCGCCGAGGAGGCGGGCGTGGTCGAGGACGTCTCCGCCGAGGACATCGTGGTCCGCGAGCGCACCGGCTCGGTCAAGACCTACAAGCTCCAGAAGTTCCGCCGGTCGAACCAGGGGACCTCGCTCAACCAGCGGCCGCTCGTCGCCGAGGGAGACCGGATCGTCCGCAACCAGGTGATCGCCGACGGCCCCTCGACGGAGGCGGGCGAGCTCGCGCTCGGCCGCAACCTCATCGTCGCGTACATGCCGTGGGAGGGTCACAACTACGAGGACGCGATCATCATCTCCGAGCGCCTCGTCAAGGACGACGTCCTCACCTCGGTCCACATCGAGGAACACGAGGTCGACGCGCGTGACACGAAGCTGGGGGCGGAGGAGATCACCCGGGACATCCCCAACGTCTCCGAGGAGATCCTGAAGGATCTCGACGAGCGGGGGATCGTCCGGATCGGCGCGGAGGTCAACCCCGGCGACTACCTCGTGGGCAAGGTCACGCCGAAGGGTGAGACCGAGCTCACGCCCGAGGAGCGCCTCCTCCGCGCGATCTTCGGCGAGAAGGCGCGCGAGGTGCGCGACACGTCGCTGAAGGTTCCGCACGGCGAGAGCGGCAAGGTGATCGGCGTCCGGGTGTTCACGCGTGAGGAGGGCGACGAGCTGCAGCCGGGTGTCAACCAGCTCGTCCGCGTCTACGTGGCCCAGAAGCGGAAGATCTCCGACGGCGACAAGCTCGCCGGCCGCCACGGGAACAAGGGCGTGATCTCGACGATCCTGCCCGAGGAGGACATGCCGTTCCTGGCGGACGGGACCCCGGTCGACATCATCCTGAACCCGCTCGGGGTCCCCTCCCGCATGAACCTCGGGCAGGTGCTCGAGGCGCATCTCGGGTGGGCGGGCCTGGTCGGGTTCAGCAAGGACGGCGTCGACCACGATGGGCCGGTGCACGTCTCTACGCCGGTGTTTGACGGCGCCCGCGAGCACGAGATCCTCGAGGCGATCCGGAGCGCGCACCCGAACAAGGATGGCGTCCGCCTCGTCGACGAGGTCGGCAAGGCGGTGCTGTTCGACGGGCGGAGCGGCGAGCCGTACGAAGAGCCGGTCACCGTCGGCGTCGCGTACATCCTGAAGCTGCTGCACCTGGTGGACGACAAGATCCACGCCAGGTCCACCGGCCCGTACTCGATGATCACGCAGCAGCCGCTCGGCGGGAAGGCGCAGTTCGGCGGGCAGCGGTTCGGCGAGATGGAGGTGTGGGCGCTCGAGGCCTACGGTGCCGCATACGCGCTGCAGGAGCTGCTCACGATCAAGTCCGACGACGTGCTCGGCCGCGTGAAGGTGTACGAGGCGATCGTGAAGGGCGAGAACATCCCGGAGCCCGGGATCCCCGAGTCCTTCAAGGTCCTCATCAAGGAGATGCAGTCGCTCTGTCTGAACGTCGAGGTGCGCTCGGCCGAGGGCGAGGAGATCGAGCTCAAGGAGACCGACGAGGACGTGTTCCGCGCGGCCGAGGAGCTCGGGATCGATCTGTCCCGCCGGGAGCCGGCGGGGGCGGACTACGACTAGTGGAGCGGGAACACGGAAGCGTTGAACAAGGTGCAGGGGCGAGATCGGCGAGGAGGCCCTCTACGTGCTTGACGTGAACTACTTCGACGAGATCCGGATCGGCCTGGCGACCGCGGACCAGATCCGCGCGTGGTCCAACGGCGAGGTCAAGAAGCCGGAGACGATCAACTACCGGACGCTGAAGCCGGAGAAGGACGGCCTGTTCTGCGAGCGGATCTTCGGACCGACGCGGGACTGGGAGTGCCACTGCGGCAAGTACAAGCGCGTCCGCTTCAAGGGGATCATCTGCGAGCGCTGCGGCGTCGAGATCACGCGCAGCAAGGTCCGCCGCGACCGCATGGGCCACATCGAGCTCGCCGCTCCGGTCACGCACATCTGGTACTTCAAGGGCGTACCGAGCCGCCTCGGCTACCTGCTCGATATCGCGCCGAAGGACCTCGAGCGCATCATCTACTTCGCCGCCTACGTCATCACGCGCGTGGACGACGACCGCCGGCACAAGGACCTCCCCGAGATCGAGAAGGAGATCGAGGAGGAGAAGCGGCAGCTCGAAGCCGAGCGCGACGACGAGATCAAACAGCGCCTCACCGAGCTGGAGGACCGCCTTCGCGAGCTCGAGGGCGAGGGTGCCAAGGGCTCGCAGCTCTCGGCCGCCCGCCGGGAGGCCCAGCGCGACGTCGACCGGATCACGGAGGCGACCAAGCGCGAGACCGACCACCTCGACGAGGTGCTCACCGCGTTCAAGGGACTCTCGGTCAAGCAGCTCGTCGCCGACGATGCGGTATACCGGTCGCTCCGTGAGCGGTTCGGCGACTACTTCGACGGCGGCATGGGCGCCGAGGCGATCAAGCGCCTCCTCCAGGACCTGAAGCTCGAGGAGGAGGCGGATTCGCTTCGCGAGCAGATCGCGACCGGCAAGGGGACGCGCCGCTTGAAGGCGATCAAGCGCCTGAAGGTCGTGTCGAACTTCACCGAGGAACGCAACTCGCCCATGGGTATGGTGCTCGACGCCGTGCCCGTGATCCCGCCCGACCTGCGCCCGATGGTGCAGCTCGACGGGGGGCGGTTCGCGACCTCCGACCTGAACGACCTGTACCGCAGGGTGATCAACCGGAACAACCGGCTGAAGCGGCTGCTCGACCTCCAGGCGCCCGAGATCATCGTGAACAACGAGAAGCGGATGCTCCAGGAGGCCGTGGACGCCCTGTTCGACAACGGCCGGCGCGGCCGTCCGGTCACCGGCCCCGGCAACCGACCGCTGAAGTCCCTGAGCGACATGCTCAAGGGCAAGCAGGGGCGCTTCCGCCAGAACCTGCTCGGCAAGCGCGTGGACTACTCCGGCCGTTCGGTGATCGTGGTCGGCCCGGAGCTCCGCCTGCACCAGTGCGGCCTGCCCAAGCAGATGGCGCTCGAGCTGTTCAAGCCGTTCGTGATGAAGCGCCTGGTCGACCAGGCGCTCGCGCAGAACATCAAGAGCGCCAAGCGGATGGTCGAGCGCGCCCGCCCGCAGGTATGGGACGTGCTCGAGGAGGTCATCAAGGAGCACCCGGTCTTGCTGAACCGGGCGCCCACGCTGCACCGGCTCGGGATCCAGGCGTTCGAGCCCGTGCTCGTCGAGGGCAAGGCGATCCAGATCCACCCGCTCGTCTGCACGGCGTTCAACGCCGACTTCGACGGCGACCAGATGGCGGTCCACGTGCCGCTGTCGGCCGAGGCGCAGGCCGAGGCCCGCGTGCTGATGCTGTCGACCAACAACATCCTGTCGCCGGCGCACGGCCGTCCGATCGCCGTGCCGACGCAGGATATGGTGCTCGGGATCTACTACCTGACGCTCGAGCCCGATCGTCCCGACAACGACGAGGACATCCCGCGGTTCGGCTCGGTGAGCGAGGCCCTCATGGCGCTCGACCACAGGCTCGTCCATCTCCACACGGTGGTCAAGGTGCGGTTGCCGGGCAAGACGATGCCGCCCGAGATGCTTCCCGAGACGGTCGAGGTGGACGCGCCGGGCGACGGCGCGCGCGTGCCGGTCGTCGAGACCACGGTCGGTCGCTTGGTTTTCAACCAGTGCTTCCCCGACGCTGAGGAGTTCGTCAACCGGCCGCTGCTCAAGACCGACGTGGCTCGGATCGTCGACGCGTGCGTGCATCGCTACGACCGTGCCGAGGTGGAGCAGATCCTCGACAACCTGAAGAACGTCGGCTTCCACTACGCGACCCGCGCGGGCGTGACGCTCGGCATCGAGGATGTCACGACGCCGCGGGACAAGGTGAAGATCCTCGACGGCTACGAGACGCGCGCCTCGAAGATCGAGGGCCAGTACCGCAAGGGCATCATCACCGACGACGAGCGCCGCCAGGAGCTCATCGAGATCTGGACGCAGGCCACCGACGACGTCAAGGACGCGATGGAGGCACAGTTCGGCAAGACGAACCCGATCTACATGATGGCCAACTCGGGAGCCCGCGGGAACATCATGCAGATCCGCCAGATCGCGGGCATGCGCGGTCTCGTGGCCAACCCGAAGGGCGAGATCATCCCGAGGCCGATCAAGTCGAACTTCCGCGAGGGGCTGTCGGTGCTCGAGTACTTCATCTCGACCCACGGTGCCCGCAAGGGCCTCGCCGACACCGCGCTCCGGACCGCCGACTCCGGCTACCTCACCCGGCGGCTCGTGGACGTCGCGCAGGAACTGATCGTCCGGGAGGAGGACTGCGGGACCGATCGCTCGGTGCCGGTCGCCGTCACCTACGAGACGCCGACGGGCGCGAGGGCCGAGAACCAGCACCTCGACACGTCGCTGTACGGACGCGTGCTCTCCGAGGACGTGAAGGTCGAGCGCAAGAAGGTCGCCTCTCGCGGCGACGTCGTCGACGACGAGATCGCGCAGACGCTCGCCGAGGCCGGCGCGGACGAGGTCCGAGTTCGTTCGGCCACGACCTGCGAGGCCGAGTACGGTGTGTGCCGGCTCTGCTACGGCTGGTCGCTCGCCACGGGCCGCCTCGTCGACATCGGTGAGTCGGTGGGGATCGTGGCCGCCCAGTCGATCGGCGAGCCGGGCACCCAGCTCACGATGCGGACGTTCCACACCGGGGGCGTCGCCGGCGAGGACATCACGCACGGCCTGCCCCGTGTCGTCGAGCTGTTCGAGGCGCGCAAGCCCAAGGGCGAGGCCCTCATCACCGAGCTGCCCGGCACCGTCACGGTCGAGGACGACGAGGAGAAGAAGGTCCGTCGCATCACGGTCACGTCGGAAGACGGCGAGCCCGTGCAGTACCCGGTCTCGTTCCGCCAGCGCCTACTGGTGGGCGACGGCGACACGGTGATCGTCGGACAGCAGCTGACCGAGGGGTCCGTGAACCCCCACGAGAAGCTCCGGATCGAGGGCGTCCAGGCTCTGCAGGGGCATCTCGTCGAGGAGGTCCAGCAGGTCTACCGCTCGCAGGGTGTGACGATCCACGACAAGCACATCGAGCTGATCGTCCGGCAGATGCTGCGCAAGGTGCAGATCATCGAGCCCGGCGACACCGACTTCCTGCCGGGCGACCTGGTGGACCGGCGCCGGTTCGAGAGCGCGAACCGCGAGACGGTCGACGGCGGCGACCAGCCGGCCAGCGCCCGTCCGCAGCTGCTCGGGATCACGAAGGCGTCGCTCGCCACCGACTCGTGGCTGTCGGCCGCCTCGTTCCAGGAGACCACCCGCGTGCTGACCGAGGCCGCGATCGCCGGCAAGTCGGACGGCCTGCTGGGCCTCAAGGAGAACGTGATCATCGGCAAGCTGATCCCTGCGGGCACGGGCATGTCCCGGTACCGGAACGTGCAGGTCCGCATCAAGCCCGAGGCGATCCCCGAGTACTGGCTCGTCCGCCAGCGCGAGATCGCCGAGGCGGAGGCGGCGGGCGAGCCGGTCCTGGCGGGGATGTCGCGCGAGGAGGCCGAGCGCGAGCTCTTCGGCGGATCGTTCGCCCCGGAGGAGTGAACTACGAGCCGGGAGCCGAGTCCCTCGGCTCGTAGAGGTAGTAGCCGTCCACCCTCCCGGCGAAACGGTATGCGCGATCGATGGCGCGGACCACGTCGGGGCCGAAGTGCTGATCGTTCCA
>Ga0268386_10002116_pt1 | contig 13982 bp, 14 predicted proteins | sample RVTome_15_FD_200260 | JGI IMG/M metagenome (GOLD analysis project Ga0268386, IMG submission 200260) | Soil microbial communities from uranium-contaminated site in the Upper Colorado River Basin, Wyoming, United States - RVT150D86... ...
ATGCCGATTCTTTCCTGGTGCTCAGTATGTTGACCGGAAAAGGGCCCGAATCCAGAATCGAATCGGGCGGGTTGACCGCTTCGGTGCCGCGCAAGCGGGCGCGGGAAGCTGTTAATAAATTGCTCAAGAGGTTGAACCAGAAACCGATTGCCTGAACCTCTTCAGTCCGCATAGGGGGAGATCCCCTTTTGCCAACCAACATCACAAGGAGCTCTCATGTTCACTGCAACCGCCCGCCACATCCTCGTGGCCACCGAAGCCGAATGTCTGCAGCTCAAAGCCGAAATCGAAGCCGGCGCCGATTTTGCCGAGGTCGCCAAGAAAAATTCCTCTTGTCCTTCGCGCATGCGGGGCGGCGACCTCGGGGCCTTCGTCCCCGGACAGATGGTCAGGGAGTTCGACGAGGTCGTCTTTTCCGGCGAGGTGGGCAAGGTGCTGGGTCCGGTCAAGACACAGTTCGGTTATCATCTGATTGAGATCACCAAACGCTGGTAACGGTGGTAACTAGGGGTAGATTCTAATTAAATCAAAGGCTTTTGCGAATATGTAAGGATTTAACTTTAACGAATTAACGCAGCAAACCTGACAAGGAGGACGCCATGGACAACCGCTACATTATGACCGCCTTTGGCCAGGACCGGCCGGGGATCGTCGCCGACGTGACCAAGCTGCTGTTCGAAAACGGCTGCAATCTCGAAGAGACCACTATGACCCAGCTGGCGGACGAGTTCACCCTTATCCTGCTCTTCACCTGCCAGAACCGGGAGGTCGAGGAGCTGCTGCAACGTGAGTGCCGCCGCCTGGAGCGGGACAAGGGGATCTCCGCCTTCCTGCGTCCGCTGCAGAAGCGCCAGGTGGCAAAGCGCGGCGATCTTGCTTCCGGCGTGCTGCACGTCGAAGGGGAGGACCAGGCGGGGATCGTCTACAAGGTCAGCCGGTTCCTGGCCGAGCACGGACTGAACATCTGCAATCTGCAATCGACCGTCAAGGCCTCTCCGGACAGCGGCAGCGCCATCTATATGATGGACATCCACATCCAGGTTCCCGAGGGAGTCTTGATGGAGGAGGTGGAAGCCGGGCTGTCGGCGGTCGCCGACGAATTGCATGTCGACATCAGCGTCTCCAGGTAGCACAGGGAGGAGCAAGTGGGAAAAAGGTGGTTCACCTACCATAGTCCGCAGAACATCCCCCTCTCCGCAAAGCATCCCAGCAACAAAAAATGTCTGGTCTGCCATTTCGTGCAGAGATAGGCGGGCTGGTTTTCGGCTGCTACGCATTCATTCTGCCGGCAGGAGATAACCCCCGGACGACCGGACGTTTTTCGGAAATTTATCGGTCCTTTTTGCTATAATGGATTAGAAGAGAAGATCTAATAATCTATCGGACTCGCTGGTGGTGTTGGATGAGTGGCCCGAGTGTTTTGGGCCGGGGCGAAAAAAGTAGATCGGCACTCTTCTCCTAGGAAGCCAGGTTCTCAGTGAACGCCACTAACGAGGCGGTTTTCCCTAGGGAGAAGCATCATGAGGCGACTGGCCCTCTTAGTTATCATGCTGTGTTGGGCCGCGTTCGGGTTCGCTACTGCCCAAGGGCAGGAATATGGCGTGCCTCTCGGCGGGTCCGAGCAGATGGCGATGACGGAAACCTTCCAGTACGCTCTGGAGAACAACAAGACCAATGAGGCCGCCGCTTGGGTGAACCCGGATACCGCCCGCTCCGGCACTCTGGTACCGCTCAGGACCTTTCAGAACGCCGACGGCCAGTATTGCCGGGAATACGTAACGACCATCATCATCGGCGGAGAAGAGCAGCAGGGGTATGGTACGGCCTGCCGGCAGCCCGACGGAACCTGGCAGATCGTGTCCGAGGGGACCTCGGCTGAATATTCGCAGGTTGTCGAAAAGAACTACTACGTTTACCCGTACGGCTATCCGGACTGGTACTATCGTTATCCGTATTACGCTTGGGATTTCTACTATCCCCACATCTTCTTCAGCTTCGATATCGTCCACTTCAGCGGACACCGTCATTTCCATGGGCACCACTTCCATGGCACGAAGAACTTCCATGGCACGAAGCACTTCGACGGCAGGAGACAGTTCCGGGACAACAGACAGTTCAAGGGCACGACGCAGGTCCGAGACAGCAGACAGTTCCAGGGCACAAAGCAGTTCCGGGACAACAGACAGTTCCAAGGCACGACGCAGTTCCGGGACAACAGGCAGTTCAAAGGCACGACGCAGTTCCGGGACAACAGGCAGTTCCAGGGCACGAAGCAGTTCCGGGACAGCAGACAGTTCCAGGGCACGACGCAGTTCCGGGATAACAGACAGTTCCAGGGCACGACGCAGTTCCGGGATAACAGACAGTTCCAGGGACAGAGATCGCACTTTGGCGGTCAGCACTTCAAGGGAGGCCAACGCTTTGACAACTCCGGCAGCGGGAACAGGGGCGGACGCGGTGGAGGGGGCGGACGCGGTGGAGGGGGCGGACGCCGTTAGCGTCGCGGTCGAATGAGAATGTGGCTGCCCTTGTATAACGTAAAGGCCAGATGATGCCGATAAGACGTGATTGCCTGTTCTTTGTCGTCGTCGGCGTCATGCTGACCTTTCTTTTGTTCACCACATTCCAGAATAAACCTGTAAATGTCCCACTGGACGATACCCATCGTCCCCTGTTGGAGGCGGTGGCGCAGGGCGGCAGCCGGGAAGATGCGGAAAAGCAGTGTCTCGCCTGCCATGGTCCACGGGCCGTTCCGCTGTCCGCGATACATCCGCCCAAAGAGCAATGCTTGATCTGCCACAAACAGCAGCTGTAGCCGATTCGAGGAGTCACGCCCATGGCTAAGAAGATCTTCGTCTCCGCAACCAGCCAGGACAGTGGCAAAACCACCATCAGTCTTTCCCTGCTCTACCAGGCCCGGAAGAAATACAAGCGTATTGGCTTCATCAAGCCGATCGGGCCGAAACCGATCGATTTTCTTGGCCGGCGCATCGACACCGACCCGGCGACGATCGCCCAGGTTTATGGGCTCGAGCATCTGATAGATGACATGTGCCCGGTGGTGGTGGAGCCGGGGATGACGCAACAGGTGATTGAGGGAAAAATTCCTGTGGCCGAACTGGAGGGGCGCATCCTGCGGGCAGTGGAACGGCTCGACCGGGAATGCGACTTTCTCATTTTCGAAGGGGCAGGGCACAGCGGCGTTGGTTCGGTCCTCGGCCTCTCCAATGCGCGGGTGGCGGCGATGGTCGGTGCCCCGGTGCTGATGGTGACCGGCGGCGGGGTGGGGAACGTCATCGATGCTGTTTGCATGAACCTCGCCCTCTATCGGGAGGTGGGTGCGGAGGTGCGGCTGCTGGTGGCAAACAAGCTGATTGCCGAGAAGCGCGAGAAAACCCTGCATCATCTGCGCCTCGCCTTCGGGGGAGCCGGCTTCGAAGTCCTCGGGGGTTTCAATTACCAGCCGGTACTGGCCAACCCGACCCTCAAGCGGGTGGCCAAAGTGCTGGGGATAGAGGTGATCGGTGACCGCGAAGATTTGATGCGCATCGCCCATCACGTGCAGATTGGCGCCGCCTCGACCCAGCGAGTGGTCGACATGCTGCAGGAGGATACCCTGCTCCTGGTGACCAGTTCCCGGGACGAGTTGCTGGTGACCCTTTCCACTCTTTATGCCCTTCCCGAATACCGCTCCAAAATCGCCGGGCTGGTCATCCCCGGGGTAACTCCGATTACGAAGATTACTCAGCAGATCCTCGACAAAAGCGGCATTCCCTGGCTGCGCACCAGCAAGAGGACCGACAACGTCTTTCTCGCCATCCATGAGAACGTCTCCAAGCTCACCCCCGAGGACAAGGAAAAGATTGCCCTCATTCAGCAGCTGTCGATGAAACGATTCGACTTCGACACCATCGACCAGCTCTTTTCCGTCTGAAACATCGAAACGGCGGCCAAGGGGCATCAGTTTCGCAAGAAAGGAACTCCGCATGCAGGCCAGGGATCTGGTAAAAAAAATCCAAGCCGGGAAGGCCCCATGTGTCCTCGATGTTCGCAGCGGCTTCGAATTTGACTCCGGGCACATCCCTGAGGCGGTGCATGCGCCGTTCCTGAAAATTCTGTTGCGCCGGGTTGCGCTGCCCAGAGAGAAGCAGTCCTTGATCGTACTGACCTGCGAACACGGCCCGCGAGCCCATCTGGCCAGGACCCTCCTCGGTCTCCTCGGCTACCGAAACCTCCGGTTGCTTGACGGCCACATGGCTGGTTGGAGACGCTCCGGTCTGCCTCTGGAGAGGGAATGATGAAATGCCGTCCGGGCTGCGGTGCCTGCTGCATCGCACCGTCGATTTCCTCACTAATCCCAGGTATGCCCGGCGGTAAGCCGGCCGGTGTCCGTTGCATCCAGTTGACGACCGACAACCTTTGCCGTATCTTCGGGATGGACGAACGGCCGGCGGTCTGCGGCGGCTTGCGTCCCGGTACCGAGATGTGTGGCCATAGCAGTGCCGAGGCGATGGCGTATCTTGCGGCGCTTGAACGAAGCACGCGGCCCATTGGGGGCAGGGAGGTGGTACTCCCCTTCTCTTTAGTCAAAGGCCCTCCTTTATGCACGAACTGATTCGAAACGCCGCCTGGGTCCTGAGTTTTCTAATCAGCGGTCTTTGGGTGACGATCGGATTGCTGCTCGCAGGGATCGGCTGGTCGGCGCTGTGGAAGTGGTTCGTCTCGGCTCGTTGGCCGCAGGTACCGGCCCGGATCGTAGCCAGCGAGGTCAAAGCTGCCGGCCGCCTGGAGGAGCAGCGCATGTACCAGCCGGTGGTCCGCTATGCTTTTTCCGCCGAAGGGCAGGAGCTCAGCGGCGATCAGCTCGCCTTTGTCGGCAGGCTTTACGCCTCCGAGAGCCGTGCCCGCCAGGAGATCGACAAATTCCCCGCCGGCATGGTCGTAATGGCCCGCTGCCATCCCCAGGACCCCACCGAGGTAATCCTCAAGCGTAGCGGTGCGTTGACCGGCTTTTCCCTGCTGCTGCTTGGCCTTGGTCTTACGGCTGCCCCCTTGGCCGTGGCAGGCTGGTGCGGGCTATCCGTCTGGCCCCTGGTGGCCATCGTGGGAACCATTGCCGCTTTCGCCGCCCTGCTCGACCGCTCCAGCCGCCGCCGGCTGTTGCGGGCTCGCCTCGCCGGGCTTTATCCGGCGAAGGGGCAGGGGCGCGACGGCGACGTGGAGCGGTTGCTGCATCAGGGAGAGAAAATGCTGGCGATCCGTCTCTACCGGGAGCTGTACGGAGCCGACCTGAAGACGGCGAGGCGTCGGGTGGAAGAGTTGGAGCAGAAGCTGGGCGCCGGCTTTTAATCTTAATGTTTCCGGCGGTGTAGTCGCGCGCTGGAAAACCGCAACTTGAAAGGAGAAAAGTGCATGATTCAGGATGAAACTGGCAAATTCTGGCTCGACCGGGAAAAGGCCATGCTGGTCGTCGTCGATGTGCAGCAGCGACTCGTCCCAAGCATGGACCCGGGGGTCTACGACAAGGTGCGGCGCAGCATCGATTGCATGGTGCGCGGGGCCGAGCTTCTGGATGTGCCGGTGTTGGCCACCGAACAATACCCGAAAGGATTGGGGCCGACTGTGCCCGAACTGGCCGCGGCCTGCACCGGCCAGGTGATCGAGAAGCTGAGTTTCGGCTGCTGCGGCGAACCGACGTTTCGCGACCATCTGCGGGGACTGGGCCGCAGCCAGGTGATGGTGACCGGCATGGAGGCGCATGTCTGCGTCTACCAGACGGTGCTCGGTCTGCTCGAGGCTGGATACCGTGTCCACCTGTTGCGTGATGCGATCTGCTCGCGGGGGAAAACCGATTACCTCGCCGCCCTGCAGAACGCAGCCAGCGCCGGGGCGGTGGTGACCACCACAGAAACGGCCCTCTTTCAGCTGCTGCGCACCGCTGCAGCACCCGAGTTCAAGGCGGTTTCCGCCCTGATCAAGGGGCGCTGACCGCTCCGCCTCGCCGCAGCAATGAAAACATACCGGCTCGTTACTTACAGTGAAGGGGAAGAACTGGCCCACCGGATCACCCATGGCTTCGGTGCCGTCCTCAGTATCGTCGGCCTGTTTGTCCTGGTGTATGCGACCGCCACCCGTGGAGGGTTTTGGCGACTGGTCAGCTGTTCCCTCTACGGCACGACCCTGGTCATCTTCTATGCGGTCTCGACCATCTATCACACCGTCCGCACGCCGTGGCTCAAGTACCTCTTCCGCATTCTCGACCATGCCAGCATCTTTCTGGTCATTGCCGGCACCTACACCCCGTTCACCCTGGTCAGCTTGCCGGCTCCCTGGGGCTGGATGTTCTTTCTCCTCATCTGGGGGCTGGCCCTGGCCGGAACTTTGCTCAAGGTCGTGATGACCGGTCGGCTGCGTATCCTCGGGCCGCTGCTCTACCTCGGTATGGGCTGGCTGATCGTCTTAGCTTATCGCCCCCTGACTGCAGCCGTGTCGCCGATGGGAGTCCGCTGGCTGCTGGCCGGTGGTCTGGCTTACTCAGCCGGACTCATCTTTTATGCCTGGACGAAGCTTCCCTACAATCACGCCGTCTGGCACGTTTTTGTCCTCGTTGGCAGCGCCTGCCACTTTTTTGCGGTGCTCTTCTATGTGGTACCGACATAGCAGGCGGCAGTCCGCTGGAAGGGACATGGTGCCTGGAACGGAGTGCCGATCGATTTTATGGTTTGAATCCAGCAAAAGAATTGGTATCTCTTTTAGACTTTCTTGCCAGCTTTCGGCTGTCACATCTTTCCTCCCCCGGAGCCACCTGTGAGTCTCCCAAAAATCCTGCTGGTCGATGATGTCGACTTCTTCCTGGAAATGGAAAAGGACTTCCTCCGCAACACACCAGCCACCATTCATACCGCCCGCAACGGCAGGGAAGCCCTGGAATTCGTCAATCGTCAGCGGCCTGACGTAATCTTCATGGATGTCACCATGCCGGTGATGGACGGCCTCACCTGCTGCCGTATTCTCAAGGCCGACCCGGAACTGCGGTCGATCCCCGTGATCATGGTCTTCGCGCCGAGCCGGGAACTCGGCCCTGGAGCGGTGACGGCAGCCGGTTGCGACGCCTGTTTGACCAAGCCGGTTGACCGCAAGGCTTTTCTCGAAGCAGGCAGGCGATTTCTTTTCGGTGTCGAACGACGGGATTTCCGGGTACCCTGCCAGATGGCTGTTACCCTGCGCCGCCATGGGGAAGAAATTCATTGCAGCAGTGAGGATCTGGGCGAACGCGGCATGTACATCAAGTCGCAGGATTTGCTGGCGGAGGGGGATGTGGTCCGGGCTACCATGGCCCTGCCTGGCGGGACACCGACTGAAATTGAATGCCGGGTCCGGGTTTCCTGGGTCAATCAGGGATTTCCGCGGACGAAACCGCATCTTCCTCAGGGATACGGCGTCGAATTTCTACAGCCGAGTCAGGCCACCATGGCCATGATCCGTGCTTATCTCGACAAAGGGAAGGGCAGTAACGGGTGACGGAGCTTGGTTCGGGAGTGAAAAGCTTATGAGCAGTCTGGGAAAGATCATTCTCATCGTTGAGGATTCTCCGTCGGTGCGGGCCATGCTGGCCGACATGCTGGAGAACGAAGGATACAATGTGATGGAGGCGGTGGATGGCTACGAAGCTTTCAAGCTGGTCGAATATCTCAAATTCGACCTGATTATCACCGACCTCAGCATGCCGGTCATGAACGGCATCGAGTTTATCCGTTTGGCGAAGAAACAACCGCTCTGCCGGTTCGTGCCGATCGTTGTTCTCTCCTCGGAAGAGGATGCTCGCAAGGTCGACGAGGCAAAACAGGCCGGCGCATCGACCTATCTCAGCAAACCCTTCAAGGAACAGCAGTTGCGAGCGATGCTGAAGGTCGTGCTGGGGTGAAGGGAAAAATGCTTAAAAAAACCACGTTTTACAATTCTGGTGATTTCATTTGGTTTTGTCTTGGCAAAAATACTACAGTATTACGGGATAATTCTTCTAATTATAATGAATAATCACACAACCGGTACAGTTAGCCCTTCATAATTCTTTTCCTCTTTTACCATTAACAAAACTGCGTTACATTCCATCTCACCTTTTTCTGAGCGCCTTCCCTCGAACAGTCGGATGCCGAGATGCACGAGTCCGCCCTGCAAGTTAAAGCGACACGGTTCTCACTGGTTTGCATGGTTGCCTTGGCTTTTGTCCTGTTGGCCGCAACGCTCTGGCAGTATGGGCCGTTGCACCATCCTGACGCTCTCAGGCTCCCGCTCCATTCCTGGACCAGTTGGGGAATGCTCGGTGGCGCCACGGGTTGTATTATGGCTCTTCTTCTGCTCGGTAATAAGTTCGTCTGCCGTATCCGTGCCCGTCGCGATAGAACGGAGATGCTGCCGCAGTCGTGGCTGCTGCAGACCGTCATCAATGCCATCCCGGCCCCAATCTTCTTCAAGGACGATGCCGGTGTCTACCTCGGCTGCAACGAGGCCTTTGAAAAGTTCATCGGCCTCTCCCGCGCCCAAATCATCGGCCAGAGCGTGTACGGGGTCGCGCCAAAGGATCTGGCCGATACCTACCACGAAGCCGACCAGGCGCTCTTCCGCCTGGGCGGCAGCCAGACCTACGAAACGTCTGTCAGGTATGCAGACGGCAGCCGCCGCGAGGTCCTTTTTCACAAGGCCGTTTTCCCGCGGGCCGACGGCCGCCTCGGAGGTCTGGTCGGCACCCTGGTCGACGTTACCGAAAGAAAAAATGCGGAGGCCAAGGCCCGTTATCTGGCCCATTTCGACGCCTTGACCGAACTGCCGAATCATGTTCTCTTTACTGACCGCATCAACCTGGCGATTGCCCATGCCCATCGCCTGGAACAGCGTTTCGCCATCTTCTGCCTGGATCTCGACCACTTCAAGAAGATCAACAATGCTTACGGCCATCCCCAGGGGGACAAGTTGCTGAAAAAGGTAGGCAAACGAATCTCTGCCTGTTTGCGCGAGGATGACACGGTGGCGCGAATGGGTGGGGACAGCTTCAACCTTCTTCTCCCTCAGATCGGCTCGGAAGAGCGGGCCGCCAAGGTGGCCCAGAAAATTCTCGACAGCCTGAAGGTGCCATTCGATCTCGACGATCGGGAGATCTTCGTCACCGCCAGTATTGGAGTCGCCCTTTATCCCTACGATGGCCAAGACGCCTGCACTCTGTTGAAGAACGCCGATATAGCCCTGCAGCGGACCAAGGAGAGAGGAAGAAACTGTCATTATTTCTTCGATCCGGCCATGAACAGCCGCGTCGAGGAGCAGATGACCCTGGAGCTTCAGTTGCGGCGTGCCGTCGAGGGGAACGAGTTTATTCTTCATTTCCAGCCCCAGGTGGATGCCGTCAGTGGCAGGACCATCGGTGCCGAGGCGCTGGTCCGCTGGCTTCATCCCGAAATGGGACTTGTCATGCCGGACCGCTTCATCCCGCTGGCGGAACAGACGGGCTTGATCGCCCAACTCGGTGAGTGGGTACTGCGGAGCGCCTGCCTTCAGGCGAGCGACTGGCAGAATGCCGGACAGCCGCCTCTGCGGATGGCAGTCAATATCTCGCCGCGCCAGTTCCAACGTCCCGACCTCTACCGGAAGATTGACGAAATACTTAAGGAAACCAACCTCGATCCAGGCTGTCTCAGCATCGAGGTGACCGAGAGCGTCGTCATGCAGGATGTCGATCACGCCATTGAAACGCTGGTCCGCCTCAAGAACCTCGGGGTACACCTCGCCATCGACGATTTCGGCACCGGTTATTCATCGCTCAGTTATCTCAAGCGTTTTCCCATCGACCTGCTCAAAATCGACCGTTCCTTCATCATGGACATCCCGGCGATCTCCGATGACATCGCCATCGTATCGGCCGTCATTGCCATGGCCCATCAACTGAACATCAAGGTGTTGGCCGAAGGGGTGCAGAGTACAGAGCAGCGGGACATCCTGCTGTCCCACCGCTGTGATGAACTGCAAGGTTACCTGTTTGCCCACCCCCTGACTGCTGGCGATTTTTTCAATTGGCACAGAGGTAACCAATAAAATCCTCAAAATCATTATCTTACAAACTTACGACCCAAAAGGCACCTGTGCGGGTGCCTTTGCTTTTTTGCCCAGGCTCCGGAAAGCCTCTCATCACTCCGTGGGAAACTCGGCAACCGCTTGTTCTTGACTTGTGTGGTAATCTGACCAGACCGTAGCCTGAGAGGGGGAGATGATTTTCGCGGGCGGGTTTTCCAGGGCGGCAACGTCTTCGCCCTCTCCATGGATGGCTTCGACAACAAAAGGGAAGGGAATAGGCTGCTGCAGCAAGCGCTCGAAGTCCTCGGCCGGCACCGGCCGGCTGAGCAGATAACCCTGTACCTCGTCGCAGCCGATTCCCTTGAGGAATTGCAACTGCTCCGAGGTTTCGACTCCCTCGGCAATGACCGACAGGCCCAATGAGTGGGCCATGTCGACGATGTGCCGGGCAATCTTCGCATCGTTTCCGCTGTGCGGAAGGTTTTGGACGAAAGAACGATCCATTTTGAGCTGGTCAATGGGGAAATCCTTCAGGTAGCTCAGCGACGAATAGCCGACGCCGAAGTCGTCGATCGCCACGGTGATGCCGACGGCATGCAGCTGTCTCAGCTTCTGAATGGTTTCGCGCACGTCGTGGATGACCACGCTCTCGGTAATTTCCACGTTGAGCCACTTCGGTTCGAACTTGGCCTCCTCTAGAATGCGGGAGAGGACATCCATGAATTCCCGGTCCTGGAACTGCTGTACCGAGACGTTAATGCCGAGACGCAACGGCTCGAAGCCGTTCTTCTGCCAGTCCTTCGCCTGTCGGCAGGCGGCGCGCATCATCCACTCACCGATGGGAAAGATAAGCCCGATTTCTTCGGCCAGGGGAATGAACGTCGCCGGTGAGATCATCTCCCCGCTGGCGTGCTGCCAGCGCAGCAGCGCCTCCATGCCGACGATCTTGCCGGTATGGAGGCTCGCCTGCGCCTGGTAGTAGACGCGCAGCTCGCGGCGCTCGATGACCTTATGCAGGCTGTTTTCCAGTTCCATCCGCTCCAGCGCCCTGGCGTTCATGGCGGGATTGAAAATCTGGTAGTCGTTGCGGCCAAGGTCCTTGGCCCGGTAAAGGGCCATATCGGCGTTTTTTATTAAAGTCTGGACATCGCTTCCGTCCCTGGGGAAGAGGGCGATACCGATGCTGGCGGTGCCATGCAATTCGTGTCCTTCGATATTGAAGGGCCGGCGCAGGGCACGCAGAATTTTGTGGGCGATCAATTCCGTGTCCGATTGATTGCGCACCTGGGTCAGCATCAGGTTGAATTCATCGCCGCCGAAGCGGCTTACGGTATCGCTCTCGCGCACGCATTCCCTGAGTCGATCGGCAACTTCACAAAGCAGGCGGTCGCCGGCGGCATGGCCAAGGGTATCGTTAATGGCCTTGAACCGGTCGAGGTCGATGAACAACAGGGCCAGCACTTCGTTATCACGGCGGCTCATCGCTATCGCCTGCTCTGCCCGGTCGTTGAACAGCATCCGGTTGGGCAGGCCGGTCAGTGGATCGTGGAAGGCCATGTGCAGGACTTTTGCTTCGGCCTGTTTACGCTCGGAAATGTCGATGAGGGTACCAAGAACAGCGTTGCGGCCATTGTAGGTCCCGAGTCCATTGAGTGCTTCGACGTGGACAATCGTTCCGTCCTTGCGCCGTCCACGAAACTCGTACTGAAGATTGTTCACCTCTCCCGAAAGCTGGCGCCGGAAGTTGCCGGCGACGAAAGCCCGGTCTTCCTGCTCGATAAACTTGAGGACGTCGCCCTCCCGCAGAATATCCTCGGCTGAGTAACCGAAAATCTCCGCAAATCGCGGGTTGACATAGGAGAAACAATCTCCCTGGACGATGAAGACGCCGACGAGTGTCTTTTCAACGAGAAAGCGGTATTTTGTCTCAGCCGCCTCGATGTGCTCGAGCAATTCTTCGATGCGCCGTCGTTTGCCGATTTCCTGCTGCAGCTTGCGGCTGGCGCTGAAGACCTCCCAGCGCTGCTGGGTCAACACTCGGTCAAAAGCTACCTCCGAGGATTCCTTGAGGGATTCGATCTCCCGGAAGCTGGTTTCCAGCGCATTGACCAGAGTTTTATAATTGTCGGCCAATGCGCTGATTTCGGCTGCGCCCTTCGGCCACGAGATGTCTTCGCCGCGGATGATTTTTTCGGGCAGGTTGCTGGAGGCTTCGGCCAATTGTTTGAGTGGCGTGGTCAGCCGTCGAAGAACCAACGGCAGAATACCGATGGCCAGCAGGGCCGGGGCGAGCATGATAGCCAGCGTGCCACCGACGACCCTTTGCAAGTGTGCAAGGAATCTTTCGCGGGGAATTTCTACGGCCATGCCCCACGGCAGGGAACTGTCCGGTGGGAGCGTCGAGGAGAAAAAATACGTCCACATGGGGATGCTGCTCAACTGGTGGTCCCGGGGTTCCCACATGAATGTTCTGAAATCGAGAAACTGCTTCGCAGCGCTCCGGCTCCGGGAAAAATCCGTCCGGGGTTTGTATTCACTGTCAGAACTGGCGACAATTTTCCCATGTCGGTCGATCAGGGTCAGGGCGAGTGCGCCCGGCTCCGCGTGCTCTTCAAGCAACCGACGCAATGGAGCAACATCGACCACCGCGCCGATCACCCCTGCAAACTGTCCACCATCGATGAGCGGGATGTACCAGTTGATGTGAGAATCTGACTCTCCGGCAGTGCGCACTTCGGTGACTAAAGGGAGTCGCTGGTTCTGAATTGCCGAGAAATCAGCAGCGATTATTCTGCGCTCGCTGGCCGATCGACTCAAAACGCCGGCGGAAAGTATCATCCTGCCGGCCGGATCCGCGACAAATAGCTGCTGCAATAAGGGGTTTTTCCTTCGAATCGTCTCGATCCGATGCCTGAGTTCCTCTGTCGGTCGCATTCTGCTTCGGGACGTGTGGTGTGAAACCTCGTTCAGGCTATTGCTGATGCTGGTGGCCACGCGCTCGAGTTCGGCGTAGACGCTGCCTGCCTGGTCCGTAAGCTGAGTGGCCTGAGCGGGGATGATCGCATCGTGCACGCCAACCGTATTGAGGAGAACAAGGAGAATCGCCGGCAGGAGAAAGGCGGAAACAATGAGATTGAAATGCGTCTCCCAAAGAAGTGGCGGGGTGCGCCGTTCCCAGCGCGAAGCGATCAGCAGATGGTAAGCCAGCGTGGCCAGTGCGGCATTGGCAAGGCCGTTGAAGCCATGCTTGAACAGAATCTGAAGCACCAGACCGCGGTCGGCATCCAGCACGGTGCCATAAAAAATCCAGAGGAAAGGGAGCCCGAAAAAAAGCCAGAAGATGCCGTCGGCGAGGAGAATATTGCGCATGCCGCGTCGCACGAGCATCCCGAAGATTAAAGCTTCGGCGAACATGATGAATGAAAGGAAGGGGTGCTGCCAGGCGGCGAAGGCACAGCTGCCGGCGAGCAGGGCAGCGAGAACGCCCCAGCCGGTACCATAGAGACGTACCATCAGCAGAACAGCGCAACTGCCCAGCATCACCGAACCCTCCGGAAAGAGGGTCAGGGGGAATATGGTTCCGACCAGAGCTGCAACAAACAGAATACCAAGCATGCAGAATGGTTCCAGAGGGGCTATTGGCTCTGTGGCGGGAAAATCCGATTTCCTTCGGCTTGACAAGCGGTTGCCGTAATAGTAATGAAAACGGTCACGATGTCAATCGGTACTTTTTAACTTTACATAACCTCATTTTTTCTATAATTTGACAGATTGTTCCGAAGTATCGATAGCTACATCTCTTAAGGCAGTTATGGATCAGAGACTTATCCGCAATTTTTCCATCATCGCCCATATCGACCACGGCAAATCAACTCTGGCCGACCGGTTGCTGGAGACGACCGGAACCCTTTCCTCGCGAG
>Ga0268386_10002117_pt1 | contig 13982 bp, 14 predicted proteins | sample RVTome_15_FD_200260 | JGI IMG/M metagenome (GOLD analysis project Ga0268386, IMG submission 200260) | Soil microbial communities from uranium-contaminated site in the Upper Colorado River Basin, Wyoming, United States - RVT150D86... ...
CGCGCGCGGTGCCCGAGCGGCCTTCGAGGCCGCCCGGGAGGCGGGCTGCGACAACGTCAGCGTCGACCTGATGTACGGGTTGCCGGACCAGGATGCGGCGACGTGGACGAGCAGCGTCGAGGGCGTGCTCGGCTGGGGGCCTGAGCATCTCTCGGCCTACGGGCTCACGCTGGACGCCGGCAGCCTCTGGGCCGTGACCGGCGTCGACGGGCTGCCGCCCGACAGCACGGTGGTCGAGCACTACTGGGCGCTGGCGCGAGCCGCCGCCGCCCGGGGGTTCGAGCACTACGAGATCTCCAACTACGCGCGGCCCGGGTTCCGGTCGCGACACAACCAGGTGTACTGGCGGGCGGCGGAGTATCTGGCCTGCGGCCCCGGCGCCTGTGGCTTCGTGGGCGACGCTCGCTACGGCAACGTCAAGCCGGTGGCGCGCTACTGCGCCATGCTGGAAGCGGGCGCGCTGCCGATCGACACGAGCGAGCGGCTGACGCCACGCCAGCAGCTGGGCGAGCGGCTGATCCTGGGCCTGCGGCTCGCCGACGGGGTCCCCCGGGCCTGGGTCGAGGCGCGCGCGGAGGGTGACGCGAGGCTCGCGCGCGCGCTGGCCCGGTGGCGGGAGGCCGGGCTCCTGGTCGAGCACGCCGAGCGGATCGCCCTCACCGAGACGGGGTTCCTCGTGTCCGATACGCTGTTCGCCGATCTCGTCTAGGCACCGTCGAGGGAGGATGTCGATGACCGTGGATCCCGCCGCCATCACCGAGCGCCTGAAGGGCACTCTGAGCGACGTCCTCGGCGTCCGATTCGTCGAGGCTGGGCCGGACCGCGTCGTCGCCGAGCTGACCTACCGAGACGATCTCACGACCATCGGCGGCAGCCTGCACGGCGGCACGCTGATGGCCTTCGCCGATACCGTCGGGGCCACCGCGACCGTGCTGAACCTGCCGCCCGGCGCCACCGGCACGACGACGATCGAGTCGAAGACGAACTTCATGGCCGCCGGGCGCGGGGGTATCGTCCGCGCGGAGTGCACGCCGCTGCATCGGGGCAAGCGCACGATGGTGTGGCAGACGCGGGTGACGGACGCGTCGGGTCGCCTGTTGTCGCTCACGGTCCAGACCCAGATGGTCCTCACGTGAGCGGGGGCGAAGCGCCCCCTGCCCGCTAGCGTAGGCGGCGGGCGATGCGGCCCTCGGCGTCGGCCCAGCCGGGGTCGAACGGGTGGCCCGGCTCGTCGAGGTCGATCACGAGCGGCGTGTGGTCCGAAGGCACCGGCTTGCCCTTGCGGGCCTCCCGGTCGATCTCCGCCGCGACGACCCGGCGGGCCAGCGGCGCCGTCACCAGCAGGTGGTCGATCCGCATGCCGAAGTTCTTGTGAAAGTTGCCCGCGCGGTAGTCCCACCACGTGAACCGGCCTGGCTCGCGGTGGTGCAGGCGATAGGCGTCAGTCAGCCCCCACGCGCACAGCTGTCCGAATGCCGCGCGCTCCGGCGCCGATACGTGGGTCCCACCGTGGCAGGCCGCGGGGTCCCAGACGTCCTCGTCGGCCGGGGCGACGTTGTAGTCGCCGCCGAGCACGAGCGGCTCGGCCGGCGTGGCCGCCTGCTCGAGCCAACGGGCCAGGCGCTCGTACCACGCGAGCTTGGCGTGATAGAACGGCGAGTCGACCGCGCGTCCATTCGGGGCGTAGAGGCTCACCACGCGCACACCGCCGCACACCGCGGCCAGCATCCGCGCCTCGGCCAGCGGTTCGTCGTCGCCGATCTCGGGGGTGGCGGGACGCCGCAGCGGGTCACCGAAGTTCGGGACGAGGTCCGCGATGCCGACGCGGCTGGCGACGGCGACGCCGTTCCAGCGGCCCTCGCCGTGGTGGACGAGCTCGTAGCCGGCGGCCCGGAACACGTCGGCGGGCGCGTCGGTGTCGGCGAGCTTGGTCTCCTGCATCAGCAGCACGTCGGGCCGGGCCCGCTGGAGCCACCACACCACCTTGTCGAGGCGGGCGCGCAGCGAGTTGACGTTCCAGGTGGCGATGCGCATGCGTCGATCCTCTCGTCGTCATCATAGCCGAAGCGCCGGACGGGCCCGGGCGGACGGGGTATCATCTGGACCATCATCGAATCCCCGACGAGGAGGCCGCCATGGGAGCGAAGGGCCAGATGCTCGCCAAGCAGTTCGAGACCAAGGCTCAGGAAGCCACCAGCGCGATCGAGAGGCTGAGCGAGGCCGACTGGACAAAGGTCACGACGGCCGAGAAGTGGCCGGTCGGCGTGGTGGCCCACCACATCGCCATCGCCCACGAGGTGCTCGCGGGCGTGGTCAAGACACTGGCCGACGGCCAGCCGGGGCCCAGCATCCCGGTGGATGCGCTCCACCAGATGAACGCCAAGCACGCCCAGGACTTCGCCGGCTGCACGAAGGCGGAGACCGTCGCGCTGCTCCGTAAGAACGCCGCGGCGGCCGCGAGCATCCTGCGCGGCATCGACGACGCCGGGTTCGATCGCAGCGGCACGGTGCTGATCGGCATGCCGCCGATGAGCGCCGGCCAGCTCGCGGGCGGGCTGCTGTGCGGCCACGTCGACGAGCACCTTGGCAGCATCCGGGCCACCGTCGGAGGCTGAGCGTGCCGGCGGAACGCTGGTGAGCCGGCTCGCGCGGGCGGTCGAGCTGCTCGAAGCCGGGGACTGGCAGCAGGCCCACGAGATCGTCCAGGCGGACACGTCCGCCCTCGCAGCGTGGCTGCACGGGATCGTGCACACGCTCGAGGGCGACCTCGACAACGCGCGCTACTGGTACCGGAAGGCCGATCGCGTCTTCCGCGGGCCGGACGCCGTGGGGGAGGAGCTGGCGGCCGCGCGACGGAGCCTGCCGGAGTGAGCCTCGCCGCCGACGCGCACGGGCGCTCGTCGATCGGCCGGCTGTGGCGCGTGGGCGGATGCAGGCGCTCGTCGTCGAGGGGCGCCTGACCATGATCGATCCCGCGGTGCCCGGCCGAGCATGCCTTCCGCGAGACGAAGAACGGGCGCGGCAGCCACGGCGAGCCGGTCGTCTTCGAGCAGGGCCCCGACGGGCGGGTGGCCCGTCTGAAGGTGGCGACAATGTCGTGCTGCCCGTCACCGAGTGGTCGCGCCGCCCGGAACGGCACCGCAAGGAGGCCAGATGCTGGAGATCGAAACGCCCAAGGACCTGTTGCAGCTGGTGGGCCGCGAGCTCGGCCCGTCGGAGTGGATGACCGTCGACCAGGCGATGATCGACACGTTCGCCGAGGCGACGGGCGACCATCAGTGGATCCACGTCGACGTCGAGCGCGCGCGCCGGGAGATGCCGGACGGCAAGACCATCGCCCACGGCTACCTGACGCTGTCGCTGGTGCCCCGGATGGCCGCGACCTTGATGCGCGTGACGAAGCGCAGCCGCGGCGTGAACTACGGCTCCAACAAGGTCCGCTTCATCACGCCGGTGCAGGCCGGCGCGCGCGTGCGGCTCCGTCAGCGCATCGCCAACGTCGAGGAGATCCAGGGCGGCGTCCGCATCACCTCGGAGATGACCGTCGAGGTCGAGGGCCAGGCGCGCCCGGCCCTGGTGGCGGAGACGATGGGCCTGTCGTACTCGTGACGGCCCGCTCAGGTGCGTGACAGCGGCGGCAGCATGACCGAGGCCCCCGCGCCGACGAGGGGGCCCCGTGCCATCAGCCCGGTGAACCAGAAGTCGCCCGCGGCCGTCGCCCGTGCCGCGTTCCACGGCTCGGCCACGAACCCCTCGCCCAGGCGGTCGGGCGAGAAGAACGTCATTACCCGGTCGGCATCGGCGCCGATGGCCGCCGTCAGCGCGCCGAGGGGCGGCATGGCGGGCCCGACGACGTCGTAGAGCACGAGGGTCCGCTCGCGCACCTCGTGCACCGTCACCACGTCGAGCGTCGCGTGGTAGTGGACGCGCGAGAAGTCTCCCCACGTCAACAGCAGGGCGACGACGAAGACCGTCCCCGCCTCGAGCGAGCCGAGCCGCTCGGACACGGGCGCGCGGACCGCGAGCAGGCGGCGCAGCAGGCGCACGTCCGCCGGCGTCTCGGTGAGCGCGCGCCCGCCGCCGGGCAACCCGGCCCGCGGCGCCAGCGCCCGGGAGAACGCGTGCTCGCGCACGGCGTGAAAGCCGAAGGGCGTGTAGAACTCCGGGACGCCGGTCGTCAGCACGACGGTGTCGTAGCGGCCGTCGCACCACGCCAGCGCCTCCTCCATCAGGCCCCGGCCCAGGCCGCGCCGGCGCCGCTCGGGATCCGTGCACACGGCGTGGAGGGAGCCGACGCGGATGCGACGCCCCGCCACCACGAGGGGCAGCTCGATGACCCCGACGTGACCGACGACGCGCGCGCCCTCGCACCGCAGGAAGGGGGTGGAGACGGCCGCCCACCCGAAGCCCAGCACCCGCGCCCGGGCGGCGGCACCGGGAAGCGGGGGCCACACGCGGCCCAGCAGCGCGGCGAGCGAGGGATCGATCGGGGGTGGCGCAGACGGCACCGCCGCATTGTAGCCGCGCCTGCCTTGACTTGACGCGGCCAGGTCGCTACAAGGAGACAGATGGACGCACGCCACCGGGACGTCCTGATCGCCATCATCCGCGACTACATCGACGCGGCCGAGCCCGTGGGCTCTCGCGCACTCAGCAAGCGGCATTTCCCCCATCTCTCGCCAGCCACCATCCGCAACGCGATGGCCGACCTGGAGGAGATGGGCTACCTGGCCCAGCCGCACACGAGCGCGGGCCGGGTGCCGACCGACAAGGCGTATCGCTTCTACGTCGACTCCTTCCCGCCGCCCCAGCCCGGCCTGCCGGCGGGACCGCGGCCGCTGTCGGCGCGGCGCGTGGGCGTCGACGGCTTCATGGAGCAGACCTCCTCGCACCTCTCCGCGGTCACCAGGCTGACCGGGCTGCTGCTGGCTCCGCCGCTGAAGCACACCACGATCGCGCGGGTCGACCTGCGGTCCCTCGACAACGACCGGGCGCTCGCCGTCATGGTGACCGACGCCGGCTGGCTGACCGTGCGCGAGATCACGCTGGAGCCGCCGCTCGGCGCCGAGGAGGTGCGAGCGCTCGGCCGCGAGCTCACGCGCCGCTTCCGGGACCGCACCGTCCAGGAGATCGTCGAGATGGAGCAGGCGCCCGACGACCCGCTCGACACCCTGCACACCCGGGCCCGGGCGGTGACCGAGCAGATCGTCGGCATGCTGCGGGGCCGCACGCTCTACGTGAGCGGGGCCATCAACATGCTCGACCACCCGGAGTTCTGGGACATCGACACCACACGCCAGCTGCTGCGAACCTTCGAGCAGAAGGAGCGGCTGGCCGAGATGATGACGACGCTGGCCGCCGACGAGGGCGTGCGGGTGACGATCGGCGACGAGAACCCGGTCAGCGAGATGCGCGAGTGCACGCTCATCACCTCGACCTACATGTACCGCGATCAGGTGCTCGGCATCCTGGGTGTGGTCGGCCCCCGGCGACTACCCTACCCGGATGTCATCTCGGCCGTCGACGAGACCGCCCGGCACGTGACCGAGGCGCTCTCGCGCGTGCGCCAGGACCTCTACCTGCCCTCCTGACCCGTCGGGCGGTTTCCGGGCCGCTGCTATACTTCTAGCGATATGGACGACCGCACGCCGCCCGACACCGCCGAGCCCGAAGTGCCGACCGCCCAGTCCGAGATCGACGACCTGCGCCGCCAGCTGCAGGACAACCAGGACCGCCTGCTCCGCGCGCTGGCCGAGGCCGAGAACGTCCGCCGCCGCATCGAGCGCACCGCCGACGACCGGGTCAAGTACGCCAACGAGGCGCTCCTGCGGGACCTGCTGCCCGTGCTCGACAACTTCGACCGGGCGCTGGCCGCCGCCCGCACCGGTGGGGGCGGCGGCACCGTGGTCGAGGGCGTGGAGCTGATCCAGCGCGAGCTGCTGCGCGTGCTCGAGCGCACGGGCCTGAGCCGGTATTCCGCGATTGGCCAGCTCTTCGACCCCGCGCGCCACGAGGCGATCGCGCGTGTGGTCAGCGATGAGGCGCCCCCCGACACCGTCGTCAGCGAGACCGGGCCCGGTTACCTTCTGCACGGCCGCGTGCTGCGCCCCGCGCTCGTCGCGGTCGCGGCCGCCCCCGACGAGGACGCAGCCTAGGTGGCCGCCTACTACGACGTCCTCGGTGTCACGCCCCAGGCCAGCGACGCCGAGCTCAAGAAGGCTTTCCGCTCGCTGGCGATGCAGTACCATCCCGACCGCAACCCGGGCGACAAGCAGGCCGAGGAGCGCTTCAAGGAGATCAACGAAGCCTACGCGGTGCTGTCCGACCCCGACAAGCGCGCTCACTACGACCGCTTCGGCACCGCGCCCGGCACCGGAGCCTCGGGTGGGTTCGACACCGGGTTCGGCTCGCTGTTCGAGGACATCTTCGAGAACTTCCTGGGTGGTAGCGGGCGCGGCCGCCGCACGCGGGCCGCACGCGGCGAGGACCTCCAGTACGAGCTGAAGATCACGCTGGAGGAGGCGGCGGCGGGGCTGGAGACGAAGGTCCAGATTCCGCGTCTGGAGACGTGCGAGGCGTGCCGCGGGACCGGTTCCGAGGCCGGCACGCGCAAGGTCGCGTGCGACGGCTGCGGTGGCCGCGGCGAGGTGCGCATGAGCCACGGGTTCCTCACCGTGGCCCGGCCCTGCCCCAAGTGCCAGGGCGAGGGCCAGATCAACAAGACGCCCTGCAAGAGTTGCCGCGGCGAGGGCCGCCAGCGTGCTGAACGCCTGCTGTCGGTCAAGATCCCGGCCGGGATCGAGGACGGCATGCAGCTGCGCCTCACGGGGGAGGGCTCGGGCGGCTACAACGGCGGCCCGGCCGGCGACCTCTACGTGCTGGTCCGCCTGCGCGAGCACGCGATGTTCGCCCGCAACGGCGGTGATCTCTACTGCGACCTGCCGGTCTCCTTCCCGCACCTGGCGCTCGGCACCGAGCTCGAGGTCCCCGTCCTCGGCGGCACCGCCAAGCTGAAGGTGCCGAGCGGCAGTCAGCCGGGCCAGGTGCTGCGGCTGCGCGGCCGCGGCATGCCGCGCCTGCGCGAGCGCGGCCACGGCGACGCCTGCTACCGCCTGCTTCTCGAGGTCCCCCAGAAGCTCAACGCCAGGCAGCGCGAGGCGCTGGAGGCGTTCGAGGAGGCCTCCAAGGAGCGCGGACCGCTCGCCGCGTCCTTCCTCGAGCGCATGAAGAAGCTCCTCGGGTGACCACGGTCGCCGGCCGCTCTGCCTACGTCGAGCTGACGGTGGAGGCGGGCGATGACGCCTCGGAGGCGCTGACGAACTTTTTGTGGGAGCAGGGTGCCGTCGGTGTCGTCGAGGAGACGGTCGCCGGCGCGCCCGCCCGCGTCCGCGCCTTCTTCCTCGCGACGGTGGCGTGCCAGGCGCTCACCACCGGCGTCGACGCCTTCCTGGAAGGGCTCCGCACGCTCGGCCTGACGGCGGGGTCGCGCGCGCGCCTCACACCCCTGGCCGACGCCGACTGGGCGGCGGCCTGGCGCGAGCACTTCCGTCCCGTCGCCGTGGGCCGCGCCCTGCTGGTGGCGCCACCGTGGGAGATCCCCGCCGGCTCTGAGCGCGTGATCCTCGCGATCGAGCCCGGCCGGGCCTTCGGCACCGGCCATCACGGCACCACCGCCGGCTGCCTCGAGCTGCTGGAGGCACTGGTCGCCAGCGAGCGGCCAGCGCGCGCGATCGATCTGGGAACGGGCTCGGGCATTCTCGCGGTCGCCGCCGCCCGCCTGGGCATCGGCGAGGTGCTGGCCTGCGATACCGACGCCGACGCGGTCGCCGCCACCCTGGCCAACGCCGCCCGCAACGGCGTCGCCGGTCGGGTGCACGCGCTCGTCGCCGACGCCGCCAGCGTCGCGACCGGCCCCGCCCCGCTCGTCCTGGCGAACCTGCTGGCCGCCGCCCACGACGCGCTCGCGCCGCGCTACCGCCACCTCGTCGCCGCCGGCGGCGCCCTCGTGCTCGGCGGCCTGCTCGACGCCGAGGCCGACGCCGTGACCGCCACGCTCGCCGCCCACGGCTTCCGCCGCGAGGCGGCGCGCAGCCTGGAGGGGTGGACGAGCCTCGCGCTGCGTCATGCGCCGCTTCACCCTGCAGCCTGAGCAGGTGGCCGGCGGCCGCGTCACCTTCGACGCTGGCGAGTCCCACCACCTCACCCGCGTGCTGCGCCTGCGCCCCGGCGACACCGTCGTCGCCACCGACGGCGCCGGCCGGGACTACACGGTGCGGCTCGAGAGCCTCGGCGACGCGGCGGTCGGCACGGTCATCGGCGAGGCCGCCGGCGTGGCGGCCTCGCCCCTGGCGATCACGCTGATCCAGGGCGTGCCCAAGGGTGACAAGATGGAGGCGATCGTGCGCGCCGTGACCGAGCTCGGCGTGGCCCGCGTGCAGCCGGCCCTGTGCGAACGGACGATCGTCCGCCTGGATGCTCCCCGCTGGCGCGAGCGGGCCCGGCGCTGGCAGCGCGTCGCTCGCGAGGCGGCCAAGCAATGCGGCCGGGCGGTGATCCCCGAGGTCGAAGCCCCGCGGCCGCTCGGCGACTGGCTGGCGACCGCCTCGGTGGCCGACCTCCACCTGTGCCTCTGGGCAGGCGACGGCGCCGGGCTGAGCGGCGTGCTGGCGACCATGAGCTCACTGCGCTCGGCACGGGTCCTGGTGGGGCCCGAGGGCGGGCTGGGGAGTGCCGAGATTGCGCGGGCCCGCGCCCACGGCCTCACGGTCGTGTCCCTCGGCCCGCGGATCCTCCGCACGGAGACGGCCGGGCCCGCGATCGTGGCGATCCTGCAGTCACGCTTCGGCGACCTCGGATGAGCGGCGCGGGCCAGAGCAAGGCGTCTCTACCCTTGCTGGTCGGGCATGGAGTGGTTGTCTCAGAAATGAGACCCCTGGGCCATGCCAGCGTGTCATCGGGGCGACGTTCCGGAGTTGCAACGCCTCGGCTCAGGACCTAACGTGTTATTATTTCAACAGGTTAGAGTTTTAGCCGGCTATGGCACCTGCGTTGCTCATAGTGGGCCCCGGTGATGCGCCAGCAAACAATCCGGCGGTCCGTCGCGCTCGAAGGTATTGGGCTACACTGCGGCAAGCCGGTCAGGATCACGCTCTCGCCGGCCCCTCCCGACTCCGGGATCGTCTTCCGCATCGGCCGCGAGGGCCCACCCATTCCGGCCGCGCCAGAAAGCGTCGTCGACTCACACTACGCGACGACCATCGGCCGCCATGGTAGTCGCATCCAGACGGTCGAGCACCTGATGGCGGCCGCCGCCGGCCTCGGCATCGATAACTTGACCGTGGAAGTCGAAGGGACCGAAGTCCCGGCGATGGACGGCAGTGCCAAGCCTTTCGTAGGGCTGCTGAACGCGGCGGGCCGGACGGCCCAGACCGCGCGGCGCCGGCCGATCACCATCCGACAGCCCATCCACGTCGGCTCCGGCAACCGCTGGATCGAGATCGTCCCGGCGCCCGAGCTGCGCATCAGCTACACGCTCGACAACGACCATCCCGCCATCGGGACCCAGGTACTGTCCTGCGTGTCGACCGAGGAGTCGTTCGTCAACGAATTCGCGCCGGCCCGCACCTACGGCTTCCTGAAGGACCTGGGGGCCATGCGCAAGCACGGACTGGCGCTGGGCGGCTCCCTCGACAACGCCATCGTCGTCGGCAAGCGGGGCACGCTGAACGGCCTGCGGTACCGCGATGAGTTCGTCCGCCACAAGGTCCTCGACCTCATCGGCGACCTGGCCTTGCTCGGTCGTCCGGTCCTCGGGCACGTAGTCGCGCGCAACGCCGGCCACGGACTCAACTTCGAGCTGGTAGTCGAGATCCAGCGTGCGCTGGGGCTCGAGCGCCGGCCGGCCGGTGCCACCCGGCAGGTCGTGCCAGCGCGCCAGGCCGCCGAGCGGTCCGACGGCCTGACGCCTGCCCCTGCGGCGATCTGACCTTCCCCCGAGCCCTGCCCCACCCGGTGGCCGGAGGGTCCGGGCCGGCGAGTAAGCGCCCGAGGAGTTCCCCTGCGGACCTCGCCGGCACTCGCCGCACCGGCGCCTGTGGACCGGGGCGCTATAATGTTGCGTTCGCTCATGGTTGCGGGCATCCCTGCGCAGTCGCTCTGGGCGCTGGCGCTGGCGGCACTGATCCTGGCGGTTGCGGCCCCGGCGGGCGCCGATCTGCGCATCAGCGACCTGGAGGTGTTCCTCAACGACCATGAGCTGACCGTCAACGTGGCGGTGCTGGGCGCGATCTTGCCGGCGTCCCAGGAGGGGATCCAGAGCGGCATCCCGACCCACCTGCGCTACACCGTGGAGCTCTGGCAGTACATCCCGTACTGGCGCGACAGCCGGGTGCTCACCAGGGTGGTCGAGCGCCAGCTCGCCTACAACGTCGTGACCAAGGAGTACAAGGTGACGACGCTCAAGGGCGAGACGCGAGCGCCGCACGTCACCCGCGATCTGCGCGACGCCCAGCGGGTACTCTCCGAGGTGCGTGGGCTCAAGCTCACCCCGGTCGGCGCCGTGGACAAGGCCGGAATCATCTACGTGCGCGTGCTGGCCGAGTCGGCGCTCAACGGCGATCACTCCATCGTGAACCGCATGGCCGGGACCGCCGAGCAGGTGATGCGCCAGTCCGATTATCGGACGATGCAGCGGGTGCAGTAGCTGTGCCGCTGCTGAGCGACCAGAACCGCCGCAAGCGCAACGTCGTCATCATCGCCGCATTCCTGCTCCTCGTCGGGGGCGCCAGCGCCTTCGACCTCAAGATCTTCGCGCCCGAGCTGCCGGTCGCCTCCAACATCGTCATCTTCGCCCTGTTCAACCTGAACCTGATCGTGCTGCTGCTGCTGATCCTGCTCCTGTGCCGCAATCTCGTGAAGCTCTGGCTGGAGCGCCGCCAGAACGTGATCGGCGCCCGCTTCCGGGCCAAGCTGGTCCTGGCCTTCCTGCTGCTGTCGGTGGCGCCGGCCGGGCTGATCTTCGTCATCGCGTCCAACTTCATCAACAAGTCCATCGAGGGCTGGTTCAAGCCCCAGGTGGAACGCCCGCTCGACCAGGCGCTGGCCGTCGCCCAGACCTACTACGCCAACCTCGAGCGCACGGCGCTCAAGCACGGCCAGCACCTCGCCAGCGTCATCGAGCGCGACGGCCTGCTGGCCGACGAGCGCCGCGACGAGCTGGCCGCCTACCTGGCCGAACAGCAAGATCTGCTGTCGCTGAGCACCATCACCGTCGTCGACGCCGAGGGACAGGAGCTGATCCACGCCAAGGACCCGATGCTGGGCGACCTGCCCACCCGTGAGCTGAACGAGAGCCAGGTGCGGCGGGGACTCGGCGGCCAGGAGATCACGACGGTTCGCGAGCTCACCAACGGCGACCTCGTGGAGGCCGTCACCCCCATCTGGTCGGCGCCCGCCGGCGACCGCCGGGTGGTGGGCGCCATCGTCGTGGGCAGCCACGTCGCCGAGCGCCTGGAGCAGCGGATCCGTGCCATCTCCCAGGCGTTCCTCGAGTACAAGCAGCTGAAGCTGCTGAAGAATCCGATCAAGGGCATCTACATCCTGCTCTTCCTGCTGATGACGCTGATCGTCGTCTTCTCGTTCACGTGGTTCGCGCTGCATCTGGCCCGGGGCATCACCGGCCCCATCGAGCAGCTCGCCGAGGGTACCCGGGAGGTGGCGGCCGGCAATCTCGCCTACAAGGTCCAGACCCGCGGGGACGACGAGATCGGCATGCTGGTCGAGTCGTTCAACCGCATGACCGATGACCTCGGCCAGTCGAAGCGGCGGCTCGAGGAGGCCTACCTCGACCTGCAGGACAAGCACACCGAGCTCGAGGACCGGCGGCGCTACATCGAGACCGTGCTGGAGGCGATCACCACCGGCGTGGTGTCGTTCGATCCGCTCGGCCGGCTGACGACGATCAACCGCGCCGCCGCCCGCATGTTCGGCATCGCCGAGGCGGTCAGCGTGGGCCGGCTGCTGGAGGAAGTGTTCGGGGCCCCGGAGCTCCGCGACATCGTCAGCCTGGTGCGGCGGGCGCGGCGACCGCGGGCCGGCAACGTCGCGCTCCAGCTGCACGTGCGCCGCGGCGCCGGCGCGCTGTCGCTGCTGGCCGCCGCCACCGCCCTGCGCGGGGAGAACGGCGAGTATGCGGGGGCCGTGGTCGTCTTCGACGACCTCACCGAGCTGCTGAAGGCCCAGCGGCTGGCCGCCTGGCGGGAGGTGGCCCAGCGCATCGCCCACGAGATCAAGAACCCGTTGACGCCGATCCAGCTCTCGGCCCAGCGCCTGCGCCGCCGCCTCGGCTGGGGCGACGACGATGAGCACCGGCTGGTGGCCGAGTGCACCGACACGATCGTGCAGGAGGTCGACGGGCTGCGGCGGCTGGTCGACGAGTTCTCGCGCTTCGCCCGCATGCCGGCGTTCGTGCCCAAGCCCACCGACGTGCGGCCGCTCGTGGAGAGCGTCGCCACGCTCTACCGCGACTCGCATCCCGGCCTGGCCCTCGCCTCCCGGCACGCCGACGACCTGCCGCTGTGCGAGGTCGATCCCGACCACATCAAGCGCGCGGTGCTGAACCTGGTCGACAACGCGGTGGAGGCGGTTGGCGCCGGTGGCGGCGAGGTCGTGGTGGAGACACTGCACCTGGTCGAAGCCGGGCGGGTGCGCATCGTGGTAAGCGACACGGGCCCCGGCATCCCGCTCGACGACCGCGACAAGCTCTTCCTGCCGCACTTCTCGACCAAGGTCACCGGCATGGGACTCGGCCTGCCGATCGTCAGCGAGATCGCGACCGAGCATGGCGGTACCGTCGGCGTCGAGGACAACGCCCCCCGCGGCAGCCGCTTCACCATCGAGCTGCCGGTGGCTCGCACGCCGGCCGCGGTGGAGGTCTAGCACGTGGCCGGGGAGCACATCCTCGTCGTCGACGACGAGCCGGCGATCCGGAAGGCGCTGCGCGACGTCCTCGAGGACGAGGGGTATCGGGTCAGCGTGGCCGGCAGCGGCGCCGACGCCCTCAAGGCGGTCAGTGACGAGGCGCCCGATCTCGTGTTCCTCGACGTCTGGATGCCGCGCATGGACGGCCTGGAGACACTGGCCGAGCTCAAGCGCCTGCGGCCCGACGCCACCATCGTCGTGATCTCCGGCCACGGCACCATCGAGACCGCGATCAAGGCCACCCGCCTGGGCGCCTGGGATTTCATCGAGAAGCCGCTCTCGCTCGAGAAGACGCTGGTGACGGTCACCCGGGCGCTCGAGCACGCCCGCCTGGAGCGCGAGAACGCCACCCTGCGGGCGCGCCTCGATCAGCGTACCGAGATCATCGGCGCCAGCGCGCCGATGCGGACCCTCCGCGAGCAGATCGCCACCGCCGCCCCCAGCAGCGGCCGCGTGCTCATCCACGGCGAGAACGGCAGCGGCAAGGAGCTGGTGGCCCGGGCGATTCACGCGCTGTCGGCCCGGGCCGAGCAGCCATTCGTCGAGGTCAACTGCGCAGCGATCCCCGAGGAGCTGATCGAGTCGGAGCTGTTCGGGCACGAGCGGGGGGCGTTCACCGGCGCCCTCGCCCGGCGCCGGGGCAAGTTCGAGGCGGCCGACCGTGGCACGCTCTTCCTCGACGAGATCGGCGACATGAGTCTCAAGACGCAGGCCAAGGTGCTGCGCGCGCTCGAGGAGCAGGCCTTCGAGCGGGTGGGCGGTCGCGAACCCCTGCGGGTCGACGTCCGTGTCATTGCCGCCTCCAACCGCGACGTGGTCTCGCTCATCGCGCAGGGCGCGTTTCGCGAGGATCTCTTCTATCGCCTCAACGTGATCCCGATCGAGGTGCCGCCCCTGCGGGCCCGCAAGGAAGACGTGCCCGCCTTGGTGGACCACTTCATCCGGGTGTTCTGCGCCGAGAACGGCAAGCGACTCAAGACGGTGACACCCGCAGCCCTGACGTA
>Ga0268386_10002118_pt1 | contig 13979 bp, 15 predicted proteins | sample RVTome_15_FD_200260 | JGI IMG/M metagenome (GOLD analysis project Ga0268386, IMG submission 200260) | Soil microbial communities from uranium-contaminated site in the Upper Colorado River Basin, Wyoming, United States - RVT150D86... ...
ACGAAATGCCTATTTGCGATACGGAGGACTGGGGGTGCAATTGCTGCTGACGATCGGTGTGGCCGGGTGGCTGGGTTATAAGCTGGATGAATACCTTTCGCTGAAATTTCCGGTATTCCTCCTCCTGTTTGTTCTATTGGCCTTTTCTGGCACCCTCTACAAGCTCTACCGGGCAATGAGACAGCAGAAATAACATGATCCGTTTCCTGATAGGCCTGCTTGTTGCCGCCCTTGTCATTTCCGGTAGCGTGCTTGCCGGGGTGCGCCTGGATTGGATAGCTCATGCCCCTTCCCGCTTTGTCGAGATCCTTATTTTTCTCTTTCTATCCACGTTCATACTATACACCTATTTGTACCGTGCTGCTCCGGGGGCAAATTTTGCGCAGCTGTATCTTCTCACCGTAGTGTTGAAGCTGCTGGGATATGCCGGATTCGGGTTCATCATAATATGGACAGACCGGGAAGGAGCAGCGTACAATTCCGCGTTCTTCATTATCACGTACATCGTTTTCACAGCATTGGAAGTGGCCTTTCTGTACCGGAAAATCACGAGCGGGAGCAAACCTTAGCGTGCCCAAAAATTTTTTAAAAGATTTTTTTCTGGGCGTTTAATTAATACCTTTGCGGTCGGATTTTGAAAACCTGGGAAATAGCCAAAATGAGTCCAATTCCGCATACTTTCAAACGTTTTCTCATTGTGGCTCTGGCGTTTTTTCTCATCACAAATCCGGGTCAGGCACAGGACTACGAGACCGCCGCACACGAAGAAAACCTGGATGTCAGCAAAGTGATCATGGACCACGTAAAGGATGATCATGTCTGGCATTTCTGGGAGGGGCATTACGGGACAATCCATCTTCCGGTCATTGTTTATTCCGGGGAGGGGGGGCTTGAGGTATTCTCTTCGCGCAACTTCTTCGATGACCACCATAACCGTGTGGAATACAATGGTTACAAGCTGGAGAACGGCAGGATCCTGATGGCCGGCACGGATAAACCCGTCCTGGATTTATCCATCACCAAGAACGTGGCCATGTTGTTCATTAACGCGGCACTCCTTCTCGCGATCTTCCTCTCGGTGGCAGGAAGCTATAAGAAGAATCCCGGAAGGGCGCCAAAGGGGCTGCAGTCTTTTATGGAACCGGTAATCCTGTTCGTGAAGGACGAAATAGTCAGGCCTAATATAGGACCTAAGTATGAGCGGTATCTGCCCTACATGCTTACCTTGTTCTTTTTTATTCTCCTGGGCAATATCCTGGGCCTGTTGCCGGGTGCGGGAAATCTGACAGGAAACATTGCTGTAACGTTGACACTGGCGGTATTTACGTTTTTGATCACCAATTTTAATGGCAACAGGAACTACTGGAGTCATATTTTCTGGACTCCCGGCGTACCACTTCCGCTGCGTATCATCATTCTTCCCGTCGAGATCATCGGCCTGTTCACAAAGCCTTTTGCACTGCTGATAAGGTTGTTTGCCGCGATAACGGCGGGCCACATTGTGATCTTGAGCTTGCTCAGCCTGGGATTCATTTTCCATAAGTTTTGGGTAGGTGGGCTGGCCTCTGTCTTCGTCGTGCTGATCAGTCTGATCGAACTGCTGGTTGCAGGGATTCAGGCCTATGTGTTCACGTTGTTTTCGTCCTTGTATATAGGGATGGCAATTGAAGATCACGGTGACCATCACTAACACGGGGATCTGATGAAGACTTTGAATCAGGCAGCGCCTGATCGTTACGATAAGCCGAAGGGGAAACCCAGGCGTTGTTTCACTTTAAAACCATAAATATGTTGTTCGCACTCTTAGTAGACATTAGTTATGCGATAATGGGTGCCGGTATCGGTGCTGGTCTGGCTGCAATTGGCGCCGGAATAGGCATTGGCCGGATTGGTGGTTCTGCCATGGAAGCCATGGCCCGCCAGCCCGAGTCAGCAAACAAGCTGCAAGGCTCCATGCTGATCATCGCTGCACTGGTGGAAGTTATTGCATTGTTTGCGATTGTGATTTGTTTCCTGATCTCAAACAAGGGGTAAGTTTCATGACGGGATACCTGTTTCCGGCAATCGGCCCGAGCAGGTATCCTTCTTCAACCCGAACCAAAACCCTGAAATCATAAGCTGAATCATAGTTAATCAAATAATCACACAATCACAGTATGGATTTACTAACCCCCGGTGTAGGGCTTATCTTCTGGCAGGCGGTTGTATTCCTGCTACTCTTTGTGGTATTGGCAAAGATGGCCTGGAAGCCAATAATCAATTCCCTCAAGGAAAGGGAAGAGTCCATTCAGCAGGCATTGGACACCGCCGAAAAAGCGCGGGAAGAAATGGCGGCCCTGAAGTCGGGTAATGAGCTGCTCCTGAAACAGGCAAGGGAAGAACGGGAAAAGATACTCCGCGAGGCACGGGAAGTCGCCAACCGCGTGAAGGAAGAGGCCCAACTGGATGCGAAGAAAGCAGCCGACAAAATTGTAGAGGATGCACGTGTCGCGATTACCATTGAGAAACAGGCAGCCATGAAGGATGTTAAGGTGCAAGTGGCATCATTCGCTCTGGATGTTGCTGAAAAACTAATGAAGAAGAACCTTTCATCGGATGCTTCCCAGAAGGCCCTGGTTGAGGATTATGTCAACGACTTAAAACTGAACTAGGCGATGGCGGATTCCAGGGTGTCATCCCGTTATGTTAAGTCGCTCCTCGACCTGGCTGTTGAGCAAGGCAAGCTTGAGGAAGTTCACCGCGATATGTTGTTGTTCACCAGGGTTTGCAAGGAGAACAGAGCCTTTGTATTGATGCTCAAGAACCCCGTGATCAAACACGACAAGAAGCGCGACATTCTCGGGAAAGTGTTTGCCGGTAAGGTAAGCGTCCTGACCATGGCGATTTTTGATATCATAACCCGCAAAAATCGTGAACCGTTGCTTCTGGAGATTGCACGGAACTTTCACACGGCTTACAATCGCAGCAAGGGCATAGGCAATGCAGCCGTGACAACGGCAACACCCCTTGATGAAGAGCTCCGGGATCAGTTTACAGGGATGGCACGCAAGATCTCAGGACACCTTGAGGTAGAGCTGACCGAAAAGATCGACAAAAACATCATCGGTGGTTTCATTCTGAACGTAGGGGATCATCAGGTTGACGCGTCAGTGAGAAAGAAACTGAATATTTTGAGGACGGAACTCAGACAAAACCCATACGTCAAAGAATTTTGACGGGGGAAGAAGTATTTATCTTGAATAACGAATAAGACATTTACCATGGCAGAAATCAGACCGGAAGAAGTATCCGCCATTTTACGCGAACAACTGTCGCACGCGCGGACGGATGCCGAATTGGAAGAGGTCGGTACCGTCCTTACGGTAGGCGACGGTGTGGCGCGCATTTATGGATTGACGCACGCGCAGGCCGGCGAACTTTTGGAGTTCGAAAACGGCCTCAAGGCACTTGTGTTGAATCTGGAAGAGGATAACGTAGGTGCGGTGCTGCTCGGTGATTCCAAAGATATCCGTGAAGGCGATAGCGTTAAACGAACGGGTAAAATTGCTTCGGTTAATGTTGGCGACGGAATGCTGGGCCGCGTGGTGGATACGTTGGGTAAACCGATTGATGGGAAGGGTCCCTTGAGTGGTGAACTCTATGAAATGCCGCTGGAGCGGAAAGCCCCCGGCGTTATTTACCGCCAGCCGGTGAACGAACCCCTGCAAACCGGTATCAAGGCAATTGACTCCATGATCCCAATCGGTCGCGGACAACGGGAACTCATCATCGGTGACCGTCAGACCGGAAAAACCGCAGTGGCACTGGATGCGATCATCAATCAACGCGAATTTTATGCGAAAGGCGAACCGGTCTATTGCATATATGTGGCGATCGGCCAGAAGGCTTCAACCGTAGCAAGTGTGGCCGCCGCTCTGGAAAAAGCGGGCGCAATGCCCTATACGGTTATTGTCTCGGCCTCCGCATCCGATCCTGCGCCGATGCAGTTCTTTGCTCCGTTTACAGGCGCTGCAATTGGAGAATTCTTCAGGGATACCGGAAGACCGGCACTGGTGGTGTACGACGACCTTTCCAAGCAGGCGGTTGCCTATCGTGAGGTGTCCCTCCTATTGAGAAGGCCACCAGGACGTGAGGCCTATCCCGGAGACGTATTCTATCTGCATTCCAGGCTCCTGGAAAGAGCCGCGAAGATCATTAACAACGATGCTATCGCACAAAAAATGAATGACCTGCCGCAGTCAATCAGGCATATGGTGAAAGGCGGAGGCTCCCTGACGGCGCTTCCGATCATTGAAACGCAGGCTGGCGATGTTTCCGCATATATTCCGACAAATGTTATCTCCATTACGGATGGACAGATTTTTCTGGAAACCAACCTCTTTAATGCGGGCATCCGTCCCGCAATCAACGTGGGAATCTCGGTATCTCGTGTCGGCGGTTCAGCACAGATCAAATCCATGAAAAAGGTGGCAGGGACACTCAAACTTGACCAGGCACAATTCCGCGAGCTTGAGGCTTTTGCAAAATTTGGTTCGGACCTGGACGCGGCCACAAAACTGACTATAGAACGCGGCCGAAGGAATGTTGAAATTCTTAAACAGGATCAGTACGCACCCGTGCCGGTTGAAGAACAGGTGGCTGCAATCGCTGCCTCCACACGCGGTTTTATGGACCATGTTCCGGTAACAAAGGTGAAGGACTTCGAACGCAACTTCGTGGAGATTATGCGGTCAAAGCATAAGAATGTATTGGATAACCTGCGTGCCGGAAAACTCGAAGATGCCGATGCTGCTGTTATTAAAAGTGTAGCACTTGACCTGGCAGGCAGGTATGCCTGAGAAACAATACGAATGGGTTTAGGATAAGGGTATGGCAAGTCTAAAGGAAGTAAAGAACAGGATTGGATCTGTACTATCTACACAGCAGATCACGAAGGCCATGAAAATGGTAGCCGCTGCGAAATTACGCCGTTCGCAGGAAAAGGTACTTCAAATGCGCCCCTTCGCCCGGAAGCTGAATTCAATACTTCAGAATCTGTCGTCGACCCGGGATGGGGACCAGGCGGGCAACTGGTACAACCTGGTACGTCCGGAAAGAAATATCCTTTTTATTGTGGTCAGCTCTGACCGGGGATTGTGCGGTTCCTTCAACAGCAACGTATTCAAAGAGGTGATAAAGGTGATCGCCGAGCGCTACGACCGCCAGTGGAAACAGGGTACTGTCTCTGTTCTACCTCTGGGGAAAAGAGCATACGACTACTTTACCAAGCGCAAGTTCAGGGTGATCGGTGAATACGTCAACGTTTATCACGATCTTACCTTTGATCACGTTTCGGTCATCGGTGAATATGTTATGAATGAATTCAGGGCGGGACAGTATGACAAGGTCATCGTTGTCTATAACGAATTTAAGAACGTGGGAACGCAAATCCTTCGGGAGGAGCAATTGCTGCCGGTACTACTCGCTGCGGAAAACAAGTCATCCAACCCGATCGATTATATCTACCAGCCGGACCAGGAGCAAATCATTGCAGGCCTTATCCCCAAATCGTTAAAGGTCCAATTATTTAAAGCGCTGCTTGATTCGAATGCCGCGGAAAACGGTGCCCGGATGACCGCAATGGACAAGGCAACGGAGAATGCAGGAGAGTTGCTTAAGGAACTTCGACTGACCTACAACCGGACCCGGCAGGCAGCAATCACCAAGGAGATCCTGGAAATCGTCGGCGGTGCGGAAGCACTGAAGTCTGCCTGAGCTCAATCCAGGATGGTTCATCCAAATTCCTGCCCGGTGTCGGGCTTTTTGTTTTATGGCAGATGCACGAAAGATATACCGCTTTCTGAATGTACTGAGCATCGACGTGTCAGCAGGGGCGATGGTTTGTGCCCTTTTCTTTGGCAACACGTTCGGGGCGGTCATCCGCCCTCTCGTATTGATCGTCCTTGGCCTTAGCGTTTGGATTATCTATAGCGCGGATCATTTGCTGGATGCCTGGCGAATAGGCGCGCGGGCGGCGACGGATCGCCACCGGTTTCATCAGCAGTATTTTACCGCGCTGATTGTGACGACCGGACTGGTCTTCTTCCTTGATGCGGGAATGATCCTGTTTCTACGGCCCGCATTGTTACGTGCCGGTTTGTTGTTGAGCCTGATTGTGGCCACCTACCTGATTGTCCAGCATTATCTTGTATTCCTCAAGGAATTCCTTGGCGCGCTCCTCTATACAAGCGGTGTCGTGCTCCCTGTTTTAATTTCCTTTGGCAATCGGCCACTTACCGACGGGCATTGGGCATTGATTCTTTCATTTATGCTAATTGCCTGGATTAACCTGCTGTTATTCTCTTTGTTCGACAAGGAATCTGACGAGCGGAACAAACAGGTATCATTCACAACCATAACGGGGAAAAAAAATACGCGCTACCTGATAATGATACTCTTCGCCATCAACCTGTTGCTCTATGCATACCTTTTCTCAACGTCAGTGGTCAAACCTGCCCTCATCCTGTTTTCGATGAGCCTGGTGCTTATGATGCTGTTGCTTTTCAGGAACTATTTTTCAGAAAACGACAGGTTCAGGTATGTCGGCGATGCAATTTTTCTCTTCCCTTTGGCAGGCTTTATCCCATGACACCGCGTACCAACTTTGACAGCATAGCGGGGTTCTATGACCGACTCTCGAATCTTGTTTTTGGAGACCGTATCAGAAGGGCCCAGATTCATTTCCTGAAAAACATTCCGCCTGGCTCTGCTATCCTGATTGTCGGAGGTGGTACAGGCTGGATCATCGGGGAGATATTCTCCCGTACAGCGAATTGTTCGGTTTGGTTTGTTGAATCATCACGTGAGATGTTGCAGCGAGCCGGCCGGTATAACAAGCCGGGTCGATCACATTTCATTCAGGGAACAGAAAGGAGCTTGCCGCCGCAAAAATTTGACGTCTTAGTCACTAACTTCTATCTTGATTTGTTTCCCGATGAAGACCTTGATGAAGCGCTCGCTGACATTGCGAAAACCCTGAGGCCCGGCGCAATCTGGCTGGCGTCTGATTTTGTTGCCGAAAAGTGGTGGCATCGTTTGATGCTATGGATAATGTACAGATTTTTCAGGGTGGTTTGCAGCATTGAGGCCAGATCGCTGCCCTCCTGGGGGGATGCAATTTTGAGGAGAGGGTACCGACCGGTGGCGGATTGTTTTTTCTACGGATCATTTATCAAAAGTGTGCTTTATGCACGACAGCCAACCCCCTGAACTTCGATACGAGGACGTTTTCAGCGTTGCCTGATTCCGTGGCAATCCTTATTGTTTTATTGCTGCTATCCCTTAAATTGCAAGATTGAATATAGCGTCATGGGGTGTGCAGTTTTTCCGCTGTATTCGTTCTGAACATTCGGGCCATCGAGCTTTCGTATTTTCATGCAGGATCTTATCGCACATTTACCGGCGGTTATATACGAGTATACCATTTTCCCGGGTGGTAAAAAGGCGTTCACCTTTGTCAGTTCCTCCAGCCAACGCATTTTAGGAGTTGAAGCCGGGACCATCATGGCGGATCCCTCCGTCATGGAGGGGCTTGTTCACAAGGACGATCTTGCCTATCTCCGTGAAACGTCGGAAGAAAGTGAGCAGAATGAAAAGGAGTGGTACTGGCAGGGCCGCATGCATGTAAACGGACGCCAGCGGTGGATAGAGATCAGTTCAAACCATGCGCATGACCAGGATGGCCGGATTCTGAGAAGGGGTATACTCCAGGACATTACCGACCGGCGGCTGTCCGCCAAAGAGAGTGAGATCCGCTATCAACTTATGGTCCGGAAAATTCCAATTGGCATCATGATCCTGGCTGACAATCAGATCGTATTCAGCAACGACATGGCCAATCAGATCCTGGGTGCAAAGCGGTCAAAGGATCTGACGGATGCGGGTATTCTCTGCTTCGTTCCCGAAGTCAGCCGGGATGCTGCAAGGAAGGAATTGGAGGCTGCGCGGCAGGGGGTCTCATCGCGATCGAGTGAACGGAAATTTGTCAGGCTGGACGGCAATGTGGTTGATGTTGAGGAAATGGCGTTTCCTTTTATTTTCCGTGACAAGGATGCCGTACAGATCGTATTCAGGGACATTTCCGAGAAGAAACTCACCGAAGCCAGGGTGAGAAAGAACGAGACATTGTTCACGGGACTCTTCAACAGTATTCCCATGGCAACGGTGATGCTGGATAAAGGGGGCAAGGTTGAGCAGATCAATGAAGGATTCCGGAAAATGTTCGGGTTTGAACTCGCTGAATTAAAAGGGCAGAACCTTAACGACCGCATTGTTCCGGAAGAATTGCGCAATGAAGGTATAGACCTGAACAATCTGATAACGGAAAACCGCATTATCAGTGTTGAGACCATTCGCCGCCATAAGAATGGCCAGTTTGTCAACGTGATCCTTTATGGTGTTCCGGTAATGCTTGATCACGAAACAATCAGCATCTACGGTGTATACGTTGACATTACCGATCGCATGAAGGTCGAAGAGGAATTGAAGATCCGCAACGCCGAGCTTGATAACTTTGTATATAAGGTCTCTCATGATCTGCGTGCACCGCTCTCGTCGATCCTTGGATTGGTCAATCTCTCCAAGGTTCCGGATAATCCTGACAATTTGCTGGACTACATAAATATTATTGGTGATAAGGTTGAGCATCTCGATCATTTTATCAGCGATGTACTGAGTCATTCAAAGAACCTCAAGATGGAGGTGTCGATTGGGAAGGTCGAGTTGAATCAGATTATCGAGGGCGCATTCAGGGATCTCAATTACCTGCAGGGAGCAAAGGACCTGATTTGGCACGTTACGGTAGAAGGTGTCGAGTTTTACAGCGATCCGTGGCGTATTGCAGAAATCTTCCGGAATCTGGTGTCAAATGCCATAAAGTACAGGCAGATAAAAGGCAATCGGATTCCGGAAGTTATGGTGCACGTGAATGTTGATAATTTGCGGGCAGATATTAGCTTTGCCGACAATGGTATCGGAATTTCGCAAGAAAACCTGAACAGGGTATTTGAGATGTTTTTCCGCGCTACCGAGCAATCCGATGGTTCGGGAATAGGACTTTATATTGTGCGGAACGCCGTGGAGAAACTGGGAGGGGAAATCACAGTGGCCAGCAAACAGGGTGAAGGCACGAGGTTCCACATTGTTTTGCCGAACCGGATTGCCAGCGGAATTACAAAATCGTTTCCGCTGGTGTATGAGCAGCGAGAATGAGAATTATTGAAGTAAGTTCCCGTAAACATGTCAGGGATTTTTTAGCGCTCCCGGTAAAACTTTACAAGGATGAGGCACATTGGATCCGGCCCCTGGATAAGGATATTGAGCTGGTATTCGATCCGCAGAGGAACAATTCCTTCCGGCACGGCGAATGTACGCGATGGCTTCTGTATGATGACCGGAATAAAGCTGTTGGAAGGGTCGCTGCCTTTGTAAACAATAAGACGGTGCACAAGGGGAATGATCAGCCAACGGGTGGCCTCGGTTTTTTTGAGTGCATAAACGACCGGGAGGCAGCTTTTATGCTTTTTGACCAGTGCAGGAAGTGGCTGCAGGAGCGAGGTATGGAGGCAATGGATGGTCCGGTTAATTTCGGAAGCCGCGATCGCTGGTGGGGGCTATTAATCGACGGATTTGACCGGGAGCCCAACTACCAATGCACTTATAATTTCAGGTACTATCGCGATTTCTTTGAGGCATACGGCTTCCGGGTATATTTCTATCAACTTACCTACGGTCGCAGGGTGCTGGACCCGGTGTCCCCAAAACTGGCGTATAAGGCAGGGCTGGTTGCCAGGGATCCGGATTATGAATTCCGCTACCTGAAAAAGAGCGAAATCCGACTACTGCCCGACTACCTGGTAGAGGTCTATAACAGGGCATGGTCCAACCGGTCGGAGAATCCCGAGATCACCATTGCCCAGGCCCGGAAAATGGTCAGGCAGATGAAGCCGATAATGGATGAAAAATTGTTGTACTTTGGCTTTTACAAAGGGAAGCCTGTTGCTGTGTACATTTCATTGCCTGAGCTCAACCAGATTTTCAAGTATGTGAACGGAAAACTGGATTGGCTCGGAAAGCTCCAGTTCGCTTGGCATACCTTCCGGAAATCGAACCGCAAAGCATTTGGGATTTTGTTTGGGGTTGTTCCCGAGCACCAGGGTAAGGGGGTGGATGGGGCAATTGTAATGGCTGCAAGGGAGATGCTGCAGGAAAAGTATCTTCGCTATGATGAGTACGAGATGAACTGGATTGGTGACTTTAACCCGAAAATGATCAAGGTCGTAGAACAGGTAGGGGCGCATGTAATGAAAAGGCATGCCACATACCGCAAGCTCTTTGACGAATCAAAACCGTTCAGGCGTGCGCCAATCCTGGGGTGATTATGGAGCAGCAAGAGTCAAGGTCGCGTTTTTTGTTCAAAAACCTCATTCGGGGTTTGATTTGGTTCGCCGTTATTATCACTGCTTTTATATTGATTGAAGATTATCTTCAGGAAAATTTTCAGGAAAGCATCGAAGCAATTCACGATAAGCCCATACCGCTGTTCTCAATTTTTTTTGCTTCTGAAGTCCTCTTTGGATTTGTACCACCCGAATTCTTCATGATGGTATGGATACTCCATGATATTCCTGTGCAAAATTACGTCATCAATTTGTCGATCCTCACTGCTTTTTCATATATCGCAGGAATAATCGGTTACTATATTGGCAGCCGGTTCTCAAAAACCGCATTGTACAGGAGAATTCATGACCGGTACCTGTATCAGTATGACACACAACTCAAGCGCTACGGCGGATACCTGGTATTTGTCGGCGCCGTCACGCCGCTTCCCTTTTCGGCCGTGTGCATGCTGGCCGGGTCTATACAGTTCAATTTCAGGGATTTTGTGCTTATTTGCATAACGCGGATTCTGCGGTTCTTAGTATACGGATGGATGGTATGGTCTTTCCCCAATTGGTTTGCGTAGTGAACGCGTTAGTGTCGTGCGAAAATCTTCTATAAACGATGAAACGGACAACCGCCGTATTGCTCATAAATCTGGGTACGCCGGATAGCCCATCCGTAAGTGACGTTCGCTCATACCTTTCTCAGTTCCTCAACGATCCCCGGGTTATTGACATTCCCTGGCTGCTGCGCAAGCTGTTGGTAAACCTGATAATAGTGCCGTTCAGGGCCCCTAAATCGGCAAGGATATACAAGCTTTTATGGACCGATAACGGATCTCCACTGCTGTTTTATGGTAGAAAAGTCCAGACTTCTTTACAGGAGGAATTGGGGAAAGATTACTCGGTTTACCTGGCCATGCGCTATAAAAACCCTTCAATCCCGCAAGTCCTCGACAGCATCCGGCGGAATAATCCCCACCGCATCATTGTCCTTCCGCTGTTCCCTCAATATGCGTCAGCTTCCACAGGCTCGGCGCATGAGGAAGTCATGCGCATACTGGGTAAGTGGTGGGTCATTCCGGAAGTCAGTTTCGTAGCGCAATACTACGACCATCCCGCTTTCCTGCAGGCGCTGGTTGCCCGCGGACGCCAGTACAATGCCGACGAATTCGATCATGTGCTGTTTTCGTATCATGGACTTCCGGAACGACAAGTGGACAAGGTGCACAGCAACGGGTCCTGTGCCGATTATAACTGCGAGAAGGAGATCACAGGGGAAAATACCTACTGCTACCGGGCCACCTGTTATGCGACTACCCGGCTGGTTGCATCCGCGCTGGGAATACCTGAGGAACGGTATACCGTTTGCTTTCAATCGCGGCTGGATGAAAAATGGTTGACGCCGTTTTCCGATAAGGTCGTAATGCAGTGTGCTGAATCGGGAATGAAAAGGTTATTGGTATTCTCCCCCGCTTTTACCGCAGACTGCCTGGAGACGGTAGTTGAAATTGGCATGGAGTATCAGGAATTATTCAGGCAGCACGGCGGAGAAAAAGTACAACTGGTAGAAAGCCTGAACGATCATCCCCTGTGGATAAAATGCCTGAAGGAATTGGTCATGCGCGAAGGCCAGGGTCAGCGCTTGTGACTTTCAGACTCTGTTTTTCCGTCTGAGACTTTGCCGCTCCAGTTTCAGCCGGTTGACCGCGCCGATGGCCCTGCTTTGCCGTTCCTCGCGTTGGCCCCGTATCTCCGTAAAAGGAACCTTCATCCGTTCCAATTCATTCCTGTAAATCTGAAACAGTTCCTCCCGCCTATCGGGATGCTCCCGCAGGGGGTCGTCCTGCCACGGAATGTCAATATAGGTAAGCAAATGGAGATCGTACGTATTGTTTTCTAATTCCGCTATGATCGCCGGATCACAGTAACCGAACTTGAACTCGCTCCAGACCTTGATAACAAGGAGTGTAGTATCGCAAAACAACAATCGGTTTGCGTATATGGAGCACTCTCTTTCTATCCGGAGCTGACCGTGAGCTATGGTAAGGAGGTCCGCTGCTTCGTATGGACGAACGAGATTGTCGATATATCCCCGGGCATACTCAGGTACCCATACTGTATTGAAATGATCCGCCAGGTACGCGGCCAAGTCCGACTTTCCCGTACACTCCGGTCCTACAACGGCAATCTTAAGTAATGGGTCGGATGATGATTGCATTTGTGTCATGTGCACCTTTTTAGTTCCATACCCTGGCATTGCTATCCCAGGTTGCCGCCTACCCTGCCGTAAATCATTTCCGGTCGCCATTGCAAGGTCTGTCCGAAAAACATCCGGATGCCTCTTCTGTATTCCGAAAAGCCATGATCATGCATATACCGGACAGCCTGCTGATTCCCTTCCGGGATTACTCCCAACTGTCCATTGCAATGCTTCTTCCGCAGTAAGGCAAGACCCGATTCGTGGGAGGACGCAAGAACGAATCCTTCCCCCAGGGTAGGCATAAAGAATCCGGTCAACTGGCCACCCGTCCTGATGAAACAAGCATTCTTCCAGTGCGGTTCAAGCAGCTCCCTGCGATCTTCGGATGTGGCGTAGTAATCCATTTCAAGTCCTGCGTGTTTAAATGAGCGGTCAAAATTTTCGATGGCAGCTTCTTTCTCAGGCGGCGTCTGTCCCCCTCTGAGAAACAGGTAATCGGACACGCGCCGGAAACCCAACCGATGATATAACGGTTCACCCATGGGTGTGGAAACCAGGTTTAAGGTTTTGACCCGGCGACTGGTTTCCAGAAAATCCATCAGCGTTTTTGTGATTGCCATTCCGATCCCCTGCCTGCGGAAATCCTTGTCCACAATAATATGAGCAAGCCAGCCGGTACACCGGTGTGCTATCGCGCTTCCAATGCCTGCGATCCTGTCATTTATGACGCACTTCACAGGATTGCAGAAGCTGCTGGTGAAGTAGAATTCAAAATAAGGGACAATAGGCAACCAGCCATCAGGTTGCAGGGCGTTCAGGTGAGGGATATCCCCTTTCGCTAGCGTGTCTATTTTCAAGGTGAACCCGGCCAATTTCAAAGGTGGCAACGTACAAATCCTGAACAAAGGGTTCAGGTAACTTTTTCAATTGATTCGCTTCCGTCATCTACTCCTCTTCCACATTTTTGAGACGTGAAAGCAGGACGAAAGCTCCCCTGGTTACGATTTGCCTTTCATTCTGCTCCGCACTGGGAAGTACTTCTGTAAAACCCTCCTGGTTTGAGCCGGTTTTTATTTCCTCCATCCTAAATGAAAGACCATCTCCGGTAGTGAATACGTAGGATGTTCCTTCAAAGTTGACAATGGCTTCATCGGGAAGCACGCTTACCTCGTGCGAACCGGTCTCTATTGAGGCCTTCACATACATGCCCGGAAAGAGGTCCGGGTCCTCCTTGTCAAGATGGCAATGAATGCGGACGGTACGGTCCTCCATGATCTGCCGACCGATAAGGTGGATTGTGGCTGTCCGCCGGGTAGTCTCATTGATCAGGTTGTAGGTCACCTTCTGACCGATCTTCA
>Ga0268386_10002119_pt1 | contig 13978 bp, 10 predicted proteins | sample RVTome_15_FD_200260 | JGI IMG/M metagenome (GOLD analysis project Ga0268386, IMG submission 200260) | Soil microbial communities from uranium-contaminated site in the Upper Colorado River Basin, Wyoming, United States - RVT150D86... ...
GTACGTCGCGCGCGTGCTTGAGCACACCCGTGGAAATAAGCAAGCGGCGGCGCGCGTTCTCGGAGTCGATCGGAAGACTCTGGATCGGATGATCAAGCGGCACCACATCACAATTCATCACACGCGTGGCCAGCGGGTAAAAGCTTCCGGTAGTTCCTGAGCTTGCAAGAAGATTCCCGCAACCCACAGATTACGCAGAATCTGTGTAATCTGCGGATTGCCCTTGCCTTGAGCTTGACACCCGCTGAAGTGCCTTGCTACTTTCTGGCCTCCCAATGAAAAAAATCCTGCTGGTCGTTGCGGTCGTCGCACTCTACATACTTCATCAGGACATCTGGTTCTGGCGAAGCTCCTACCTGGTTTTTGGTTTCATCCCAATCGGACTCTTCTATCAAGCATGTTTCTCGGTGGCGGCGACGCTTCTCATGTGGCTGCTCGTCACTTTCGCCTGGCCGGCTCACCTTGAAGAAGAAGTGGAACAAACAAAGCCTGGGGAGGACGCAGCCCTTTGATTCCTGCCATCGTTGTCTTCCTTTACCTGGCGGCAGTTCTCTATATCGGCATTTTTGCTTTTCGCCGCGCGACGGGGCGGGAAAAGGCGGAAGACTATTTTCTCGCCAGCCGCTCGCTTGGTCCATTCGTATTTTTGTTTTCGCTTTTTGGCACGAATATGACCGCCTTTGCGATTCTCGGGTCGTCGGGTCACGCGTTCAACAATGGGATTGTGACTTTTGGTCTGATGGCTTCCTCATCAGGTCTGGTTATTCCACTGACAATCTTTCTGATCGGGACGCGCGTCTGGGCACTTGGGAAGAAATATGGCTTCATGACACCCGTGCAGATGTTCAGGGACCGTTGGGAGTGCACCCACATCGGTACAGTGATCTTTGCAGTTCAGGCTGTGTTGCTGGTCCCTTACATCATCATCGGAATAATGGGCGGCGGCACAACGCTCTACACGATCAGCGGTGGAGTGGTCCCATTTTGGTTTGGCGGCGCCATCGTTGCCATGGTCGTGATGAGTTACGTTTTCTTTGGCGGCATGCGTGGTACCGCGTGGGTCAACACTTTTCAAACGGTGCTCTTCCTCTGTTTTGGTGCGATTGCGCTGAGCGTCATCGGCGTCGGCATGGGAGGCTTTCGCAGCGCGGCTCAGGCCATACAAGCATCACCGCTGTCTTCGCTACTTACCCGCGAGCGAATCTCGCCTTATTACTTTTTCAGTTACACGTTCATTCCGCTCTCGGCAATTGCTTTTCCTCACATCCTGATCTTTTGCCTGACTGCGCGAAAGATGAACCAGTTCAAAAAGACAGTCATCTTCTATCCGCTTTGCATAATGGCAATCTGGTTGCCGTGCGTTTTTCTTGGAGTGATGGCAAATCGAGTGACGGACGTTCCGGAGATACGGGCCAAGCAAGAGGCGCGGCGAGTGCTGGCTACGCAAGGCCGAAACATGTTGCCTGAAGAGCGCGACCAGTTGCGTGAGCAAGCGGCAGGCGACGATGTCATCATGCACCTGCTTCAACGCTACGCGCCAATCTGGCTTGCAGGGTTGTTAGGCGCCGGCATTATGGCAGCGGTGATGGCAAGCGATTCGCAGATTCTTGCGCTCTCGACCATGTTTACCGAGGACGTTTTTGCTTTCTACGGCGGAAAAACGCGCTTTGGCGAGTCGGTGCAGGTGCAGACTGGACGCATTTTTATCATCCTGATCACACTATTTGCTTACGCGATCGCCTTGCGTGCGCCCGAAACGATCTTTGAACTTGCGATCCAGTATGCATTTTCAGGATTCGCGTCGTTGTCGCCACTCTTGATTGCCGCGCTTTTCTGGAGAGGAAGCACCAAGTGGGGCGCGCTCGCAGTAGCTCTTTGGACCGCATCGGCTGTGGTCGCGGTTGCGGTGTTTCAGGAAGTGGTTCCAGCTCCGGCGCCTGGACCATCGACGATCGTCTGGGCGCCCGGAGGCGTCGAAATCTTGTCGAGAACTCCCGGCGGCACCTCTGTGTTTGGTTTTATGCCGGTCGTTCCAATGGTGCTGACGTCGGCATTATTGATGATTGTGGTGTCGCTTATTACTAAGAAACCCGCCGCCAGTACACTGGCGAGGTATTTTGGAGATCGAAATCGATGAAAAGATTAATTCTGGCATTCGTCGCGATCGCTTGCATGTGTGTTTATGCCGCCGGTCAAACTACCGCGCCCGCCAAGCGCCGTGCGGTTAAGACTGGACCTCCGAACGGAATATTTTCACCGGCGATCATCACTGGTGATCTGGTCTTCACGTCCGGGCAAATCGGCGTTGATCCAAAGACCGGTCAGATTGTTGAAGGAGGAATAGAGGCACAGGTGCAACAGGTGTTTCGGAACCTTGCTGCTGTACTCGAGGCGTCGGGAAGCAGCGTCGATCACATTGTGAAGGCGACAGTGTTTTTGGCGGACATGAACGACTACAGCGTAATGAACGAACTCTATCGCAAGCAGTTCAAAAGCGATCCGCCGGCACGCACAACAGTACAGGTCGCACGCTTGCCTCGCGACGCTCGCATCGAGATCGAAGCTGTCGCCGTGCTGAAATAGCTACAAGCTAATCATTTTCCAAATGGCAAATGATATATGACAAATCTTCCGGGATTTAACCAAAGCAATACAACCGCCCGTCCTGAGAGCCGATCACGATTCGCCCATTGGCAATTGCAGGTGACGCCGATAGTGGGGCGCCCGCATTAAACTCCCAAAGCTTCGCGCCGTTGCTCAATCCCAAAACATAAAAGCGCCCATCATTCGATCCCACATACACGCGACCGCCGGCAATTGCCGGTGACGATTCCACACGGGCACGGGTTGCAAACGTCCACGCAGACCTTCCTCCCAATGTCAAACCATGGACCAACTTGTCTCGCCCTCCGAGGACGACGCGAGTTGTTGAAACTGCCGCGGATGAGTAGTAGGGAAACTTTCGCTGCGGATGCTCGTATCGCCAGGCGATCTCCCGTTTCACCAGGTTGACACTCAATACCTCGTTATCAAATGTTCCGTAGTAGGCGACGCCGGATCTCAGCGCCGGCGAAGCACCCGTGTAGGCGCCTGAGGTGACATTGAACACTTCTTTGCCATCAGAGATGCGAATTGCGCGAAAGACTTCATCGCACCCGGCAATGAAGGCCATGCCTCCGGAGATGCTGGGCGTCGAGTGCACCGGTCCATTTGTCTTGAACTTCCACAGCACCGCGCCATTGCGGGTCGAAAGACAATAGAGATGTTCGTCGTAGGAACCGATCAACACTCTGTCGCCGCTCACCACCGGAGATGATTTGATTTCGTTCCCGGTTTTAGCGGTCCAGAGCCGCTTGCCATCCGGTGCGTTTACAGCGTGCAGCACGCCTCCGAGATCTCCGACGTAGACTACGCCGCCACTGTAAGCGGGTGACGACTCGCCGATAGGCGATCCTGTCGAGTACTTCCAGTAAACCGATCCGTTTTCGAGATTAAGTGCAACGAGTTCGCCTTTATGAGACCCAACGAAGACAGTGCCGCCAACGATTGCCGCTGACGACTCGATGGATTCCCCGGCTTCGTAGGTCCACAGTTGTTTTAGCGACGTTGGCACGTTCGCCTGCGATACTCCGGTCAAACTGTGATTGCCTCGAAATTGAGACCAGTTGTCTCCCGGCGTGTCCTGGGCCAACACTGCAACGGCAAGACTAAGGATTAAAAACAATACCTTCAATACACGCATTGGTAGACCTCGATAGCTCCTTCCTTGTTAAAAGGTCTTGGATTAAAGATTCCGGTCCATTGCTCAGCCGCTTCAGATGCAAGTTCGGTTAAGTCAGTTTGCTTGACTCCCGTTGCCCGAAGGGTAGTGCGCAAGCCGCCCGCCTCGGTCAGTTCTTCGAGTCGCCGCGCCAGTGCTTCTGTCGAGGACAGATCGCTGTTTTTTCCGCCAATGCTGGACCAGTTTAGAAACATCGCGTACCGATCCGCCGCGACGCTTTCATTCCAACGGACAACTGAAGGAAGCAACATCGCGATCGCTGCCCCATGAGCAGTTCCGTAACGGGCTGTTAAGGGATTGGCACATGCATGCGTGGCGCCGAGCATCGAATTCTCGATTGCGACTCCGGCATAGAAAGCTCCCAATTGCATCGCCCCGCGTGCTTCGAGGTTGTCCGGTCGGGTAAGCACTCTTTCGTAATTGGGCTCGAGTAATCGCCAGGCCTCTCGCGAAAAAATCTCGGATAGAGGAGTGCGTTTCGTTGTGACGTAGGTTTCCACGGCGTGAGCAATAGCATCGAAGCCGGAAGTTGCGGTAATGCTTCGCGGTTGCGAGACGGTGAGAGCAGGATCGAGAAGTGCAACTCGAAATGCGGCCTTGGGGTCGCCGCACGCCATCTTGACGTGGCTCTCTGCGTCTGAGATCAAAGCGTAGGTTTGTGCTTCACTTCCGGTCCCGGCCGTAGTCGGTATAGCGATCATTGGCAACATTGGGCGAGTTGCCCGTGCGTACCCTCGATAGTCAGACATGCGGCCGCCGTTGGTGAGCAGGAAATTGATGCCTTTTGCGCAATCGAGAGAACTGCCCCCGCCGAGGCCGATTATCGAATCAATCTTTAACGGCGAAACCAGATTGGCTCCCGCTTCAATCATTCGCGTGTCGGGATTGACTTCGAAATCATGAAAGCGAAAAAGCTCAACTCCGGCCTTTTGCAGAGGGCTCACCGCTTCGTCAACGTGTCCGGAAGCAAGCAGACCATGGTCCGCGACGAGCAAGGTGCGCTGGAACCCTAGTTCGCGCGCCAGCTCGCCGAGACGTTCAATGACCCCTGCGCCAAAGATCACGCGAGTACGAGGTTGAAAGTCGAAAGACCTCATTTGCGCGCAGTGGTTGGCTTGGGTAGAGTGGCTTCCGACAGTGCGAAAAGTTGATTGCGGCTGGAAATGTAGAGCACTCCGTTGGCCGGAACAGGAGTCGAATAAACAGAGCTGCCCATATTCACTTCCGCGAGCACCTTCTTCGTTTTCCCCTCCTCCAGGATCACGACATCGCCATCTTCATCGCCAAGATAGATCTTACCGTCGACTAACAAAGGCGATCCCCAGACCGCGGCGAAAAGATCGTGTACCCAGTAAGGCTGGCCTGTCTTTGCGTCGATGGCGTGCAGGAAGCCGCTGAAGTCCGGTTGGTAAACGATTCCGTCTTTGATTGCGGGTGTCGAGATGGAGCGACGAATCTTGTCGTAGTGCCAGACCATTCCTGTCTTTGTGATGTCGCCCCGCTTGGTGGCGTCGATGCAATACATGTGGCCCACGCCCTCGCCATGTTCAGGATCCTGACCATTGGCTAGGTAAACGCGGTCTTCATAGATCACCGGTGTGCTGATAATCTCGTTGCGCGTCTTGGGCCAGACGGATTCCTTCGGGTTGGTGTCAAACTCCCAGAGCTTCTTTCCGGTTAAAGCTTCATATCCGCGAACCCATCCGTCGCCCTGTCCGTGTACGACCTGGACCACGCCGCCAATTGTTCCAACCGTTGGCGAGCACCATTGGCCATGAAGGATGCGTTCCTGGACTGAATTGTCTTCCCAGACCAGCTTTCCGGTCTTCTTGTTGACGGCGATTATCGCGGGCGCTTTTGGGGACGGAACGTTGACGTGGCTTTCGTCTTGTCCATTGGAAGTGCTGACAAAGATGAGATCGCCGTAGGAGACGGGCGAGGAGTTCGCCAGGTTGTGTGGAAGCGCTCCGACTTCCTCAATCATGTCAAACTTCCAAACGATGTCGGCATTCGTTTCGCCGGTCAGTGTTTCGTCGGTTACCGGACCATCGTTCTCCTTGTCGCGGAAGCCCTGCGTATCAAGACAGATGAGTTCGGCGCGGTTGGAAACGTAGTAAACTCGATCTCCCTCAACAAGTGGCGAGGAAGCAACGCCCTGGTACGGCCAATCGTTGACTCGGCCCGCAGCAAGCTTGTCGTGAACCATCTGCCACAGGAATGTGCCGTCGGATTCGCGAAAAGCCATCAGGATGCCCTTGTCGCCCGTAATCTTCGGATCGCGCAGGCCCTCGTTGTTAGTTCCGACGAACACGATTCCACCGGAAACTACGACGTTGCCGTAAGTCTGCGAGCCGAGTTGGGACATCCACTTCACATTCTTCTTGCTTTTGACGTCCCAACTTATCGGGAGGCCCTTCATGTTGGAGATCATGTTGCGATCCGGGGTTCCTCCCCACATGGGCCAATCGCCGGAACCCGGATCCGACGCTGAAACAGAAGGCGCCAAACAGTAGACAGCGGCACTTAGAGCGACCAGCGCTGAAACCGGAATAACGAGTCGAGTCTTGATGGCGGATAAGATGGCGTTGGACTTTAAGTTTTTGAATCTCATTTGTTCGCGTACACCTTTATGTTGTCGAAGTAGAGTTCAGCGAGACCGTTGCCGAATACTCCAGGAGCTCCATGGCGATTAGGAATTGGATCGACGCGTTCGACCATCCACGCGGCAGGTTCAGGATCGCCGGCTGCCCAGGCCTTTCCCCGTGCGCGCGTTTTTCCGTCCGGCAAATTCTCGACCTGTAGTTTAAGGCGATACCAGATATCGGACTTCCATGCAAACGGGATGGTTTTTGTGCGGGCAGTTTCAGGCTGCCACGGTTCGAGTTGCAGTAGCTGGCTGTTGCCGTAAAGACTTAAAACGTGGCGCTGAGCAATCACACCGGCGTCGCCTTGCTGGCGTCGTTTCTGCGTCGCAAAAACATCGGCTTCGACAGTGTAGTTGGACCAATCTGATGGTCCCATGTAGGCGCGCGCGCGGCTCAGCAATGATGAACCTTCCGTTAACTTGGCGAGCACCTTGTTTCCATTTTGATCACGCACGCTAAACTTCATCGTGGTATTTACCCACGTTGGGGGAAGTGAATTGACGTCCAGCGACTCGAACGTTTCGCTCCAAGGCAGCGGGGGAAAGACGCGCAGACGGGCTGTTCCACTAATGCCACCAACCGTTGCTTTCACTAAACCCGCTTGAGCAATTGAATCACTACCTGCAGTGAATTGACCATTTTCAACCGTACCTTTTAATTGCTCGAGCGACCAGGTTGCGGCAGTTTCTTCGCGAATGAAATTGCCCTGAGCGTCAAACAGCCGAGCGCGAAAGCTCACCCTGTCTCCGGGTTTGAGTATGAGTTCAGTCGGCACTACCTGTACGTGAGTTGCGGGATTTGAGCTGACGCTCGTACCCACGGCTGCCGATGGCCTTTCGGAAGAACTTCGTGCCGCCTTTTTCCCGATGCTGTAGAGAGCCGAATCACTTACAACAAAAACACGACCGTTCGAGACTGCTGCCGAGGCGATGATCGCTTCAGGTTGCGCTTCGGTTCCCAATTGGTCCTGATCGAGAATCTCACATCCGGTTGCAGACGGCTTGAGAATAAAGAACTTTCCATTCTCAGTGCCGACATAAAGTTTACCGTCAGCCAGAACTGGAGAAGCCTTCTGGATTGTTCCAAGGTTCTGTAGCCAGAGTTGTTTACCGGTATTTACATCGAACGCACCAATGTTGGCGCCGTTGTCGATGTGATAAAGCCGATCACCATCGAGCACCGGCGACGAGAATCCTCCCTGCCAGCCATACAAACTCCACTTGACCTGTTCTTTCTTGACGTCGCCTTTCGCTGTGGCATCGACGGCGACCATCATACCCATCTCGTTCGAGTCGAGATTTTCCTCGCTGTGTGTCAGGATGGCAGTAGTTCTGTGTACTACAACTCCGGTGTTCAATCCACGCTTGCTGATCTCATGCTTCCAAACAGGTTCACCTGTTTGCGGCTTGATCGCGTGGACCACACCGTCACTTGCTCCTTGAATCAGCAGGCGCGTTCCGTTCACGTTTGTAATGATTGGAGGCGCATAGGTGGTGTCGTAAGGCCGTCCTCCAGGAGCGCTCACCCAAACAGTCTGGCCCGACTTTTTGTCGAAAGCCATGAAGCGATGGGCGCCGCGACCATGCTGGCCCCACATGAACGTCACGCCGCTGATGATCACAAGGTCGCCGTCAATGATTGGCGAGACGGTGCGGCCGCCGTGAGTCGTCAATAGTCCAAAGTCTTCACCAAGCGAACGTTCCCAAAACACTTTTCCATCACCATTGAGGCCGATCAGATTTCCGCCGACTCCCAATACGTAGACGTTTCCTGTGGCAGGATCTCCAACAGGAGACGCCCAGCCGACGCGATGCGGAGGCACGTCGCTCAGGTAGATATTGAAGCGATGTTCCCACAGAAGCTTTCCTGTGTCTGCGTCAAAGCACATCAGTCGTTCTTGTAACGTCTCGCCCTTGCCCGCCGAGTTCTGAAGATAAACTCGATCTCCCATCACAATCGGCGCGGAGCGACCGCCGTACGGGGCCTTCCACGCGAGGTTGTCGCCACTGGGAGACCACTTCACCGGCAGATTCTTCTCAGACGAGACGCCATCGCGTGCCGGTCCACGCCATTCGGCCCAATCGCTCGACACGACGAGCGTGAAGGCAAGGCAAAGATTCAAATAAATGGAGATAAGGTTAGTCATTTTGGAGGCCCATCATTCGAAACTGGATAAAGTGTTTCCGCGTCCACAAAAAGGTGGACAGGGATCAGAAGTCCGTGCGCGCGTGCAACCTTAAGGATGTACAATACGTAAGCTCACGTTGCTGCGTTAACATTTTTTCTGAGATTCTAGCAGGTTCCGTGTGATTCCGTTAATCTGTGGCGATTTTGAGTAGTGACCTAATTTCATCTCTGCGTATCTCTGCGTCCTCTGCGCCTCCGCGGTTACTGGCACTTAACGGACAGATCACCGCAGAGGACGCAGAGGACGCAGAGAAGACTTTTCAAATTAGGGCACCACTCGATTTTGGGTAGTGGTTCAGTTTGACATAACCGTTTTGATCTTGAGTCGGTTCACTACCCTAACGAATGAATTCATCGGGGGCACTAGCCCGACCGTTAGGGAGGGTTCCCTGGTTTAGCGACGGAAAAGGCAGAGCCCTCCCTTACGGTCGGGCTAATGCCCCGGCCCGATGCCCATCGCGGCCAAATCCAAACTGCATCGCTATCCCGATTTTTGGTAGTGTCGCAATTTAAAAACGTCTTGTCTGCGCAATCTTTGCGTCCTTGGGGTCTCTGCGGTAATTGTGGAAGAGAACCTGTTACACCGCAGAGGCGCAGAGGACGCAAAGATTGCGCAGAGTAAAAATTGCGACACTACCCGATTTTGATCTTGTTCACCGCGAGGAGAAATCATGTTGGTGCTGCAAAAGGTCTTCCTCTTTTCGCTTCTGGCTCTACTATTTCCACAGAATTCGACCGTTCCGAAACAGGAGTTGAACGATCAGCTTTATGAGGCTGTTCGCAAAGGCGACGCGGCGGCCGTAACTTCGTTACTCGATAAAGGCGCCGATGTAAATGCAAAGTTTCGTTACGGCGCGACCGCTCTTTTCAAAGCTGCGGAACGTGGCAACGTGGAAGTTGCAAGAGTTCTGGTTGAACGTGGCGCCGATGTGAAAGTGAAAGACACTTTTTATGGCGCTACGGCGATGACCTGGGCGCTCGATGGCAACCACGTTGAAGTTGTAAAGTTGTTACTGCAGAAAGGCGCTGAAGGCGTTGAAGATGTTTTGATGACTGGACTGCGGGGGAGTAACGAGGAGCTCGTCAAGATTGCTTTGGAGCGAGGCGGTCTCAAGCCGGAAGCTTTGACGGTTGCTCTTGCAGTGTCAGAGGGAAATGAGAAGAACGCCGGCATCGTCGAGATGTTGAAAAAAGCGGGAGCGGTGCCTCCGCATCAGGTAGAAGCGGCGACACTTCAGTCGTACGCCGGCAAATACAAAGGCGAACCGAGCCCTGAGTTTACGATCGCGGTCAAAGAAGGGAAGTTGGTTGCGACGGGACTTGGCCGCAGTGAGCTACCATTAATGGCTCTCGATAACACTACGTTCAGGCCGTTGTCGTTTGGTGGAGTAACGCTAACGTTCAACGTCGAGAGTGGCAAGGTAATTGGATTGGCTTTCAAGCAAGGACAAAACACGACGCAAATGAAGCGTGTTGAGTAATGCAGTAATTAAATTTTCTCTGCACAGAGAAGAATCCAATTTTAAGGTCGAACCTATGAAACGACTGACATCATCTTTTATTCTCCTGGCGCTGGCCGTTACCGTTGCTAATGCCCAAAACTGGCCGCAGTTCCGTGGTCCTGGTGCATCCGGCGTCACCGAAGGCCCCGCAAGACCTGTGAAATGGGACACCTCGACCTCGCTCAACGTGCGTTGGAAAACCAAGATCCCCGGGTTGGCACATTCAAGTCCAATCGTCTGGGGTAACAAGGTTTTCGTTTCCACCGCAGTAACCAGTGCTGCGAAAGACGAAACCCGATTTGGACTCTACGGAGACGTCGCCCCGGTTAAAGATGATCCAAAGCACACGTGGAAAGTGTATGCCATCGACAAGTTGACAGGATCGATCCTTTGGGAGCGCACTGCGTACGAGGGAATGCCCAAAGTGAAGCGTCACCCTAAGTCTACGCACGCCGATTCTACGCCCGCCACGGATGGAAAATATTTAGTCGTCAGTTTCGGTTCCGCAGGTCTCTACACGTACGATCTCAACGGAAGGCTCCTGTGGAAACAGGACTTGGGCGTGCTCGACGCGGGATGGTTCTACGATCCGGACTATCAGTGGGAATACGGCAGTTCGCCAATCATCTACAAGAACCTTGTGATCGTGCAGGCTGACATCCAAAAGAATTCCTTCATTGCTGCTTACGACATCAAAACCGGAAAACTGGTCTGGAAGACCCCGCGAGAAGAGATTCCTTCGTGGGGCACGCCCACCGTCTATGAAGGAAAGCTGCGCGCTGAATTAATCACCAATGGCACCAAGGCGGTTCGCGGTTATGACCCGGCAACCGGAAAAGAGTTGTGGCGGCTCGGACCGAATTCTGAAATAACGACCCCGACACCATTCGTCGCACACGATTTGATCTTCGTAACCAGCGGTTATTCACCGGTCCAGCCAATCTATGCGATAAAGCCGGGCGCCAGCGGTGACCTGACACTCAAGGATGGCAAGGAGTCGAGTGATTTCATCGCCTGGAGCAAGATGCGCGGTGGTCCATACATGCCTACTCCAATCGTCTATGGCGAACTCCTTTACACCTGCTCCAATCAGGGTGTGCTAACTGCATACAACGCAAAGACAGGTGAACGAGTTTATCAGGAGCGATTAGGCGGGACCGGCGGTGCATTCACTGCTTCACCTGTTGCATCCGACGGAAAAATTTATTTTTCGAGTGAAGACGGAGACGTGTTTGTGGTCAAGGCTGGACCAAAGTATGAGTTGCTGGCGAAGAACCCTGTGGGTGAAGTGATGATGGCGACACCGGCAATCTCGGATGGTCTCGTGATCGTGCGTACCGTCTCGCATCTCTTTGCTTTTGGGGAGCCCGTTTCGAAGTCAGGGAAGTGAGCCACGGATTTACACGGATCGTCACGGATTAACAGAACCGAGCGCGGTAGCGCCGGGTAAACTGATCGAATAACAAAAGGGAAAGACTACTGTGAAACGAATCGCTCTAACTCTAATAGTGGGAATCTCATTAGGATTCGCAGCTCTCAACTTTCTCGCAGGAAAAGCGTCAGCAGGGAATTGGCCGCAGTGGCGAGGCCCCGATGGGTCTGGCATTTCCAATGAGAAAAACCTTCCCTCCGAATGGAGCCCCACCAAGAACATCAAGTGGAAAACGCCAATTGATGGACGCGCTCATTCATCGCCGATCGTTTGGGGTAACAAGGTATTTCTGACGACCGCTGTGGAAGGGCCTGAGGTTCCCGGAGCCAATGCAGTAAAGCACGTCGTGGAAGGAGATAAAGAGTTTCTCCATCCGGACAGCGTGGGCGCCAATCGCAAACACACTTTCAAAGTTATCTGTCTGGATCGTGATAGCGGGAAAATCCTTTGGCAGTCGACTGCATGGGAAGGGACGCCTTACGACAATCGCCACCGAAAGAGTTCCTATGCGGCATCGACACCGGCAACCGACGGCAAGTTGGTCTATGCGTACTTCGGCACGGAAGGTCTCTATGCTTACGACTTCAAAGGCAACCTTGCGTGGAAAGCGCAGCTTGGAAACATTGCAACTGTCGGCATGGGAACCGGAACATCACCGATACTTTTCGACAACGTGGTCATCGTGCAGTGTGATGAGGACAATGGAGTGGCTTCGTTCATAGTTGCCCTCGACAAGAAGACGGGCAAAGAAGTTTGGAAGACGCCACGAAAAGTCCAGGTGAGTTGGTCCACTCCTTTGCTGGTGCGCACAGCAAAACGTGCGGAATTGATCGCGAGTGGAACCGAGTCGGTGATCGCGTACGATCCAGCTACCGGCAAAGAGCTATGGCAGCACAAAGGCGTGGAGAGCAATGCCATTCCATCGCCAGTGGCTAATAACGAGATGGTGTATCTCGTTGCCGGCTTTCCGGCAAAGATTGCGATGGCAATTCGTCTTGGTCAAACGGGAGATCTGACTGGAACTCCTAATGTGCCGTGGAAATATTCGAAAGGCACTGCATACGTGCCGTCGCCCATTTTGTATGGCGAGTATCTGTATCTGACAACCGATCGCGGAATACTCACGTGTATCGATGCCAGGACAGGTGAAGTCAAATACGAGGGTGGACGAATTCCCATCCCCGCGACCTTCACGGCGTCTCCGGTGGCGTTCGAGGGAAAGATTCTGATGACCAGCGAGGATGGCGACACGTTCATCGTGAAGTCAGGCCCGAAGCATGAAATCCTGGGTACAAATTCGATTGGGGAACCTGTTTACGCTTCTCCGGCGATTGCTGATGGGCGAATCTTCATTCGTGGTGAGAAGAATCTTTACTGCATCGGAAGTTAACGGCCTCTCTCTCTGCGTATCTCTGCGTACCTCTGCGTCAAAAAACCGATTTAACGCAGAGGACGCAGAGGACGCAGAGAATCCTCTAATCCACGGAAACATTCTTGCCAGAGCGGCGTCTAACGTTAATAATCAGCCACTAGAGACGTGACAAACTAGATCAATTGAAAAGGGGTTTTGTGTATGTTTGAGCAAGAGACGCCGATGCCTTGGTACAGTTCGATGGCCGTACTTGTTGTAGCCTCTGTTCTGTTGCCGCCGGTTGGGCTGGTGCTGCTCTGGCTGCGTCGCCAGCCCCCAATCAACACCCCGATAAGGAAAGTAATCGGCAGTCTTGTAATAGTTCTCCTTGGTATCTGGTACGTCTTTCTGTTCAATTCGTGGCGCAGAGCCAGTGTGAACGAAGCGCACTACAACGCACTCGAACAACACCGTCAACAACAAGCTGCTCAAACTGCCCCAACTAGCGCATCGGTTGCCGCAGTGAGCCCCTCGCCGCAAGCGAGTGTGGCGGCATCGCCTTCAGAAACGGCCACTACGCCTGCACAGCAAGCTCCTTCCCGAAACTATTGGACCAACTTTCGCGGTCCAAAGCGCGATGGCAAGTATGACGAAACAACTGTTTCGACAAGCTGGCCGGCGAATGGCCTGCCTGTGATCTGGAAGCAACCAGTGGGTCTCGGACACTCCTCCTTCGCCATAGCTGATGGAAAGGCCTACACGATCGAGCAAAGACGAAACCAGGAGGTTGTCGCGGCCTATGATTTAGGAAACGGCCGCGAGCTCTGGACACAAAAGTGGAACGCTCAATACACGGATTCAACAGGTGATGGCCCACGTTCAACTCCCACCTGGGACGAGGGCAGGATCTATGCGCTCGGCTCAACCGGCGAACTGCGATGCCTCGATGCTAATAGCGGTGCAGTGATCTGGGGTAAGAATATTCTGTCTGACAACCAGGCAAGAAACCTGCCCTGGGCCATGGCCGCCTCGCCGCAAATCGTTGACGACAAAGTGATCGTGCTTCCCGGAGGCACCTCA
>Ga0268386_10002120_pt1 | contig 13978 bp, 15 predicted proteins | sample RVTome_15_FD_200260 | JGI IMG/M metagenome (GOLD analysis project Ga0268386, IMG submission 200260) | Soil microbial communities from uranium-contaminated site in the Upper Colorado River Basin, Wyoming, United States - RVT150D86... ...
AGAAAGCCGGCAAGCCGTTCGACGTGATGGTCTATCCGGGCCACAAGCACGCCCTGCTCAATCATGCGGACGTCGGCCCTCACGCGTACATGACGATCAGCCGGTTCTTCGAGCAGCACCTAGCGGCGCGGTAGCGACCGCTCGGGGCCGCTTGCGGCCGCGGCAGGACCCCGTTCGGGTCAGGAAAGGCCTCACGGCAGGAAGCGCCTCTTCGAGGTCGGAACAAGCCTGGCGGCAGGACAGAGCGCTTCGCGCGACGCACGCTTCTTTCCTGACGCAGGTCCTCTCCTGATGCGAAGCATCCTCTCCTGCCGGCAGGCCACTCCTGACGCGCACGCGTCCTTGATGGGGCTGGGATAGAGCGACGCGATGAGCCGCGCGCCTCGCGGCGACGTTTCAGCGGGACTTCAGACTACCCGGCACCGGGGGTCCGGCAGCGGCATTGAACTTGCGATAGTCGAGTGACAGGTATTGCAGCATGGTCGCTGCGATGTCGCTCTGCGTGACCCCGGCCTGGTCACGTACTTCGCCGAGCGCGGGCGTGTCCGGGCCGATGATCGCAACCCAGACGTCCTGCGAGCCCTCGATGCCCGCTTCGTGCTCGGTCCAGTCCTTCGGCGCGCGACCGCGGCCATGATCCGTCGTGACGATCAGGGTCGTACGCCCGCGATAGGTCCGAAGTGACTGCACGACCGTCCAGAGTTCTTCGAGAAACTGATCGGCCACGTTGAGATAATCGAGCAACCGGTCGTAACGTCGTGCGTGCGCCCAGTCGTCCGACTGACTGAAGCCGAGCCAGAGCACGCGCGGTTCGTGCTTCTTGAGGTAGGCAAGTCCCATGCGGAAGGTGATCGCATCGTTGCTGCCTTCCTCCCAGAGCTCGAGCACCTGCTTGCGCAACGCGCCGAGGTAGTCGAGCTCGGGCGTGCTGAGCTCGGCCGGGACGAGATCGTACGCACCGTTCATGAAGAACGTCCCGTCCGATTTCGACGCCGCCATGCTGAAACCGTCCCAGGACCCGATCTGTGCGACCTGGGTAGGCGGCAGCCCGAGGGAGCGCTGCGCGAAATCGAGGACCGTTTCGCGTGGATATCGCATGAGATCGTTGCTCAAGACGTGGGGTTGCGGCTCCCCGGTCAGGATCTCCGAGTACCCGGGATACGAGAACAGCTGGTCGTTGCGTACCGTCATGCGGCTGCCGAGCGCCGGATTGCCGAGCACCATGCCGGCGGGGGCGATCTGCTTCCAGAAGAAAGGCATCAAGACTTCACGACGTTCGCGAGCGGTGGCGCGGCCGTAGCGTCGCCGCGTGACCTCGAGCTCATAGATGCCGGATTCGGCCTCGCCCGCTGCCACGATCGATTCGTCCATCCCGCCGAAGATCTCCTGAATGCGCACGCCGTCGAGCGTGACCAGGATGACATTACGGTCGGAGTCAGCGAGTGCCCGGGGCGCAGTTGCGGCCGCGCACGCGAGTGCGAGCAGCACGCATGCGAGTCGCTTCAATCGCTGCCCCAGCGCTTCATGAAGCGTATCCCGAACTCGCGCGAACGGTTGACGGTGATCGCGCCGGGCGGCACCTCGAACTTGTCGAGCGCGGCTCGTTCGTCGGTGAGGTTGTCGACGAAGCTGCTGATCTCCCACTCGCCGTCGCTGCCTTCGACGCCCGATCTTCGCATCCTCGATCGCGTAAGAGTCCATCGTCTGCACCCGCGTCCGACCTCCAGCCCACAGCCTCCAGTCTCAAGTCGCGCCGGATGGCGCTAGACCGCGATCGGTGCCTTGATTGCCGGATGGCACTCGTAGTCGACGATCTCGAAGTCTCCGTATTCGTAATCGAAGATCGTAGCGGGCTTGCGACGGATGGCGAGTCGCGGCAGCGGATAGGGCTCGCGCGCCAGCTGCAGATCCGCCTGCTCGAGGTGATTCACGTACAGGTGGCAGTCGCCACCCGTCCAGATGAAGTCGCCGACCCCGAGATCGCACTGCTGGGCCATCATGTGCGTGAGCAGTGCATACGAGGCGATGTTGAACGGCACACCGAGAAAGATATCGGCGCTGCGCTGGTAGAGCTGACACGACAGGCGCCCTTCGGCGACCCAGAACTGGAACAGCGCGTGGCAGGGTGTCAGAGCCATCTGCCCGAGCTCACCAACGTTCCAGGCACTCACGATGATCCGGCGCGAATCCGGATCACGCTTGAGCAGGTCGACGGCCCGCGAGATCTGGTCGATCGAACCGCCCTGAGGGGTCGACCAGGAGCGCCACTGCTTGCCATATACGGGTCCGAGGTCGCCGTTCTCGTCGGCCCACTCATCCCAGATCGTCACACCGTGCTCCTTGAGCCAGGCCGTGTTGGTCTCGCCCCGCAAGAACCACAGGAGCTCGTAGATGATCGACTTCAGGTGCAGCTTCTTCGTCGTCAAAAGGGGAAAGCCCGCGCGCAGATCGAAGCGACTCTGATGACCAAACACGGACAGGGTTCCCGTCCCGGTGCGGTCCGACTTGGCGATGCCCTGCGTGCGGACGTGCCGCAGCATCTCGAGGTACTGCTTCATCAGCGTGTCGCGTGTGCAGCAACGCCGCCCGCCGCGCCCACCGCATGCGTGTAGTTGCCGCTCGGCTCGTTGCGACGATAGGCAAGCACGAGCAGGATCACGCCCCCGATGATCATGGGTGTCGACAGGATCTGTCCCATCGTCATCCAGTCGAAGAGCAGATAGCCGCGGTTCTCGTCGGGCACACGGATGAACTCGACGCCGAAGCGGAACACGCCGTAACCGAGCAGGAACAGGCCCGACGATGCAAACCGGGGCCGCGGCGTCGCAGTGAACCACCACATCAGCAGGAACAGCACGAGTCCTTCGAGCGTCGCCTCGTACAGCTGGGACGGGTGCACCGGAACGCCATCGACGACGAACGCCCATGGCACGTCCGTCGGCTTGCCCCACAGCTCGCCATTGATGAAATTGCCGATCCGCCCGAACAGGAAGCCGAGTGTGGGCAGCGGTGCCGTGAAGTCGAACACGTCCCACGTGCGCCGGCCGCGGCGTCGCGCGAAGATCGCCATCGCGATCAGCACGCCAACCAGGCCGCCATGGAAGGACATTCCACCCTCCCAGATACGGATGAGCCTCAAGGGCTGTGCGATGACCTCCTCGGTGCCGTAGAACAGCACCCAGCCGATGCGCCCGCCGAGAATCACGCCGAGGGCACAGAAGAAGATCAGGTCATCAACGTCGACCGGCTTCCAGGTCGAGTTCGGCTGCGCTGCGCGGCGCCGCGCCAGCCACCACGCCGCTAGGAATCCGAGCACGTACATCAGCCCGTACCAGCGAACTTTCAGCGGGCCGAGCGAAATCGCAACTGGATCGATGTCGGGATAGGTCAGCATGGGCCGCGAATGGTAGCAGACGCTACGGGCTGGGGGCTTGGGGCTGGAGGCTGGAGGTTTACAACTTGGTGCGTTCGCTTGCTGAGAACCTGGCATCCGCGGGACCCGTCTGCTTCGAACCCCCAGCCCCCAGCCACCAGCCCCCAGCCACCAGCCTCCAGCCCCCAGCCGTCGTCAGTCCACGACGACGCGGCAGAAGAACGCCTTCAAGTACTTCGTCTCCGGGATCGCCGGATGGATCGGATGATCCGGTGCCTGGCCGCCGGTTTCGACGATCTGTACGAAGCGGCCGAGGTGCCGGCCCGCGCGCTGAATCGCAGCGATCAGCTGCTCCGGCGCGAGGTGATAGGAGCAGGAGCAGGACACGAGCAGAGCATCGCGGTCGAGCAGCTGCATCGCGAGCAGATTGAGGCGCCGGTATGCGGCTTCGCCTTTCGGGAGGTCCTTCTTGCGTTTGACGAACGCCGGCGGGTCGACCACCACGACGTCGAAGCGGTGCTTCTCGCCGTGCAATCGCTCGAGCACATCGAACGCATCACCGCGCTCGGTCGTGACCGCGAGCGAATTCAGAGCTGCCGTGCGCGCGAGTGACTGCAAAGCCGGCTCGGATGCGTCGACACATGTCACCTCGGCAGCCCCTGCCTTGAGCGCCTGGAGACCCCAGGCGCCCTGGTAACTGAATACGTCGAGCACCCGTGCTCCTGGCACGTACTTCAGAAACGCCGCGCGGTTAGCAGCCTGGTCATAGAACCAGCCAGTCTTCTGTCCTCCTGCGAGCGGAACCTCGAACGCGACGCCATTCTCCTCGAGGATCACCGTCTCCGGAGCGTCACCGAAAGCCGTCTCCACATAGCTGGGCAATCCCTCGAGCACCCGCGTGCCCGCATCGTTCTTCCACACGAGCGCAGTCGGCTTGATCACCTTAGTCAACGCGGCAGCGATCTGATCTTTTAACCGCTCCATACCCGCCGTGCCGATCTGCGCCACCAGTGTGTCGCCATAACGATCGACGACGAGTCCGGGCAAGCCGTCAGACTCGCCGTGCACGAGGCGGTAAAAGGGCCTGTCGTACAGCCGTCTGCGCAGCGACAGCGCTACCTGCATCCGGTGCACGAGCAGCGACTTGCCGGGTGCATGGACGGGATCACGTCCGAGGATTCGCGCGGCAATCAACGAGTGCGGATTCACGTAGCCATAGCCCACCAGACGCTCGCGATCGGTCAGGATCCGCACGGGATCGCCGGGTGCGAAGCCCACGAGCGGTGAGCGTGCGGCGTCGATCTCGTTCGAGAAAACCCACAGGTGCCCCGCCGCGAGGCGCCGCTCCTCGCCGCGTTTCAGATACAGCGGCGGCAAGTCCGCCACCGCAGGTGGGATCGACAGGGACATTGGCTCTGGTCTGCTAAGAGGCACTGCACACCGGCATGGTCCGCAGTACGCACGATGAGGCTGTATAGTGGACAGGCATTCTACCCGACCCGTCTCACGATGGATTCCTCCGACGCCTCACACCGTAACCGGCTCGCAGACGAATCGAGCCCGTACCTGCTGCAACACGCGGCGAATCCGGTTGACTGGTATCCGTGGGGCGCCGCGGCCCTGGAGCGCGCGCGCTGCGAACGCAAGCCGATTCTGCTGTCGATCGGCTATTCGGCCTGCCACTGGTGTCACGTGATGGCGCACGAATCCTTCGAGGACGAGGCGACCGCCCGTGTGATGAACGATCTCTTCGTGAACGTCAAAGTCGATCGCGAGGAACGGCCCGACCTCGACCGCATCTATCAGACCGCCCATCAGGTGCTCACTCAGCGAGGCGGCGGCTGGCCCCTGACGATGTTCCTGTCTCCAGAGGACCAGCGTCCGTTCTTCGGTGGTACCTATTTCCCCAAGGAAGCACGCTATGGCATGCCGCCATTCCGTCAGCTGCTCGAGCGGGTTTCCGAGTACTACCGCACTCACGGTGACGAGATCCGCCAGCAGAACGACGCGTTGGTCCGGGTCTTCGACGATCTCGCTCCCGCGCCGGCGAGTCGTCAGCAGACTCTCGACCGGTCGCCGCTCGAGGCGGCACGTACGGCGCTCGAGCGCGACTTCGACGACCGGTTCGGCGGGTTCGGGGGCGCGCCGAAGTTTCCGCACCCGACCAGCATCGACTTCCTGCTGAGATTCTGGCGCGCGACGGCCGGCGGTCAGCAGCCCGACGTAAAGGCCCTGCTGATGGCGAGCCTGACGCTGACGCGGATGGCCGAAGGTGGACTCTACGATCAACTCGGCGGCGGCTTCTGTCGCTATTCCGTCGACATGTTCTGGATGATTCCGCACTTCGAGAAGATGCTGTACGACAACGGGCAGCTGCTCGCGATCTATGCCGATGCGTCGGTGGCGACCCATGAACCACTGTTCCGAAGGGTTGCGGGAGAAACGGCGGACTGGGTCATGCGCGATATGCAGTCGCCGTCAGGCGGGTACTACGCGACCCTCGATGCCGATTCGGAAGGTCACGAGGGCAGGTTCTACGTCTGGATACCCGAGGAGGTGCGCTCGCTGCTCGAGCCCGACGTCTACGCTGTCTTTGCACGTCGTTTCGGACTCGATCGCGACCCGAATTTCGAAGGGCGATGGCACCTGCACACCTATCGCGGTCTCGAGGAGATCGCGAGTGAGCTGGGCATCTGTGCGGAAACGGCAGAACGTCACCTCGGCGTCGCACGTTGCAAGCTGCTCGGCGTGCGCAACGAGCGGGTCTGGCCGGGCAAGGACGAGAAGATCATCGCTTCGTGGAACGGTTTGATGATCAGCGGCATGGCCACGGCGGCGCGCGCGCTGTCCAGACCGGAGCTCGCGCGGTCTGCGATGCGGGCCGTCGATTTCATCCGCGGGCAGATGTACGCGAACGGTCGCCTGCTGTCGGTCGCCAAGGACGGGCACGCGCGGTTTCCCGCTTATCTCGATGACCATGCCTTTCTGCTCGGAGGGCTGCTCGAGCTGCTGCAGGCGCAGTGGCGGAGTGAAGATCTCGACCTCGCGATTTCCCTGGCGGAGACGTTGCTCGAGCGCTTCGAGGATCCTGTGAGTGGCGGCTTTTATTTCACCGCCGACGATCACGAGCAGTTGATTCATCGCCCCAAGACGTTCGGCGACGAAGCCGTACCATCCGGCAACGGCGTTGCCGCGCGCGCTCTGCTGCGGCTCGGCTATCTGATCGGCGATCTGCGCTACGTGGATGCCGCGGAGCGGACGCTGCGGGCAGCGTGGCCGGCCGTTGGGAAGTACCCGCACGCACACGCGTCACTGCTGCTGGCGCTCGAAGAGTGGCTCGAGCCGCCAGCGATCGTGATCGTTCGCGGTGCGCGCGAAGAGATTGAAGACTGGCGGAGGGAGCTCGACCAGCTCTATGCACCCCTGCGGCTGATATTCGCGATCCCCGCCGATAATGCCGCGCTCCCGGCAGCGCTCGCCGGCAAGAGCGCCGGCGAAGGCGTCACCGCCTATGTGTGCCGCGGCACGACCTGCTCGGAACCGATCAAGTCACTCGCTGGACTCGTGGCGATCAGTCACTCGTAGCAGAGGGCGCCTCGCTGGCGCGCGGACCCGCCACGTAGGGGGTAGGCGGTAGGCTGTGGCGGTAGGCTGTAGGCAGTAGGCCAAGACGGTCGGAAATCCTTCTTACCTACCGCCTACAGCCTACCGTCTACAGCCTCCTCCTCGACGCTTTCCTGGCCGTTTGCAGCAGCGCGCCGAGCAGCGCTCGCGCAAGCTCGTAAACTTCGGGCGCCTCGCTGGCGCGCGGACCCGCCACGTTCAACCGCCGAATGCCGAGTTCGTCGATCCAGGCGCGGATTCTCGTGACCTCGTCCGCTCCCGAGGCACGAGTAAGGTCGACGATTTGCAGTGGCCGATTGAGCGCTTTCGCATACTCGATCGCGAGCCGCGTGCCACCCTCGGGCGCGCCGCGTGCGAGCACCAGAGTCGCGTCACTGTCGCGCACGTTGGCCTTGGTACGCTCGGCATAGCCGTCCTCAGGCCGCTCGACGAGGGGATAGTGATCCGGGATCACCCCATCTTCAGCGAGTCGGCCCCGCGGGCACCAGCCTCCGCAAGGCACACCAGCCGCAAGGGCTGCGTCCAGCGCGGCACGATCGACGCCGGTCTGGCCGCCGGAGAGGATGGTCAGTGGCTTGAGGCTGGAGGCTGGAGGCTGGGGGCTCATCGTGCCGTGCCTGCGCTCATGCGACCGAAAATCCAGGCTGTTTCTCGCCACCGGGGCATGCGGCCGTGACGAGGCGGAATTGGATCTCAACATCGAGCTCCAGCCCCCAGCCCCCAGCCTACAGCCTCCTGCTCGACGCCCTCAGGCGCCGAGCAGGAAGTACGGCAGATCCATCACCGGCGCATCGACGCCGAATTGCGTCAACGCCGTGCTGATCTGACCGCGATGGTGTGTGCCGTGGTTCGGTACGTGCAGCACCAGTGAAGTGAACGGCAGCTCGAACCACTTGCCGGTGAGGGACTGGTAGCGCTCGATGGCGTCGAAGCGCTCGAGCGGCGCGCTCGCGACGAAGTCCTGCCAGCGCTCGCACTGCCTGCGAATCGCATTCTCGAGCGCACTCCGGTCGGATTCGATCTCCTGGTCGAGCGCCGTATACGGCGCCAGCTGGCCGTCGAGCCGGCCGAGCCAGATCCGGTCCACGAGCAGCAGATGGTTCAGCGAGTTGTGCACGCTGCCGAAGAACAATCCGACGTCACGCCGGTACTCCACTTCGGTCAGAGTCCGGATCGCCTCATACAGACGCTCGTACGCCCAGACCTGATAGCGATGCATGAGCAGACAGTGATCGCGTAAGTTCATCGGAATTCCTGGCGGAATGCCCAGCGATGCGGCTCAGTTGACCGTCACTTCCGGAGCGGGTGTCCGATAAAAGCGACTCTTGTGTTCGAGGGCGGCGCTCACGACTTCCGGTGCGACCCGTGCCTCCCGAATGCGCTCGTACGGCGGTCGGAAAACCGCAACGCCGTACTGCCGGACTTCAGCGAACCGGTCGGGCTCGACGATCGCGAATGTGTTGTAGTCACTCAGCACCATCACGTCACGTGGCGTCGATTCGAACAGAGGCCGCCCGACACTGACGGCCGAAAACGGGATTTCGCAATCGAGCGCCGTACCGAGCAACGTCGGCATCAAGTCGAAATGGCTCGTCCGATGGTGGTAAATGCCGGAAGCGCGCCCCGGCTCGTACCAGACGAGGGGTACGCCGGTCTGATAGCGGTTGAAGTTGCTGTTGTGGCCCCAGAAATTCGCGCCGCTGTCATTGAATTCCTGCCCGTGATCGCCAGTGATCACGACGATCGTTTCATCGAGCAGTTGCTGCCGCTCGAGCGCATCGAGGACTTCCCCGACCAGCGTGTCGACATAGTTGACGGAATTCAGGTAGCGGTTGCGCAGCGGCGTCGGATCCGTGTCCGCGTCGATCTCCAGGTAGTTGACGACATCGGCGCTCGGCTCGAAGACCTCGGGATGCCCTTCCGGGTAATCGAAGTCGTGCGGAGCGTCGTAGAACAGGAACGCAAAAAACGGCGATTCGTCTTCTTTGCGGTCAAGGTACACGAGGAAGTCGTTCGTGAGGTCGCGATCCCATTCCGCAGGATCGAGGCCCTCTGAGCGCATACGCGGATCGTCGAGTTCGACGAAGACGGTTCTATCGAACTCCGGGCTGAACAGCGGCGCACTGCGGAAGACCTCGATGTCATAGTCGTGCTCGAGCAACTCCTGCACGATGACCGGGCCGCGGTTCTCATCGAGTGCGCGGTGCCAGTAAGTTCCGGGAATCGAGTAGAACAGCGAGAACACGCCGATTCGCGTGGCATTGCCGCCACTCAAATGGTTCGTGAAGACCGAAGCGCGATCGGCAAACGCGGCAATGTGCGGCGTGGCCCGGACAGTGAGTGCGTCGAAACGCCACGAATCGATCAGCACCAGCACGATATTCGCCGGATCTCTCTGCCGCTCGCAATGGACGGGGTGCAGCGGATACTCGAGCCCGAGCGAATCCGTCGCGTCCACCTGCAGTGACTCGCGTGGCGGCAACTCGAAACCCGCTCGCCGCAACCATCTCTTCGCAGTAGCGGCATAGGGCAGCGGCAGCACGGCGGTCTGCATCGTGATCGACGGCACGACTCGCGCATCGGCCCACACGTGAACCGCATGAAAACCCGCGAGACAGGTAGAAAATGCCCCCGCAATACACGCGGCGACCGCGGGACGCGGCCGCGAATGCCGCACCAGCCACCAGAGTGCACTCGCAAGCAGAATGACACCTGCGACCACCGCGAAGGCAATGGCCGCGGCTTGCAGGTACATCGAGCGCGGAAAGATGAAAGTCTGGAATCCCGCTCCGCCGATCAGCAGATTCATCACGCCGCCATCAATATGAAAGCGGTATAGCCGATAGACCTCCGTGTCGAGCAGCAGCAGGAGCAGATAACTACTGGCGAGGAGGACGCCGAGTAGCCTCACGAGTCGGGCCGACGCGCGCAACGTCGCGAGCAGAACGACCGGCGACAATACGATCGCCGTCAGCAAACCAAAGTGCGCGATCAGCATCACGACGCGGAAAGCGTGAGTGCCGAAATCGCCAGCTTCACCGTAGGCAGCCAGGTAGCGGATTGCGATCAGAAGCGCACAGGCCGCCGTCGCAACCACCCACCATCCGGTCCAGCGCCAGAGAACAGAACTCCGCTCAGGCGTCGCAGAGGCGCTGCGCGACTCCCACATGCGATCGGATTTGCGCTGATGGGTCCACATCGTGTCGCCTGACATTCTTCTGGTCGACGCCAATAGTCGTCAAGCACCAGAGCGACGGCGTCCCCCGAAGTGCCTGTGCAACCCGCACTTGGCCGGCAAAGTTCCTTGGCGGTCGCCCTGCCCCCGGGCGCTTCGAACCGGACACCGAGCTTAACGACGCTTCCGTGACAGTTTCGTATCAGCTTCTGATCTGCGACCGCCGCGCGACGTGTGCCGCGACGACTGCAGCGCTGCTGCCATCGAGCGGCGCGCCCAGACACAGAGTTCGCCGCTATCCTCGAGCACATCGGCCGGAACCGTGTAGTACGACATGCTCTGCTCGGGACGGTCCGGAAAAGGCCGGAAGGGATTCATGCCACGCTCTACGAATGCCTGACGATTCGAGTCGTCCGCCTTGAGGTACAGGACGTCTCCGTCGATCAAGCCGAAGAACAGGTCATCGGCATAGAGTCCGACGCCGCCAAACATCCGGCGTGATCTCACTCTCGGCAGATCGCCGAGCTGCTCGAGAGCGAATTCCAGAAAGTCGGGAGAGACGGGCATCTTTAGTCTGGGGGCTGGGGGCTGGGGGCCGGGGCTTGAAGATGAAGTCGCCGCGAGAAACTACTTGTCAACCGGGTCCGATCCAATCGCTTCGTGGTGCCGCAAGCTCTGCTTCGGCCCCCCAGTCTCAAGCCTCCAGCCCCAAGTCCGCGGGCCGCGCTCAGCGCGCCGCGCCCGACGTGCGCGGCACGATCCACATCCTGACGACGAGCCGATTGCGGATCTCGTAAATCACCGTCGTCCAGAAAACGCTGTTGTTCGACAGTCCGATCATGCGCTCGCGCTCGATTACGAACGGGCCATCGGTCATACGGCTCACGATTTCGATCTTGGCCGCGGGCTCGCGTGCGAAGAACTGGGCCGAGGATTCGGTCATCGCCTCGCGCCCGGTCGGCTTGCCGGCATCCTCCTCGAGAGTCTGCACGACGACGTCCGGGTGCAGGAAGGCGGCATAACGTTTCGGATCGTGGGCGTTCCACGCAGCCGTCATCGCGTCGACGACCGCCTCGGCTTCGAGTTCGAGCTCGGTGACTTCCCGCAGCGGGCCCGGGGCGGGCGTCGGAGCCGTCGTCGTACAACCCGCGAGCGCCGCGAGCGCAAGCACGAGCAGCACCGTGTCGCGGTGCTCCGCAGCCAATCGACTCTGCCAGCGCATCATCGGTACCTGCGCTCCTCTGCCTCGAGCGAACCCGGCAGAGTTCCCCACTGCTCGCGACCCTTGCGGAACATCGCCCGCATCGTATAGCCGCCCGCGTAGCGACCGTCCGGCAATTCGACCTGCCAGTCGAGCAGGTCGGTCAGTGCATAGCGCCGCACCTTTGCGAAGGATCCCCGCTGCGATACGGGATCGGTGGTCAGGTGAACTTCGACCTCCGGATCGACGACGGCGAGCACGTCGGCCCACAACTGCTCGTCGGCGCCGGTGTCCGTTCTGAACGGGACTTTGACGCGTGCGCCCCGGTGGTCGGCAGCCATAAGACGACGGAATTCATCGAGCGAGCCGCGTGCCGTGGAGATCGCCTCGAGCATCAGAGGCTCGTCCGGCTCCATCACGAGCGGCGTGCGCTGCGTCTCGGTCGAAGTCGAACCAACTCCAGCCAGCAGACGCCGCACGGCCCAGAGGACGCCGACGATAACGAGCAGAATGGCAAGCAGTCGGAGCATGAGGAATGGGATTGGGGATCGGGCTACAGCCTACGGCCCGGGTGGTACAGACGACAGTCTACCTGCTGTCGGCGATGCCTGCCGACCCGCTCAGTACGCCGTGAGCGCCTGTCCTTCGCGCGCCATCAAGGCACTGCCGCCCGGTCCTTCGAACATCACTGGCAGAGCCTCGATCCTGAGCCCGACATTACGCATGACCGCGAAGTGCAGGTGCGGTCCGGAGCTGAAGCCGGTATTGCCCGACGTCGCGATGAACTCGCCGCGCTCGATGTTCTGACCCGGGCGTACCCGTATCGAGTCCCAGCGCAGGTGTGCGTAGATCGCGAACGTGCCGTCTGCGTGCAGGATGCGCACGAAGTTCGCTTTGTCAGCGAGCTCCCTTGCGATGCCGCTCTTGAAATTGCCGTGCGCGACGTCGATCACGACACCGCCCCGCGCTGCATAGATCGCGGTGCCCTCCGGCATCGCGATATCGATTGCATGGCGACTTGCGGGATCCACGTGGGTATAGGTCGAGGGATAGGCCTGCGAGACCGGGAAACTGCGCGCCACAGCGAACGGCACGCGATACGGGCGCGCGGGCGCGTGTTTCACGTTCGGTTCGCCGATCACATATCCCCAGTCGAACGCGATGCTCGGTTCCGCGTTGCCGATAGCCGGAAGGACCACGAGATCCAGGAACGACCGCGCCGGCACCGTTTGCGAATAAGTCCCGGAACCTGGCACGTCGACGTTTTCGGCGTTCACGATGCGCAGCCCGAATTCGACCGGGCACGCGCAATCGTTGATGGCGCGCAGCACCGCTGCCTCGGTGGTTCGCACCTGTTCGATCGTGATCCGGGGGCTCAGCGACTCGCTCGACCCGAGATCCAACGTCTCGATCGCGACAGATTCGTCGGGCTTGCGGTCGGTGTACACCCACTGCCCGTTCGCATCCCGATATTTGTACATGGCTTGCGCACCGGCGGCCGCGGGCAGGAGCACCGCGAGGGCGAGCCACTTGATTGCCAGTCTGCCTGGCAGAGCGGACAGCTTCACGATTCGCACGAGTTGACACGCAGCCTGCGAGCCATCGATGCCAGCGAGTGTACCGGGATCGGATCGCGGCCGACCCGTCGCCAGATCACGCTTCCGGTGGCCTGCGGCTCGCCGGACGGTGAGCGTATTCGAGCTTGATGCCGTCCGGATCGGCGAAGAACACCGCGTAGTACCCGGGCTCATAGACCGGGTACTCTGCAGGTGGATCGAGAATCGGCACACCGCGCGACTGCAACGCCGTCCAGAAGCGTTCCACAGCCGCCCTCGACGGCGCTGCGAAGGCCAGATGATGCAGCCCGGGCGAATAGCGATCGTGCAAGGCGGCTCGCGTACCGGGACGCGCCGGCTGCAGACCAAGCTCGAACTCCTCGCCACTGAACAACGGACCTTCCAGACAATCCGGTTCGCGTACGAATCCGAGCAGCGGCAGGATCGAAGCGTAGAAGGCGGTGGACGTTTCCAGGTCCGACACGGTCAGGTCGAGATGATCGACGCGGGCCGCCTGCTGCTCATCGCTTGGCCTCGACGCGACGCGGTGATTCGCGCGGGACTGCAGCCGCTCACGGATCGCATTTCGCAGCGCCGCGTGCTCCTTCGCGTCGTACGGGGCGGCGCGGGCCCAGTCGTACGCCCATGGCTGCGCGGTGGCGAGCGCTTCAGGTTCGTCCGCGTAGCGGGGAATCACGTGCGCGTGCAGTGCCGGCTCGAGATTGCCGAAGAGCGCGTAGTTGATGCGCACGGCGTTCGTGACCTCGAGCACCGCATCGCCGAGCCACGCCATGTCGCTCAGAAACGCCTCGCGGCGCCCCGGCGGCATCGCGTTCAGGTGGGGCACGACCGGATCGGGTAACAGGAGACAGTACCCGCGCAGCACTTGGGGATTGCCCATGACGGCCCATCCCGACGGCAGCTGCGCGATCACCGTAGGATCCTGAGCCGCCCGCAGGGCTGCGACGCGACGATGGATGGCGGTGGGCATCTTTTTAGGCTTTAGGCTTTAGGCTTTAGGCTGTAGGCTGTAGGCCGGAGCCGGAGCC
>Ga0268386_10002121_pt1 | contig 13977 bp, 15 predicted proteins | sample RVTome_15_FD_200260 | JGI IMG/M metagenome (GOLD analysis project Ga0268386, IMG submission 200260) | Soil microbial communities from uranium-contaminated site in the Upper Colorado River Basin, Wyoming, United States - RVT150D86... ...
CTCGCGACTCCTTGATCGGCTTCCCCCCGTTCATCGTCTCGAGCACCGCGAACTCCCGGGCCCGCTCCTGGAGCTGGCGCGCGATCCGGTACAGGTACTTCGCCCGTTCGCTCCCGGGGAGCTTGCGCCACCGCTCCTTGTAGGCCTTGCGCGCGGTCCGAACGGCGATGTCGACGTCCTCGGGACCGGCATCGGCTACCTCGGCGAGCGTCGCCTCGGTCGCGGGGTCGATCGTCTCGAACCACGACCCGCTCTTCGGGTCGACGAACTCGCCCCCGATGAACAGGCCGTAGCGCCGCTCGAGCTTGACGATCTCGGTCGACTCGGGCGCGTCCGCGTACTCCCAGACCGGCTCGAGCTCCTCGAGCGCCGAAGTCGCCTTCTTCGCGATGTCGGCCATCAGTCGATCGTGTAGTCGTCGGGACCCTGGTAGCGGCCGGTGCGCTCCTTGTCGATGGAGGCCATGAATGTCGGGAACACGGTACTCCGAGTTTACGCTAGACCAATACAAGCGCATGGTGGCGCGGTGGCAGCGCGCCGAGCGCCCGGTACCGGAGGACCGGCTGCCCGTCTGATCTCCGAGACCCAGCACACGGCCCGCAGCGCGTTGCTGTGATAGCACCGAGAGACCGGGACAACGTCCTCGACCTGCCCTCCTTGCCGAAGAGGGAGAACCTTGGGGAGGAGAGCTACCGGCCGGACCGTGCGACGTCTTCTAGCTTGCCCCCGTATAGGTACGGCAGACCGCGTGGGGTCCAGTCGCGACGTCACGCGTCACAACGACCCCGCCGTGGAGAATCTTGCACACGATCCTGCCGGGTCCGTCGCTCTCGCGCTGACCCATGACGGTCACCATTTCGAACCCGCTAACACGAACGCTGTGTCCCCACGGAAGGTCTACGTGGCGTGAAGTCGTGGAGCGGTAGGTCCCCCAGGTGACCAGTGCACTGCCGCCGCCCTTGACGCGAACGGCCCATCCGCCGCCGCCGGCGAGTGCTGACGATGCTGAAATCGCCAGCAATACGGCAACGACCATCGCTGCCAGTGCCTTCTTCATCGTGTCCTCCTCTGCCACCACGGCCTGAGGTAGTCATCGGCACCAACAGAGGCAAGCCTGAATGCGGTGACGCGACCAGGTCCGTCCCGGTGGGACAGGTCAAGTAATGCAGGAAACGGGCCGATGTCTCACAAGATGGGGCGCTGGGAGCTGCTGGAGTGGACGACCGACTCGGCGGTGGGTTGCTGGCTTGAGCACATCGAGGGCGGCTGCGACGTGTGTCGGCCAAGCCTGGGCGAGGGCTTTAGCGCATGCGAGGAGGGGGCGCGGCTCCGAGACGCTGCGTTGCAAGAACTTCAGTCGATCGTGTAGTAGTCGGGACCCTGGTAGCGGCCGGTGCGCTCCTTGTCGATCTGCATCAGCACGTCGTTCAGGAGCGTGGACGCGCCGATCCGGAACCGGTCGGGCGTCATCCACTCCGGCCCGAGCGTCTCGTAGACCAGGACGAGGTACTGGATCGCCTGCTTCGACGCCCGGACGCCTCCGGCGACCTTGACGCCGACACGGTGGCCAGTCTCGTGGAAGAAGTCGCGAGCCGCCTCCATCATGCAGAGCGCTGCCGGGAGCGTCGCGTTCACGCCGATCTTTCCTGTCGAGGTCTTGATGAAATCGGCCCCGGCCGCCATCGCGAGCACCGACGCCTGGCGGATCCGATCGTACGAGCCGAGCTCGCCCGTCTCCAGGATCACCTTGAGGTGCGCATCACCCGCTGCGTCCCGAGCGGCCGCGATCTCCTCGAAGCACGGGGCGTACTGCCCACCCAGGAAGTACGAGCGGTTGAGGACGATGTCGACCTCGTGAGCGCCGAGGTCGACGACCTCGCGGATCTCCGCCAGCCGGGCGCCGAGCGGCCCCAGGCCGGCCGGGAACGCGCCTGCGACGCTCGCGACCTTCACGCTCGAGCCCTTGAGTTGCGCGAGCGCGACCGGCACGAGGTGTGGATACAGGCACACGGCCGCGACCGAGGGGATCGACGCATCGACCGGGTTGGGCCGGACGGCCTTCGCACACATCGCGATGACCTTGCCGACCGTGTCGGTGCCCTCGAGGGTGGTGAGGTCCATGCACCGGATCGCGAGGTCGAGCGCCCACAGCTTCGACTCGCGCTTGATCGAGCGCTTGGCGAGCGAGGACGCCCGCTCCTCGAGCCCGACGGCGTCCACCGCGGGCACGCGGGCGAGCAGCCTCGAGGCGTCCTTCGGCGCATACAGCGCCAGACCGGGGCGCGAGCGTTCGATCTCCGCTGCCTGAGACATCGCTCGCCATGCTACGTCCCTCACACACGTCCTGCGGGTTCCCGTCCCGTCCCGCCGGTTCCTTCCGCACCATCGCGGGATGCTTTTCCGCGAGTCGCCTTGGAAGGAGCCCCGCACCGGCGATCCGCCACGGGGCTCCTAGGGACCCGCCTTTCAGGGAAGGGGGGGTCTAGGCGCGATTCTAAAGAGGTCGGTCAACCGCGGGAATCAGGGGACTGACCGACCCCCATTTGATCTAGTTCACCAACCCTTCGACGCTTCTTGGGAGCCTGCCATCAGCGGCCGCCCTTGCATGCCGTCGAAGGACCAAGCTCAAGCCCGGCGATCGTGCTTAGCTACACCCCGTCGGTCGCCGTACCTCCCGGACTCCGGTGCGCCCGATGGCCCGCCGTCACGCCGAAGCCGCTGACCCACTAGCGGTCCGACTCACACAATATCCAACCAGCACCGCCCAGAGCGTCCAGTCCTCCTCGCAGTCGATCAAGAGCTCGGCAAAGGTGCGCGTGTCATTTCCCTTGGTTGCACGGGGGCGATGCCGGAAGGCACGGCGGTCCAGACGCCTGCCCCCTTCCAGCCTTGTTCGCGCTACCCGGCGGGCGATCCTCGGGAACGGAGTTGCTACCCGGCGGGAGGTCCTCGGGAATGGAGTTGCTACCCGGCGGGGGATCCTCCGGAACGGAGTTGCTGTTCCACCCCTTGTGGTGCCCGTTGTCCGCATGCTTGGGCGGCCGGTGATTCCAACCGTAGGCCACGCCAGGCGGTCGCCAGGCATCGCTCGGTGGATGGTCCTGATGACCGTGATCCCTGGACTCACGGCGGTTCGGCCCCGGTCGGTTGCCCGGCTCGCCCTCGTCCCACGAGGGGCCATGGGCGGCTGATGGCGTCGTTGAGGTCGCAAAGACGACCGGATGCGGCGGTGCGGGCTCCATGGCCGGCGCGGGGATGGGGACGCGCTCCGGACGTTCGTACGTGCGGGGCGCGCTCAGCGTCATCAGAAGACTCGCGGAAACGGTCACCGCGACGGTGCCCGCCGCGGTCACGAGTTGCGCGGGGTCGCGAAGCGCGTTCGCAAGGTGCGCTCGGATGAGATCCGCTTTCGCGGACAGGAGCGATCCGCCCACGCTCTGGGGAACATGCAGCGCGGCCCCTGCCCGGAACGTGGGCACGAGCCCCCACACGACGGCCGCCCCGACGCCTTCGGCCACAAGGGCGTGCAGGAGTCCGGCCATCGCTGTCCCCGACATGCCTCGCTCGACGCGACCGAGCGCGCCGGGGGGCGTGTGATCGCCGACGGCGATGAGCACTGCATCGGGTGCCAGATCTCGAACGTGCTCGAGCGAGTCGCAGAGCTCGGCCTCGACGACGATCGCGTCCGGCTCGTCCGCCGACACGGCATCGATCAGCGCGTCCTCCGTCTCGGCCGCCGCGACGACGTCAAACCCATTCGTCCCGAGCCGAGCCTCCATGCTTCCGACGCTGCCCGCCGTGATCACGCGGAGCCGGTCGGTGTGCGGCCCCCACTCAGCGGCCGGAGCCTGTGGCGCCGAGGTGAAACGTTCGAGGATCGACATGGCCGCAGGCTCCCGGTGGACGTCGTTGGCGACTTCTTCGTCGGAAACCCCTTGAGTACCATCGCGCAGCGTCGCCGGTCATGTCGCACGATGGTTCTACGGGGGCCGGCGCGACGCGGCACCACTCGGCCGTCACCCGTTCGGACTATCGACGCCGGCATCCGGCTGGCTCCGCGAATCCCAGAGGGCAGGAACGTCTAGCGGGGCGCTGAGCGCGAATCATGGCCCGGAAGTTCGGGTCGGTTGCAGGTTCCCGAACCGTCACCGGCGTACGAAGGCGCGCCCCGGTCCTTGAAATAGACCAGGGACCATACGGTGATCAGCGCATGGATGTGCTTGAGGTGTTCGTCCGCCCGCCAATGCGCCTTCGCTCAAGTGGTCTCGTTGAGGGCGTTGCGGGCACTGTCTCGACGATGTCGCTCACGATCCGACTCGGAGGGCGCGCGGCGGTGCGCGTCCCGGCACGAGGTACACACGCAGCCGGGATTGCAGTAGTGATTCACGTAACAGACGCAACGACCTGGGCAGCTATGGAGTTCCTCTGTACGGGGGTCCCAGCATGTTTCGGCGCGCCTACCCACTCTGTCGCTCATCGGCTTTCCGCCTGGGACACCCCGACGACCGACCGCCTCGCGGCGATGGCGGCGGCCAGTGTCGCGACCACCTGGAGGACGAGAGCAGCCCACTCACGCCGGTCATCGATGCCTGCGGGTTCATAGCTTGGAGCGTATCCCTCCTGGCGAGCGGCCCCGACTGGCGGCAGAAGTGACGGCGAGTCACGAAGGGCCTCTTGCCAGCGGATATGGCAGGACATCGCCCCGCCACGGTACGGCGAGGGTCGGCTTTACGAGGTCGCCCGGGCCGCGCCCCGGCAGCGCGCGTTCAGAATCCGAGGCGTTGTAGCGCTTTCGGGTCGCGCTGCCACTCCTTGAGCACCTTGACGCGAAGGTCGAGGAAGACCTTGTGCCCGAGGACGCGCTCCATCTCCTCGCGAGCGCGCGAACCGATCTTCTTGAGGGTCTCGCCGCCCCTGCCGATCACGATGCCCTTTTGGGAGTCACGCTCGACGATCAACGACGCGTGGATCTTGGTGAGCACATCAGACTCCTCGAGCTCCTCGACCACCACGGCGATCGAATGCGGGACCTCCTGCCGGGTGACCGCGAGCGCCTTCTCGCGGACGATCTCGGCCAGGCGCACCTCGAGCGGCTGATCGGTGACCGCGTCGGTCGGGTAGTACGCGGGACCCCGTGGGAGGCCTTCGACGAGCAGGTCGAGCAGCACGCCCACCCCTCGCCCGGTCTTTGCAGAGACCGGCACGATCTCGTCCCATTCCCCCAGCCCCGCGGCCGCCTCGAGCTGCGGCACCTCTCCGCGCTTTCGCACCACGTCGAGCTTGTTCACGGCGCAGATCTTCTGCCCGGCGAAGTCGCGCAGTTGCCGTTCGAACACGAACGCGTCGCCCCGGCCCACGCCGGCCTGCGCGTCGACGACCTGCACGACCGCGTCGACCCCCTGCGTCGCCTCGCCCACCAGCTCGTTGAGGCGGGATCCGAGCAGCGTCCGGGGCTTGTGGAAGCCCGGGGTGTCGGTGAAGACGATCTGGTACCCATCACTCGTCAGGACCGCCCGAACGCCGCGGCGCGTCGTCTGCGGCTTGTCGGAGACGATCGCGACCTTCCGCCCGACGAGCGCGTTCACCAGCGTCGACTTGCCGGTGTTCGGCCGCCCGACGACGGCCACGAACCCGCTGCGGAACGTCACTTCCCGAGGTTCGCCGGACCGAACGCGTGGGGAAGGATCTCGGTAAGCCGCCACTCGGCCCGCTGCCCGTTGCCCGACTCCACCGTGACCGCCATGTCGGGCCCGAACTCGTTCAGCACCTGCCGGCAGCCGCCGCAGGGGGGCGTGGGCTCGTCCGCACCGGTCACCACGGCGACGGCATCGATCGAGCGCTTGCCGGCGTTCACGGCCGCGGCGACCGCGTTGCGCTCGGCGCACACGGACATCGGGTAGGAGGCGTTCTCAACGTTCGCCCCGGCGAACACCTCACCCTCGGCGAGCACGGCGGCGCCGACGTTGAAGTTCGAGTAGGGCGCGTACGAGCCTCGCTCCATCGCGTCGCCAGCCGCCGCGAGCAGCTCATCGACGCGTTCGGTGGGTGCGCTCATTCGGCTCGCGCCTCCTGTTCCTCGGTCGTCGGTTCGGGCTGCTCCTCACGCGTGATCAGGACCTTCGAGATCCGGCGGCCGTTCACCTTCTCCGCTTTGAACCGAAGGTTCTGGAACGGGACCTCCGCGCCCTCGTCGGGGATTTCACCCATGAGCCCGAGCATGAGCCCGCCGACCGTGTCCCACTCCTCGTCGGGCAGCTCGACGTCCAGGACCTCGTTCACCTCGTCGATCGAGAGCTTGCCGTCGACGCGGTAGACGCCGTCGGCCACCTGCTCGAGCTCGGGCTCCTCGGTGTCGTACTCGTCGGTGATCTCGCCCACGAGCTCCTCGAGGAGATCCTCGAGGGTCACGAGGCCCACGACGCTCCCGTATTCGTCGGTTACGAGCGCGATGTGGAACTTCTCCTTCTGCATCTCGCGCAGCAGGTCCGCGACCCTCTTCGACTCGGGCACGAAGTGCGCCTCCCGCACGACATCCGTGAGTGGCATGTCGTGCTTGCCCTGGTGCAGCGCCTTCAAGACGTCCTTGGCGTAGACCATGCCGATCACCTCGTCCAGGTCGTCCGAGAACACCGGGATCCTCGAGTACCCGTGCTGGAGGACCAGCGCTTGGACGTCGCGCAGCGTCTTGTCCGATTCGATCGCCGTGATGTCGGGCCGGGGCACCATCACCTCGCGGACGATCGTGTCGCCGAACTCGAAGATCGAGTGGATCAGCTCCTTCTCGCCCTCCTCGATCGAGCCCTCCTCGCTTCCGACCTCGGCCATCGAGCGCAGATCGGCCTCCGAGACGAACGGCCCTTGCTTCAGGCCCTTGCCCGGCAGCAGCCAGTTCGCGATGACGATCAGGCCCCGAGTCGGCGCCGCGAGCAGCCGACCGAGGAACCACACGAGCGGTGCGACCGTGAGCGCGGCGCGGTCCGAATGCAGGACGCCGAAGGTCTTGCTCATCGCCTCCACGAGGACGAAGTACAGCAACGTGAACCCGACGGAGACTAGCGTGACGCCCAGACCCCCGAACGACCGCTCGGCGAGGATCGCGACGATGATCGCCGAGCCGTTCTGACAGAGCATCACGGTCAGGTACACCGCGTTCAGGTACCGCGGGGGATCGGCCTCGATCCGCTCGAGGACCGATGCGTTCCGTCGTCCCTCCTCGACGAGCGCCATCGCTCGAACCCGGGACATCCGGGTGAGCGAGGCCTCGGCGGTGGCGAGCACCGACCCGAGGATCACGAGGACGCCAACCAGCACCCAGAGCCAGATCACCGGACCCGCACCCCCGAATAGCGCTCCTGGCGCGCCCACATCGTGGCCCGGTCCGCCTGCTGCATGTGATCGTGTCCCAGCAGGTGCAAGATCCCGTGCACGAGCAGCAGCCGGAGCTCGGAGCCCGGGTCGTCCGGGTTGTTCCGAGCGGCGACCGCCGGTGCGATCACCACGTCGCCCAGCATCCGGAGCCCGTCCTCGCCGACCTCGTCGTCGAGGGGAAACGAGAGCACGTCGGTCGGACCGTCCTGCTGCAGGTAGCGCCGATGGAGGTCGGCGATCTCGTCCTCGGTCACGAAAGAGATCGAGAGCTCGGCGTCCGCGATGCCTTCGCCGACCAGGCACTCACGCGCGAGCGCCCTGAGGCCAACGATGTCGATCGCGTCGGTCTGACGGTCGTCGATGGCGATGAGCGGAGGTTGGCCGTCGTCAGCCATCGGCGCGGGCACGCTGCTCTCCGAAGACCCGGTAGGCCTCCACGATGTCCTGCACGATCTTGTGCCGAACGACGTCGCTAGCGCCGAGGTGGGAGACCTCGATGCCCTCGATGTTCCTCAGGATCTCCTGGACGATGACGAGACCCGAGGTCTGGCCGTTCGGCAGGTCGATCTGCGTCACATCGCCGTTCACGACCGCCTTCGAGCCGAACCCGAGACGCGTGAGGAACATCTTCATCTGCTCGGGGGTCGTGTTCTGCGCCTCGTCCAGGATGATGAACGAGTGGTTCAGAGTTCTTCCCCGCATGAAAGCCAACGGCGCGACCTCGACCGTCCCGCGTTCCAAGAGACGGGCCAGCGCGTCGGCGCCCATCATCTCGAAGAGCGCGTCGTAGAGCGGCTTCATGTACGGATCGATCTTCTCGTACAGCGTTCCCGGTAGGAAGCCGAGGCGTTCGCCCGCCTCGACGGCGGGCCGCGTCAGGATCAGACGCGAGACCTGCTTCTCCTCGAGCGCCCGGACGGCCGTCGCGACCGCCAGATAGGTCTTGCCCGTCCCGGCCGGACCGACCGCAAACGTGACCGTCGCGTCGCGCATCGCATCGACGTACCGCTTCTGCCCGAGGGTCTTCGGGGCGATCCCTCGTCCGCGTCCGCTGAGCAGCACGGCGCCGAGCACCTGGGTCGGCGTCGCCTCCTCGCCCTTGATCAGCTCGATCGAGCGGCCGACCGAGGAGGCGTTCAGCTCGTGGCCCCGTTCGAGCAGCGCGATCAGCTCCTCGAAGAGCAGCGCGACGCGCTCGACCTCGATCTCGGGGCCGGCGATCGTGATCTCGTTGCCGCGTACGACGATCTCCGAATCGAACGCGGCCTCGACGAGCTTCAGCAGCTCGTCGCGCTGGCCGAGGAGGGCGACCATGCTCTGGTCCCCCGGGACCAAGATCTTGACCTGCGTGGTGGCCCTCGCCAAACGGCTCGCTCTGGGGTGGTGCCCCGTTCCTCCTCGGTCGTCTTCTGTCGTTCTCCGGGGCGTCGTCCGACGGCCCGCGTTGGGTCCGGATTCTACCCCCGGGTGTGCGTCGCCACGCGCTTTCGGTCTCCGCATCAGCCGGGCGGCCAGGCCATGGGCCGGCCGCCCAAGAGGTGGATGTGCAGGTGGAACACGCTCTGGCCGGCGTCGCGACCGACGTTGGTGACCAGCCGCCACCCGGTCGCCTCCACGCCCTCGGTCTTCGCGAGGTGTGCGGCCGCCTGGAACAGGTCGAAGAGCATCCCCGCGTGCCGCTCCTCGAGGTCCCGGACGTCCGTGATGTGCTCCTTCGGTATCAGCAACAGGTGCGTGGGTGCCTGCGGGCGGAGGTCGCGGAACGCGAGGACGGTCTCGGTCGAGTGGAGGATCTGTGCGGGATCCTCACCCGAGACGACTCGGCAGAACGGACAGCTGCTCGAGCTCATCGGCCCTGCGCCCCCGGCCGCCGAAGCGTTCCCTGCGTCGTGGTGCGCTTCCCGGCGGTCTCGCCGCGAAGCCGGGCGAACTCCTCCACCAGCCCGCGTTGCTCCTTGGACAGGTCGCGCGGCGTCTGGACGGCGATCGTGAGGAACAGGTCACCCCGGCCACCTCGGCCGAGGTTCGGGATCCCCTTGCCCCGCAGGCGGACCGTGGTGCCGGACTCGGTCCCGGGGTCGATGCCGACGCGTTCGGTGCCGTCGAGGGTGTCGACCTGGACCTCGCCGCCGAGCGCGGCCTGGACCATGGGCACCTCGAGGACCGCGAACACGTCCGGGCCGTGTCGCTCGAACACGGGGTCCTCCTCCACGTGGATCGAGAGGTAGAGGTCGCCCGATGGTCCCCCGGCGCGACCGGCGTGACCGGCGCCTCCGATCCGGAGCTCCATCCCGTCGGTGACGCCGGCCGGGACGTCGATCGGGACCGTCGCCTGGGCCGCCACGCGGCCCCGCCCCTGGCATCGCTCGCACGGCGAGACGATCTCCTCCCCGGTCCCCCGGCACGTCCCGCACGTACGCGCGGTCATCACGGTCCCGAAGATGCTCCTGCGCACGTCCTGCACCTGACCCGATCCGCCGCACGTGTGGCATCGCTGAGGCGACGTCCCGGGCTGTGAACCGCTGCCGCCGCACACCTCGCACGTCTCCATCCGGCCGATCTCGACCTCTCGACGGACGCCGAACGCCGCTTCCTTGAACCCGAGCCCGAGATCGGCGAACAGGTCCTCGCCGTGCTCGGACCGGCTCCGGCGGCCGCTGCGCCGCTGCCCGAACGTCCCCGTCCCGAAGAACGCCTCGAACAGGTCGGAGATGTTGCCGAACGGCATCTCCATCGGCCCGCCCTCACCGAACGCGTCGTAGCGAGCCCGCTTGTCCGCGTCCGAGAGGATCTCGTACGCGCCGGCCACCTCCTTGAAGCGCTGCTCGGCTTCGGGATCGGCGTTCACGTCCGGATGGAACTCGCGGGCCAGACGCCGGTAGGCCGTTCTGATGTCCTCCGTCGATGCGTCTCGCCCGACGCCGAGGATCTCGTAGAGGTCGCGGACCGTCGCCATCGCGGACTAGGCGTCGAGCTCGGTGGCGAGCTCGGAAAGGCGGCGCGCGACGGCGCGCACCGATGCCATCACACCGACGTAGTCCATCGCGGTGGGTCCCACGACGCCGACCGCGCCGAGCGCGATCGACCCCGCGTGGAACGGCGCAGAGACGATCGAGGCCTCCCAGTCGCCCGTGTGCGGGTGCTCGGCGCCGATCGTGACGGTGAGATCCTCGGTCGTGACGTCCCGCAGCAGCTCGAGCATCTCCGACTCGTGCTCGAGGGCCTCGAACAAGCGTCGAACGGTCTCGCGACGCCAATGTGCGGCCTCGTCGGCGAGGTTCGCGACGCCGCCGATCAGCACGTGGTGCGACCCCGCACCCATCTGCATGTCGCCGAACACGTCCGCCGCCGCCGCGAAGATCTCGCGCTCGGCCCGTCCGGCCGCCGCGGCCGCCTTCAGGACCTCCGCGCGTGCCTCGGAAACCGTCTTGTCCTGCACGCGATCGGCGAGCGCGCGCTCGAGGGCGGCGAGCCCCTCGGTGTCGAGCTCGGCGGGGCGGTCGATCATCGCCTTGTCCACACGGCCACGCTGCCCGATGACCAGCAGCATCAGCCCGCTCCCGAGCTCGATCAGCTCGGTCCGAGCGACCAGCTCGCTCGAACCGGAAGGTGGAACGGCGAGGCCTGCGTACTGCGTGACCCGCGATAGGAGCTGCGTCGTTCCCTTCAGGACGTCCTCGAGGTCGAGCATCGTCTCGGCGAAGAAGCCCGCGATCGCTCTCCGCTGCGCATCGCGCATCCGGCCTCCCGGCGGGAGCGCGTCCACGTACTTTCGGTACCCGGCATCGGTCGGGATGCGGCCGGCCGACGTGTGCGGGTGTGAGAGGAACCCGAGCTCCTCGAGCGCCGACAGCTCGTTTCGGATCGTCGCGCTCGAGACACCGAGGTCCGAGCGCTCGGCGACCGTCTCGCTGCCCACCGGCTCGCCCGTGCGCACGTACTCCTCGACGACGGCGCGCAGCACCTCGATCTTCCTGATTCCGAGCTCGGGTTCCACCATGACGTTTAGCAGTCTACCCCCGAGAGTGCTAGGCATCTTCGGATGCCGTGACAACCAAAACCCATCGACGGACGTCCTAGGGTTCGAGAGATGAGGGTCGACGAGGTCGCGCTCCGGGAGTTCCTCCACACGTCGTACCCGCGGCTGGTCGCGGCGGTCGCGCTCGTGTGCGGGAGCCGTCCGGCCGCGGAGGACGCCGTGCAGGAGGCGCTGCTTCGAGCGTGGGAACGCTCGGAGCGCGGCGAGGAGTTCGAGTCGATCAACGCCTGGGTCACCACCGTCGCGCTCAACCATGCACGCAGCGGGCTCCGAAGGATCATCGTCGAGCGAAGGGCGCGGTCGCGACTCCAAACGCCGGTCATCGCAAGCCCGCCCATCGGCGACCGCATCGACATCGAGCGAGCGCTCGCGACGCTCCCCCGTAGGCAACGCGAGGCGGTCGTCCTCCGGTACTACCTGCAGCTCGAGACGCGCGAGGTCGCCACGGCGCTGCGCGTCAACGAGGGCACCGTCAAGAGCACGTTGTTCCGAGCGCGAGCGGCATTGGCCGAGGCGCTCGGGATCCATGACACCGAGGAGGCGAACGACCGTGGCACTCGATGAGCGTCTCCGCAGAGAGATCGAGCGCGCAGGAGAACCGGGCGACCCCAGTGGCGTCTACGAGGACTTGATCCGCCGCCACGAACGCCTTCGAGTCGCACGGCGTCTGCGATCAGGAGCGCTAACGCTCGTCGTCGTCGCCGGAACGGTGGTCGGGGTGGTGGGACTCGCCCGCGTGTTCGGTGGCGGAGAGGATCCGCCCAAGCCCCCGCTCCGACCAGTCAGTCCGGGTCCGATGGAGAACGGGCTCGTTGCCTACACGACCGGGGACGCGATCAGGGTCCAGGGGGTCGACGGGTCGAAGGCTCGGACGATCCCCGCACCGGAGCCCGGCCTCGCGTGGCACGTCGCGTGGGCCCCCGATGGTCGACACCTCGCCGTCGCGATCTTCGGAGATCCCGGCCGGAGCCTCTGGGTGATCCGAGACCACGGCGGAGACCCCGTGCAGATCGCAGAGGCCGACAACGTCTCTCGTCCGTCCTGGCATCCCGACCGCGAGCATCTCGTCTTCTCGACGACCAGCGACGGGACGACGGAGATCCACGTGACCAGCTCAGATGGCACCGACGATCGCATCGTCTACTCGGAGGCGGCGCCCGGGACCTACGCCGTCTTCTCCGCGAGCTTCTCCCCCGACGGGTCGCAGATCCTCTTCGATGCCGGCACGGATTCCGGGTACGACATCTTCGTGATGGACGCCGACGGGTCGAACGTGCGCCGTCTGACGGACACAGGCTCCGATTACAACCCGTCCTGGTCGCCCGACGGCTCCCAGATCGTCTTCACGCGACAGGAAGCCGCGAGCGAGTCCGACATCTTCGTGATGGATGCCGAAGGTTCGAACGTCCGCAGGCTGACGGATGACGACGGATCGTTCACCAACCTGGACGCGCAATTCGCACCCGACGGCCTGTCCATCACCTACGAGGCGGCCAAGCAGGGTGGGACGGGACCCGTCATGGTGATGGGTGCCGATGGGTCCAACCCCGAATTGCTCGTCGCCGTCCACGTGCTCGGCTTCTCGTGGCAACCGGTCGCGCCTGACGCATCGGTCGAACCCTCCCCAGGCCCTTCGCAGGAGGTGGGCAAGGACATCGGGCTCGGGTTCCCCGTGTGCGACCTCACGAGCGTCGCCGGCGTCTTCGCGCCGGGCGTCGAGGGCACGGCGTGGGTGGCGACGAAGACCGGCGACGCGGGGTGCCCCTCGCTCGGTGACGGCATGCAGGTCGTCGCCGTCGACGTGTCCGGTGACGGCACGGCCGACACGTCGTTCGGACCGCTCGAGTGTGACCCGTGGTGCTCCGCGTTCGCGGCGCCCGATGTCGACGGAGACGGGACCGACGAGCTGTTGATCCAGAACATCCAGTTCTCCATCGCGGGTCTTCGCCTGTACGACGTTCGGTCGGATCCGCAGGCAACGGTGGCCCCCGTGACGGTCTCGTCGCCGGGCTACCCGGGGGAGGATCTCGCGCCGGGCGCGGAGCCTCAGCTCTGGATCGGCGGGGACGCCTTCGACTCCGAAACGTTACGGTGCTTCGAGGACGAGTCGCCGCCGGCGGGCCCTGGCCGCGTCCTCGTCCAGACGTCCGCGACGCAAGTGCCGCCCGACTCGCCGGACGCCATGTGGCACGCCACCGCGACCTGGTTCGACCTTCAGCCGGACGGGACCGTCACGATCGTCGACCATTTCGACTTCGAGGAGCCCGTCGCATCTCCATCGTTCGCCCAGCGGAACCCGCTCTGCGGAGCGCGCTTGCCGGCACCGTTCGGCGGCTGACCGTTCAGGCCGTCAGCGCGAGCACGAGCTCGTTCAGGACGAGCATCCCGCGTTCGGTCGGGACGAGCGCGCCGCCGTCGTCGCGGAGCAGCCCGCTCAGCAGGAACGGGGCGGCCTTGTCGGCCTCCACCCACGACGCCGGAACCCCTTCGAAGATCCGCAGGCGGAGGAACACCTCCTCCAGATAGGCGTCCGACGGTTCGAGCCGCTCCGCGCCGCCGACCGGCAGCGT
>Ga0268386_10002122_pt1 | contig 13975 bp, 13 predicted proteins | sample RVTome_15_FD_200260 | JGI IMG/M metagenome (GOLD analysis project Ga0268386, IMG submission 200260) | Soil microbial communities from uranium-contaminated site in the Upper Colorado River Basin, Wyoming, United States - RVT150D86... ...
CCGGAGAGCACGCTCTCGAAGCGATACTTGCCTTCCTTCGGCACCTCGACCTGCGCGCGGCCCGACGCATCGGTGACCGCAAGTTTGTCCACGCCGTCGCCGGTCACACGGACCGTGACTCCCGGCAGGACACTTCCGGACTCGTCTCGAGCGCGGACCTCGATGGTCGCGGGACTCCCGGTTTTCGCGGGTGGGGCGGGGAGGGCTTTTTTCGACGCCGGCGGCTTGCGAACGCCACTCGCCTCGTCCGGCACGACAGTCTCCGTGTGCACCTCTGAACCGGACGGCCCGCCTTCGGTGACGCGGGTCGTCTTCTCTCCCGGGACGGGGACCGGCGGCCTCGCGACGACCTTCGGCCGCTCGGAGTCGACGGTTACGCGGTAGCCGATGAGTCCCGCGACGCCCGCCAGGAGCAGCGCCGCCGCAGCCTTCATCCAGAGGGCGGATCCCGCGGGCGGACGCGATGCGGCAACGAGAGGCTTCGGCAACTCCTCGGGGATCTCCGACTTCAACTTCTCGAGCAGACCGTCGGGAGGTCGAGCCGCGGGCGTCGCGATCAGAATCTCTTCGACGTCGATTTTCTTCTTCGGGTTCATGGAAGGTCCTCCAGGAGCGCCGCCTCGAGGCACGCGAGCGCGCGGCGCAGGCGCTTTCGAATCGCGACGGTTGTTACGCCCTCGTGTCGAGCAATGTCGGATACCGACTGGCCCGCCCAGAACCGGGCGGTGACGGAGAATCGCAGCTCTTCCGGGAGCGCGAGAACGGCCCGGCGAAGGCGACGAGCGGTTTCGGAACTTTCGAGTACTTCCTCGGCGTTCGCCGCCGGATCCGCGGGGATCGGCACGCCGGCGTTCTCGAGCGAAACGGCTCGAAGCGGCCGGCGGACGCGATTGACGAAGGCGTTGCAGGCAATCCGGTAGAGCCAGGTCGAAAAGCGGGAGCGGCCGTCGAAGCCGGGAAGCGCCTGCCACGCCTTCCGATAGGTCTCCTGGGTCAGCTCCGCGGCAAGATCCCGGTCGCCGCAGAGACGGACGAGGCTGGCGAAGATCGGTGCGTAGCTCTCCTCGACGAGAGCTTCGGCAGCCTCGCGATCGCCCGCCCGGATCCGCTCGAGGAGCCTGCGCTCCTCCTTCTCCGCCGACATTCCTTCCCGATCAGACACCGGAGTCGCGATTCCGGCCGCTGGCATCGTGCCCATGCCAATTGGACAAGGCAAAACCCGAAAACGAAACCGGATCTGTTGGATGGATTCGTCCGTTTACGCGTGCGGAGCGGGTGCCCCACCTGCCCGGGTAGCCGGGAATGCCCGCCGGATGGCCAAAGTTTCGTGCGTGTTCAAGTTGACACGTTGCCGCCGCACCTGTAGCTTTTCCGCAGCCCTCGATTGTTGATGTCCGAGAAACAACGCGCTGCCTCCGTTGTTCTGCTTGCGAGTCCCATCGCCGGGCTGCGCGGCCAATGGTCGCAGGGGCTTGCCGAGAAGTTCCCGTTGTACGAGGTGGCCGAGCGGACCGCGCTCGAGCGCAGCATGGCCAACTTGAAACCCGCCGCTCTCCTGCTCGACCTCGCTCTTCCCGGTCTCGGAGGCGTCGACGGAGTGCCCACGATCCAGAAGCTCTCTCCGCTCACTTCGGTGATGCTGCTGACGAGCACTCCGAACGACCGCGAGGGGCTGGCGGCGCTGAAGTCCGGCGCCCGGGCCTATTGCAGCTCGGAGACCGATTCGGCCCTGCTGCGCAAGGCGGTGACGGTCGTCTTGAAGGGCGAGATCTGGGTCGCGCGAAACGTCTATGCGCCCCTCCTCGAAGAGTTGACGTCGCTGACGGAGCGCCGCCACAAGGAGTTTCCGCCGAATCTCGATACCCGGCTCGACCGGTTGACGCCGAGGGAGCGCGAGATCGCGCAGCTCATCGGGGGCGGCGCGAGCAACAAGGAGATCGCAGGCCGATTGAACATCACGGAGGCCACGGTGAAGGCGCATCTGACCGCAATCTTTCGAAAGCTCGGACTTTCAGATCGCCTCGGCCTCGCGCTGTTCGTGACCGAGTACAACCGGGTGACGCGGTGAAGCGGCGGAAGGGAGCGCGCGCGCCGCGGCGCCGGCGCGGCAGCCTCGCATGGGTCGAGAAGCGACCGCTCCGGGTCGTGAACATCCTGATTGCCGACTCCGACAAGGCGGCCCGCGCCGCTGTCGCTCGCACGATCCTGCCTCTGCGGGGGATGCGCGTCGTGGGCGAGGCGCAGACGGGCCTCGAGGCGGTCTCGGCGACCGCGCGCCTGAAGCCGGGGGTGGTTTTGCTCGATCTGGAGCTCTCCTCCGAATTCGGCGCGACTCTCATCTCGATCCTGCGGCGCAAGAGCGCCCGAACGCGAGTCATCCTGCTCGTCGGCCGCGCCTCGGAGTCTCGAATCATCGAGGCGCTCTCGCACGGCGCGGTCGGCTGCGTGACCAAGAAAGACGTTGCCCGCTTCCTGCCTGAGGCGCTCGAGGCGGTCGCCTCCGGGGAGGCGTGGATGTCGCGGAAGCTGATCCCCAAGATCATGGACCGACTCGCCGCTTTTACGGCGCGCGCGGAGGACCTCGAGTAGGTTTGCGGACTCGGCGCCGCCGCCCTCCCTCCCGTTCTTGAAGCGCGAGCTCGTCCGCGGCATCGGCCGGCTCGACGCCACGACTCTCGTCGTCGGGTCGATGATCGGCTCGGGCATCTTCATCGTCTCCGCCAAGAGCGCGCGGGTGCTCGGCTCGGGCGGGTGGCTCATCGCCGCGTGGGCGATTGCGGGAGTGCTGACGATGGTCGCGGCGCTCTGCTGTTCGGAGCTGGCCGCCATGATGCCCAGAGCCGGCGGCCAGTACGTCTTCTTTCGCGAGGCTTACGGGCCGCTCTTCGGCTTTCTGTTCGGCTGGACGATGTTTCTCGTCGTTCAGACCGGAACGATTGCGGCGGTCGCGGTGGCCTTCGCCAAGTTCCTCGGCGTCCTCTGGCCCGCGGTCTCCGAGACGAAGACGGCGGTGGGCCCGTTTTCGGTCTCGATCGCGCAGGGCGTCGGTGTCGCGGTCATCGTTCTGCTGACGGCGTCCAACGCCACGGGGCTCGAGACGGGCACCCGGACCCAGAACGTCTTCACGTTCGCCAAGTTCTTCGCGCTTCTCGGACTGACGGCCTGTGGACTCGCGTTCGGCCAGCCCGACGCGGCGCTCCGCGAAGGCGGATTCTGGCAGGCCGTCTCTGCAGACGGGACGTCCTTGACCGGGCTCGCTCTCGTGATCGGGCTCGGCATCGCGATGGTCGGACCTCTCTTCTCTCAGTCGGCGTGGAACAACGTGACGTTCGCCGGAGAGGAGGTCGAGAGGCCGGACCGGACGCTGCCCATCGCCCTTCTCGTCGGGTGCCTGCTCGTGACGACGCTCTACGTTCTCACGAACGTCGCCTACCTGAACGTCCTGCCGCTCGAGGCGGTCCAGCACGCGCCCGCCGATCGTGTGGCGACGGCGGTGGCGACGGCGCTCTTCGGACCCGGGGCGGCCCGCGTCATGGCGGTGGCGATCATGATCTCGACGTTCGGCTGCGTGAACGGCCTCATTCTGTCGGGCGCGCGGGTCTCTTTCGCGATGGCGCGCGACGGCCTCTTTTTCCGCCGCCTAGAGCGCTTGAACGACGCCGCGGTCCCGGCGAACGCCCTCTGGGTGCAGGCGCTCTGGGCGTCCCTGCTCGCGCTCTCCGGCAGCTACAGTGACCTGCTCGAGTACGTGATCTCCGCCGACATCCTGTTCTACGTCCTCCTCGTGGTCGCGGTCATCGTGCTCCGCCGAAAGAGGCCGGATCTGCCGAGGCCGTTTCGCGCGCCGGGGTATCCGATCCTGCCCCTCTTCTACGCGGCCGCGGGTGCCGTTCTGATCGCGGTGCTGCTCGCCGGCAATCCCCGCACGACCTGGCCCGGATACGTCCTCGTTCTGACGGGCGTGCCCGTTTACTTCGCGTGGCGCCGCCGGGCCCGCGAAACCTCCGCGCTCTCGTGAGGCTCGAGGCGCGCGACGTCTCCGAAGGGTCCTTTCTCCTCGAGTTCCCCGACAGCTCCGACCACGAAGGGAACGGGGCGGCCATCGCGATCGCCGCGCGGCTTTCGGCCAGATGCCCGCGCGGCCTGCTCGACGCGATCCCAGGCGCGAAGACGCTCTTCATCCTCTTCGATCCGCGAACCGTCGATCGCGATGCCCTGCTCCGGAAGGTTCGGCGCGCGGTGGAAGAAACCGCCGCGGCTCTCCCCGAATCCCGGCTCTTCCGGATCCCCGTCGCGTACGGCGCAGATAACGGACCCGACTTCGCCGCACTCGCGCGCGATCGCGGCCTCGACGCGGAGGAGCTCGTGCGCCGGCACACGGCCGCCGAGTACCGCGTCGCCTTCCTCGGATTCTCGCCGGGCTTCGCGTACCTGACGGGTCTGCCGCCCGGGCTCCATGCTCCGCGACGCGAGAGCCCACGCCCGCGCGTCCCCGCAGGGAGCGTCGCGATCGGCGGCGAGTACACCGCTGTGTATCCCGCCGAATCGCCCGGCGGCTGGCGGCTCATCGGGCGCTCTCCGGTCCGACTCTTCGATCCTTTCGCCGAGCCTCCCGCTCTGTTTCGGCCCGGCGACCGGGTTCGCTTCGAGAGCATCGACGCCGAAGAGCTCGAGCGCCGGTTTGCTGCGGGCGCTTCGCGGGAACCGCCGGAGGTCGTCGAGGGAGATCCGGTCTTCGCAGCGATCGCGTCCGGTCTCTTCACGACGGTCCAGGGGGCTCCGCGCTTCGGACTCGGCTCGTGCGGCGTTCCGGCCGGGGGAGCGATGGACCCCACCGCCCTCGAACGCGGCAACGCGATAGTTGGGAATCGGTCGGCGGCGGCGGCGCTGGAGATCTCGCTCTCCGGCCCCGAGCTTCGTGCGCTCGACGACGCGGTCGTCTGCGTCAGCGGCGCCGACCTCGGGGCGCTCTGGAACGGAAAGTCCATCGACCTCGATGCGCCCTTCGAGGTCCGGGCGGGAGACCACATCGCGTTCCGTTATGCCCGTCGGGGCGTGCGGGCGTACCTCTGCGTCCGGGAGGGGCTCGTCGAGCGGCTCCCCGCAGAGCCCGTGCGTCGGCTCGCCCGTGGCGACGTGGTGTCGCGGGCTCGACCCGTCCGGCGCGCGGGGACCGCGACTCCTCCGCCCGCCGTCGATCTCCCGCAGAACGCCCCTCTCGTGCTGCGCGTCCTGCCGGGGCCGCAGTCCGGCTGGACGGGCCTGCTGTCGAGCTGCACCGCCCACCGGACATCCCGCCGGAGGGAACCGCGCTCGGCGCGATCCAGATCCCCGCGAGCGGGCTGCCGATCGTGCTCGGCCCGGACCGACCCGTAACCGGCGGCTACGCGAAGATCGCCACGGTCGTCGCGCGGGACTGGCCACTGCTCGCGCAATCCCCGCCGGGGACGGCGATCCGCTTCAAGGTCATCAGTCTCGAAGAAGCCATGGAGGAGCTTTGAGAGTCCTTGGACTAACATGGCTCGGTCGTGAGCGTCGATCTCAATGCCGATGTGGGAGAGGGCATGGACGACGCGCAGCTGCTGCCCTACGTCACGTCGGCGAACGTCGCCTGTGGCATTCACGCCGGCGATCCGGTCACGATGGACCAGACCGTCGAAATAGCGCTCTCGCGAGGCGTGCGGGTGGGCGCGCACCCCGGCTACCCGGACCGGGAGAATTTCGGGCGGGTGCTGGTGGAGATGTCCGCCGACGAGATCGAGAATCTCATCGTCTACCAGGTTGCGGCGCTCGCCGGATTCGTGCGCTCACGCGGCGGACGGATGACGCACGTCAAGCCGCACGGCGCGCTGTACCACAGCGGCGCGGAATTTCCCGACGTCGCGCGGGCGATCGCCGAAGGCGTCCGGCGGGTCGGAAGCGATCTCGTTCTGGTGGGCGCAGCCGGCTCGATGCTGATCGGCGCCGGGCAGGAAGCCGGCCTTCCGGTCGCAGAGGAGGCTTTCGCCGACCGCCGTTATCGCGCCGACGGAACGCTCGTGCCGCGCGGCCGTCCCGGCGCCGTGATCGTCGATCCCGATGAGGCGGCGGAGCAGGCGGTCGGACTCGCGCGGGATCGTCTCGTCGTCGCGGAGGACTCTTCGCGGTTGAGCATCCGAGCGGACACCATCTGCCTCCACGGCGACACGCCGGGCGCGGTGGAGATCGCACGAAGGATCCACGAGCGGTTCCGGACCGCGGGAATCCGGATCGCACCCATCGAGGAGGCGGTCGCGCAACGCGAGGCCGGCGGCACGTCATGAACGCGGATCCGATCGAGAGCTGATGGCGAGCGACCCGGTCGATTTCACGGAAGATCTGCCCGACCCGGGCTGGAAGGAACGGTTCGCCGGCGTCAAACGCTCCGCGAGTTCACTTCTTTCGACGCGGGTCGCGATCCTCCGGGAAGAGCTCGCCGAAAAGGGATCGCTCTTCGGTCAGGCCGCCGCCGGCCTGGCGCTCGGGCTCGCATTCGCGTCGCTCGCCCTCGTCCTTCTGACCGCGCTCGTCGCGGCGGTGCTCTCGCGCCTGCTGGGCGGCCCAATCGCCGGTCTGGCGGCGTCCCTGTTCCTCTACCTGGCGATCGCGGCCGGCGCGGCTGCCTTCGGCGTCAAGAAGCTCGGACGTGTCCGCCCGTTCGACTTTCCGGTGACGCGAGAGGAGTTGCGAAAGGACTTCGACGCGGTCCGCGAGCAGGACACACTGAACGGCGAAGGGCCCGCGAGCCCCGAGGCGCTCGCTGCAGAAGGGGCGAGCTTTCGCCGGGGAGAGGGCGGGGCGGAGCGGAATGAAAGGGACGAAGAGACGCACGCGTACGAGGTCGATCTCGAGGAGCGTTTCCGGGCGGGCTCGGAGTGACGGAAAAGGGAAAGGGGGGCGCCAGCCGCGCGGATCGGATCGACGGACTTCGCCGGCGCGCCGAGTTCGAGCGGGACACGCTCGCACGCGAGGTCGCAGGCCTGCGCGGTGCCATCGACGAGAGGCGCGCCCGTTGGAAGACCGCCGGGTGGATCGTGGGGATCGGCGCCGCAGCGTGGACGATCGGGACCCGAGTCTTCGGGAAGAACTCGATCTCCGCGAGGATCGGGCGGCTGACCTCCGTCGCTCAGGTCCTGTTCGGCCTGGGAAGAGCGGCCGGCCGGGTCCGGAGGTTCTGGTAGGCGACTGTTCCCTCCCGACTCCGTTCTGACCTGAAGAGCGGACATTCCCGATTCGCGCTGAAGGGTTAAGTCCTTCATTTTCAGTCGTATCAGTCTGGCACTCGCGTTGCCTTTCCTCTCCGGTACCGCGCGGAGGAGCGCGGCTCTGGAGGTCGAGATGAAGAAAGCAATTCGAGTCCCGATGGTCATCGCCGCGGTTGCCGCGGTGGTCGTGACTCTCACTCCGTCGGCGACACAGGCGCAGGTCAGGGTCGAAGGCCGGTTCCGCCTCCCGCACGGCGAGATTGCGGTCGGTGTCGGGGACCCGTACTACGACCACCTGTACTACGGCGCCCCCGCCTATCCGATCGGCTCGTACGTGCCCTACGGTTACCGCGTCAGCGAGGATCCGTACCTGGGGCACGGCTTCTACGGCCCCGCCTCTTTCTGCCGGGTGCACCGCGTCCGTCACGCCCACTGGATCCCCGTCAGGCGTCACCGCGCCCGCTGGGTCGTGATCGAGCGGCCGCATTTCAGCCAGCGCTACTACCGCCGCGGCCATGACGGCTACCGCCGGTACGACGATCGCCGTTACAACGATCGCCGTTACACCCGCCGAGATGGCCGGCGCCATTCCAACGACCCGTACTACGACTTCAACCGGCAGTACTGGGATCGCAGTTACCGCAACCCTTACGACCGCAGGTAACCGGCACAGTCAATCAGCCTTCGCCCTGAGTCGCCGGGTACTCCTCCTTCCCGGCAGGCCGCTCCGATTCCCGGGGCGGCTTTTTTTTGGAGTCGCTCTCAGAAATCAAGGCGGCAGCGTCTGAATCACGCGGTCGGCGATCGCGCGATAGCCCTCCCGGTTCGGATGGAAGCGGTCCGACGCGAGGCGATCGGGACGGCCCTGAAAGAGGTCGAACGTGGGAATCACCACGACGTTCGGGTAGCCGAGCGCGGTCTCCGCGATGACTGCGTTCCACGCGAGCACCATCGACTCGCCGACCCGCCCTTCGCGGCCTTCGCCGCCGAACGGCTGGTAGAGGCCGAGCCAGCGAATGGGCGCGGAAGGATTCGTCTCGCGGAGGGTGGCCAGGATCGAGCGCAGGTTCGCGGCGAAACGCCCGCGCGCGTCGGTGACGCTCGACAGCGCTGACCCCGGACAGCGAATGAGAGAGGTCGTTCCCCCCGACGGAGAAGAGGATGACGTCGGCCGTCGCCACGAGCGAACGGACGTTGGCGCTCTCGATCAAGCCGCGCAGGTCGGAGGACTCGGCGCCGGCGACCGCGAGGTTGACGGATTCGATCGGGCCGCGACGCCGCAGGGCGGCGATGACGTCGGCGGCGTATCCCCGGCCCGTCGGATCGCCCGTCCCGTGCGAGAGAGAGTCGCCCAGCACGAGCACGAGCCGCTTTCCCGCCTGTCTGGGCGCCTCGGGAGTGACGGGCGCGGGAGGTGAGGCTCCGAGCAGTCCGCCGGCCGAGCCACGCATCGCGAGCCAGAACCCGACAGCGAAGACCGCGCCGGCGGCGAGAGCGAGCGCGGCGGGGACGTGCCACAACCAGAACCGCGAAGAACGCATCCAATCGGATGATACGTTCCGGGACGTGGGTCGAGCCGTCGTCCTCTCCGCCGAGGGACTCACCAAGCGCTTCGGCAAACGCGAGGTCGTCTCCAACGTCTCGTTCGAGATCGCCGCGGGAGAGGTCTTCGGCTTTCTCGGCCCGAACGGCGCCGGCAAGACGACGACGATCCGGATGCTCGTCGGCCTGGCGCGTCCGGATCGCGGCCGGGTGCGAATCGGCGGGTTCGACATCGAGCGCGACTTCGCGAGGGCGATGTCACGCGTCGGCTGCATCGTCGAGTCGACCGACCTGTACCCCTACCTGACCGGTCGCGAGAACCTCCTTCACTTCGCTCGCATGCTTCCGGACGGAGGTGAGTCGCGTATCGCCGAGCTCTCCGCACTCGTCGCTCTCGAGGAACGGCTCGACGACCGCGTCGCGACGTATTCGCTCGGGATGCGGCAGCGGCTGGGCCTCGCGCAGGCACTGCTCGGCGCGCCCGATCTCCTGATCTTGGACGAGCCGGCCAACGGACTCGACCCGGCGGGGATCCGGGAGATCCGTCAGCTCATCCGTCATCTGGCCGCCGACCTCGGGATCGCCGTCTTCGTTTCGAGCCACCTGCTCGCCGAAGTCGAGCAGATGTGCGACCGCGTGGCGATCATCCACCGCGGCCGAACGCTCGCGATGGGACCCGTTCGGGAGCTCCTGGAGTCACGCGGCGCCGAGCGTCTGCTCTTCCGGGCCCGCCCGGCCGAGCACGCGGCGGAGATCTTGACGCCGTTCGGGCGCGACGGCGCCGCGCGCGTCGAAGGGGAGGAGTCGGTGTCCTCCGACCTCTCGCGGGAGAGAGTTCCGGAAGCGCTGGCGGCGCTCGCCGCCGCCGGGGTTCTCGTCTTCGGCGTGGAACGGCAGGCCTCGACGCTCGAGGAGGTTTTCCTCGAGGTCACGGGAGGAGAGACGGTATGAGAAGGCTCGGGCTGAGAACTCAGAACTGATCATGAAGTTCACGCCGCTCGTCGAGAACGAGATCCTGAAGCTCTTGAAGCGCCGTCGCTTCCGGGTCGCGCTTCTCATCCTGGTCGCGCTGAACGGCTTGATCGTCTTCGCGCAGACGCAGTCGCGCGAGCGGCGCCCCCGGCGCGACTGGCGGGTCGAGGCCCAGGAACGTGTCGCCCGAATGCAGAACTGGGAGCGCTCCGGCCGTCTGCCGCAGACGCAGCGCACGTGGGTGCGCTACGAGATCGCGCGCGTGCAGTATCACCTCGATCGCAACATGGATCCCGAGGCGATCTCGGGTCCGCTCTTCGCGCGCGCCTTCGCCAACGCGTCGAGCTACCTCCTGCTCCCGTTGCTCGCGATCCTCTTTGCCGCGGACATCGTCTCGTCCGAGTTCGCGCAGGGCACGATCAAGCTCCTTCTGACGCGCCCGGTCAGCCGGGCCAGCGTCCTGTCGTCGAAGCTCGCCGCGCTCGCCGTCGCGATCACCCTGACCGTGCTTCTCGGGGGGGTCGTGGCTTACCTCTTCGGAGGTCTGGCCTTCGGGTACCGCGGCTGGGGCGCTCCCGTTCTGACCGGCTTCCGGATCTCCGGCGGGACGGTCGACTTCGCCGCAGTGCGCGCGCTTCCGCTGTGGGAGGACGCGCTCCTCGCGTTCGGCCTCGCCTGGTTCGCCGCGCTGACCGTGGGCGCGATCGCGTTCTTGACCTCGGTCGTTCTGCGCTCGACGGCCGCCGCGATGGGGACGATGCTCGCGGCGCTGATCGCCGGCACCATCCTGCCGCGGGTCGCGCCGACCTGGGAGGCGCAGCGCTATCTCTTCGTGACCAACCTGCCGCTTCCCGACTATTACTCCGGCTCGCCGGCTCCCATCGCCGGTATGACCTTGTCCTTCTCCGTGGTGGTGCTCACGCTGTGGGCGATCGCGGCGACCGCGGTGGCGTTCGGTGTCTTTTTACGGAGGGACGTTCTCGCCTGAGTTGATCGGCTCAGGTCTCGGTGCTCGGCTGAGAGCTGAGAACTGAGAACTGAGAACTCGCATCGCGCAGTGCCTGGAACAGCAGCGTAACGTTGACGGGCTTCTGGAGGACTGCGTACACGCCGGACTGTTGGATACGTCGGGTGTCTTCGTCCGCGGTCACGCCCGTGAGCGCGATCACCGGAAACGGCACGCGGCCCTCTTTCTTCGCGAGGAGCCGCAGCCACTCGGCGCCGTCACCGTCGGGAAGCGTGATGTCGAGGATGAGAATGTCCGGAGGCGCGCTGCGGGCCGACTCTTCCGCGCCGGCGAGCGCGGAGGCCTCCGTGACCTCGAATCCCTCCGACTCGAGGAGGCTCTTCAGACCGTATCGCGACGAGGCGTCGTCCTCGACGACGAGCACCCGCCGGCCCTTCGCGATCTTCCCCTCGAGCGCGGGGGAGGATTCGACGGCGCTCTCGGTCTCATCCGCGACTTCCTGGAGCTGCGGAAGCGTAAACGAAACCCGCGTCCCGTAGCCTTCGCGGCTGTCGAAGATCAGATCGCCTCCCATCAGCTCGACGAGCTGCTTGGAGATCGTCAGGCCGAGCCCGGATCCCCGCGACGCTTCCCCGTCGCCGGTCCGGATCTGGCGGAAGGGCTCGAAGACGGTCGCGACCAGGTGAGCGGGAACGCCGCTTCCGGTGTCTTCCACGACGAATGCGATCGAGCCCTGCCAGGGGGCCGCTCGAAGGACGACGCCCCCTCTCTGCGTGTATTTCGTCGCGTTCGAGAGCAGGTTGATCAACACGCGGGACACCTTCTCGCGATCGAGGACCGCCGTTTCGGGAAGATCCGGCGCGATCTCCGTCACGAACGAGAGATCCTTCGCGCGCGCCTGAGGCTCGAGCATGTCGGTCGTCTCCTCCAGGAGCGGTCGCAGGAGAACGCGCTGCGGATGGAGGTCGCGCTGCCCCGCGTCGAGCTTTGCGAGGTCCAGGATGTTGTTGATCATCCGGAGCAGGGTCTCGGCGCTCTCGCGGATCACGCGGATGTCGTGAAGTCGCCGTTCCTCGTCGGTCGGCGTCTTTCCCTCGCGCTCGATCAGATGCGAGAGCAGAATGATCGTGTTGAGCGGCGTCCGAAGCTCGTGGGAGACGGTGGAGAGGAAGTCCGATTTCAGCCGGTCGAGCTCGGCCAGCTTTTCGTAGGCCTCGGAGCGCTCGCGCGCCGCGCGACCCTGGCTGCGAATCGCCCGACCGACGCGAATCAGAGATCGGGCTCGGGCGGCGAGCTCGTCCCCTACGAGCGGCTTTGCGATGAAGTCGTCGGCGCCCGCGGCGTATCCTTTTTCCCGGTCGATCTCGCCGGCGGTGACGAGGAGAACCGGGAGGTACTCGCTCGAGCGGGAAACCAGGTCCGCCGTGAGGTCGTATCCGGAGGTGGCGCCGAGCATCACGTCCACGATCGCGAGATCGAGCGGACGGTCCTCGTCCGTGGCGGCCAGGGCGGCGTCGAGCGTCTGCGCCATCACGACCTCGTGCCCTTCGCTCTCGAGGTCGTGCTTTATGAGCTGGGCAACCTCCTCGTGGTCATCGACGACGAGGATCCGCCCCGGCTCGGTCAAGGTCTTGCGGGAGGGCAGCGCGGGTTCCGCATCGACGGTCGAGGATTCATCGCCGCGCGGCCGCACGTAGGACCGGACGAGCGCCTCGAAGGTCTCCTCGTCGATCGGCTTGGCGATAAACCCGTCACAACCGGCGGCGAGCGCACGCTCGCGGTCTCCGTGCATGGCGTGGGCCGTGACCGCCACGACCGGGATCCCGGAGGTCGCGGGATCGTCCTTGATCTCGCGAGTCGCTTCCCAGCCGGAGAGGACGGGCAACGAGAGATCCATCAACACGAGGTCCGGCCGCTCCGCGCGCGCTCTCTCGACGCCGGCCCGGCCATCCGGAGCGGTCACGACTTCGTGGCCGCCCGCCTCGAGGAGCATCCGGACGAGAACGCGGATGTCGGGGGAATCTTCGACAACCAGTACTTTCAAGCGGTCTTCTCTTCTTCCACGGCGCGCAGAACCTCGGCCACGAGGCGTGACGGATCCGACCCCTTCCGGATCACGCGCTGCGCCGAGCCGGTGAGCTCCGCGGACTCCTTCGCCGTGAGGTCCTTCGCGGTGACGATCACGACCGGAATCGAACGCAGCGCCGGATCGTCGCGCATGCGACAGAGCACCTCGAAGCCGTCGGGAGGACGCATCATCAGGTCGAGCAACACCGCGCTCGGCGGATCCTGTGCCATCGCCTCGAGCGCCTCGGCGCCGCCGCCCGCGCTCTGAACCCGATAGCCCGCGCTGACGAGACCCTGCGTGAGGAGCTCCCTCATGTCCGGTTCGTCGTCGACGATCAGGAGGTGACCGCGCGAAGCGAGGACGCCCGCCCGCGAGAGGGTATCGAGGAGCTCTCCGACGTCCACCGGTTTCACCAGGTAATCGAATGCGCCGAGAGAGAACCCGAAGGCGCGATTCTCGACGACCGACAGAATCACGACCGGGATGTTTCGGGTTTCGGGGCGCTCCTTCAGGCTGCGAAGGGTCACCCAGCCGTCCAGTCCCGGCATGAGGACGTCGAGGAGGATTGCGTCGGGAGACTCCGCTATGGCGATCTCGATCGCGGTCCGCCCGTCCGCCGCTTCCAGGACATCGACTCCGAGGGGCTGGAGCTCGTATGCGAGCAGGCGTCGCACGCCTTCGTCGTCGTCGACGATCAGGACCGAGCGGCGCCGGCGCGACGGAGCCGGCCACGCCCTGGGTTCCGGCGCCGGGGCGAGCGCCGGGGTTTCGGGCGGCAGCTCGCGCGGGAGCACGACGGTGAAACGGGAGCCCTTTCCGCGCTCGCTTTCGACTGACACCGTCCCGCCGAGGACGCCCGCCAGCTTCTGGACGATCGCGAGACCGAGACCGGTTCCCCCCCGCCCGCGGTGCTCGGCGGCCTCGCCCTGGCGGAACTCGTCGAAGATCGCGGCCTGTTCGTCTTCGGGAATCCCGATTCCGGTGTCCCAAACGATGATCGCCCAGCGATCGTCCCCGCGCGGCTCGAAACGGACGGTGATCGACCCGCGTTCGGTGAACTTGAGCGCGTTTCCGACGAGATTCGAGACGATCTGAAGGACCCGAGAGGGGTCGCTCACGACCGAATCGAGGCCGCTCGCCGCTTCCGCACGCAGCGTCAAGCCCTTGCTTCGCGCGGCGTCTCCGTAGTCTGCCTCGATCTGG
>Ga0268386_10002124_pt1 | contig 13970 bp, 11 predicted proteins | sample RVTome_15_FD_200260 | JGI IMG/M metagenome (GOLD analysis project Ga0268386, IMG submission 200260) | Soil microbial communities from uranium-contaminated site in the Upper Colorado River Basin, Wyoming, United States - RVT150D86... ...
GCCGCCGCCCGGCAGGGCGAGGGGCGGCTGGTCGACCTGCTGGTCGAGCGCGGCGTCGTCGGGCGCGCCGAGCTGATGGCGGCGATGCGCACCCAGACCTACGACCTGCTGTTCGACCTGCTCGCCTGGGAACGCGGCGAGTTCAAGTTCTACAGCGGCGACGAGGTCGCCTACGAGGAGGGCTTCCGCCCGATCCCGATCGAGGAGCTGCTGCTGCGCGCGATCGCCGAGGGCGAGGACGACGGCGGCGGCGCGCTGCCGGCGCGCGGCGTGCTCTACGCCCGCGCCGCGCCCCCGCCGTGCGAGCTGCGCGAGCGGGTCGGCCCGCCACGCCCGGGCGAGGAGCGCGACGGCGTGCTCTGGATCTCCGAGGACGAGCGCCGGCTGTGGGGGCTGCTCGAGACGCCGCAGTCGGTCGAGGAGCTGACCGCCGCCACCGGCCTCGGCGAGCACCAGGTGCGCTTCGCCCTCTACCGCTTTCTCGCCGCCGGCGCCGCCGAGACCTACGAGCCGGGCGAGGCGGGCCAGCCGGAGCCGTTCGCGGCGCCGCCGCCGCTGCCCGAGCCGATCGGCGCGCCGGGGCCGGCGGCGGCACGCCCGGCCGCCGCGCCGGCGCGTGCGCGGCCGTCCGGCCTGCAGCCGGTGGAGATGCCCGGCGACGAGACCCTCGAGCGGCTGACCCGGGTGCCCGAGCCGGTGCCCCTGCCGGCCGCCCGGCCGGTCGCCCCCGGCCGCGCCGCGGCCTTTGCCGCCCACCTGCTGGCCCTGCTGGTCGCCGTCGCCGCCGGCGCCGCGCTGGTGCGCTCGCCGGCCGGCTTCCTGCTCCCCTTCCCCTGGCAGCAGGGCGAGCGCGACGCCGATTCCGCCCTGCGCTTCGACGCCAGTGCGGTGCGGATCGACCGCGCCGCGAAGACCTGGTTCCTGCTCGAGGGCGGCTTTCCGGAGAGCCTCGGCCGGCTGCTCGGCCCGGGGCTGCTCGGCGGCGGCGACCTGAGCGGCCCCCGCGGCCGTCCCTACGCCTACTCCTCCGGCGCCGACGCCTACCGGCTGCGCCCGGCCGACACCCCCGAGGAGGCCGGCCACGGCGAGGCGATCAGCGGCAACTTCCTGCTCGACCCCGACTTCCAGGCCGGCGCCGGCAGCGGCCGCACCCCGCCTCTGATCCTGCTCGATTGACCCGCGCGTCGCCCGGGTCGGTGCCGTCCGGCGCCCGGACGAGCCCCGGGAATAAAGTTGAGCCCAGGATTGTCAGATATGGTGCGGCTGGAAGTTGACTGCGCGTCGCTAAGGTCCTACACTCTGCCGCCGAAGAACGACGACCATCGAGCAGGGAGGAGAGAACGTTGAGCAAGATCATCGGCATCGACCTCGGCACCACCAACAGCGTGGTCGCCGTGATGGAAGGCACCGAGGCGAAGGTCATCCCCAACGCCGAGGGCAACCGTACCACCCCGTCGGTGGTGGCGTTCAGCAAGAGCGGTGAGCGCCTGGTCGGCCAGGTCGCCAAGCGCCAGGCCGTGACCAACCCGGAGAACACCGTCTTCTCGATCAAGCGCTTCATGGGGCGGCGCTACGACGAGGTCAGCGAGGAGATGAAGATGGTGCCCTACCAGGTCGCCAGGACCGGCGACGGCGGCGTCCGGATCGAGGCCGGCGGCAAGAGCTACTCGCCGCCCGAGATCTCGGCGATGATCCTCGGCAAGCTCAAGCAGTCGGCCGAGGACTACCTGGGCGAGAAGGTCGAGAAGGCGGTGATCACCGTGCCCGCCTACTTCAACGACGCCCAGCGCCAGGCGACCAAGGACGCCGGCAAGATCGCCGGGCTGACCGTCGAGCGGCTGGTCAACGAGCCGACCGCGGCGGCGCTCGCCTACGGCCTCGACAAGAAGAAAGACCAGACGATCGCGGTCTACGACTTCGGCGGAGGCACCTTCGACATCTCGATCCTCGAGGTCGGCGAGGGGGTGGTCGAGGTCAAGTCGACCAACGGCGACACCCACCTCGGCGGCGACAACATCGACCAGCGGATCATCGACTGGCTGCTCGCCGAGTTCAAGAAGGACCAGGGCGTCGACCTGGCCAAGGACCCGATGGCGCTCCAGCGCCTCAAGGAGGCTGCGGAGAAGGCCAAGATCGAGCTGTCGACGGCGCAGGAGACCGACGTCAACCTGCCGTTCATCACCGCCGACGCCTCGGGGCCGAAGCACCTCAACATCAAGCTCAGCCGCTCGAAGCTCGAGCAGCTCGTCGAGGACATCATCAAGCGTTCGGCCGAGCCGTGCCGGCAGGCGCTCAAGGACGCCGGGCTCGAGGCCTCCCAGGTCGACGAGGTGGTGCTGGTCGGCGGCCAGACCCGCATGCCGGCGATCCAGAAGCTGGTCACCGAGCTGTTCGGCAAGGAACCCCACAAGGGCGTCAACCCGGACGAGGTGGTGGCGATCGGCGCCGCGATCCAGGGCGGCGTACTGCGCGGCGACGTCAAGGACGTGGTGCTGCTCGACGTCACGCCGCTGTCGCTCGGCATCGAGACCCTGGGCGGGGTGTTCACCAAGCTGATCGACCGCAACACCACGATCCCGACCAAGAAGAGCGAGGTCTTCTCGACCGCCGCCGACAACCAGAACTCGGTCGAGGTCCACGTCCTCCAGGGCGAGCGCGAGATGGCGCGCGACAACCGCACCCTCGGCCGCTTCCACCTGGTCGGCATCCCGTCGGCGCCGCGCGGCACGCCGCAGATCGAGGTCAGCTTCGACATCGACGCCAACGGCATCGTCAACGTCTCGGCCAAGGACCTCGGCACCGGCAAGGAGCAGAGGATCACCATCACCGCATCGAGCGGGCTGTCGGAGTCCGACATCGAGCGCATGGTCAAGGACGCCGAGTCGCACAGCGACGAGGACAAGAAGCGGCGCGAGACGGTCGAGGCGCGCAACCGGCTCGACTCGCTGGTCTACTCGACCGAGAAGACCTACGAGGAGAACCGCGAGAAGCTCTCGGCCGACGACAAGGGCGCGCTCGAGACCGCGCTCGCCGAGGCCAAGAAGGCGCTCGAGGGCGACGACGCCGACGCCATCCGGGCGGCGGCGGGCAAGCTCGAGCAGGCGTCGCACAAGCTCGCCGAGGCGATGTACCGGCAGGCGCAGGCCGAGCAGGCCGCCGGCGGCGGCGGGGCTCAGCCCGGCGGCGGCGGCGGCGAGCCCGGCGGTGAGGCCGGCGCCGGCGAGGACGAGGTGATCGACGCCGAGTACGTCGACGTCGAAGAGAAGAAGGCGGCCAACTGAGCCGGCCGAGGAGCCCGAGATGGCGCGCCGCCGCAAGCCGAGCCGGCAGTACCTGATGATCAGCGCGGTCGCCGAGCGCTTCGAGATCCACCCGCAGACCCTGCGGCTGTACGAGCGCGAGGGCCTGATCCAGCCTGCGCGCAGCGCCGGCAACACCCGGCTCTACGACGAGGAGGCGATCGATCGCCTGGAGACCATCCTCACATTGACCCGGGACATGGGGGTCAACCTCGCCGGCGTCGAGGTGATCCTCAACATGAAGGAGCAGCTCGACCGCATGAAGGAGGACCTCGAGCGCCTGACCTCCGAGCTGCGCCAGGCCGCCCGCGACCGCGCCGGCGGCATCTCCCGGACGCACGCGCTGGTGAAGGTGACCACCGGGCTGCCGGTGCGGCGCAGCTCCTAGCCTTCGTTGCCGCGGCTCCCGGTGCTACCATCCGGGACCATGCCGGCGACAGCCGAAGAGACCGTCTGCTCCCGCTGCGGGGGGCGGGGGTGGGTGGTCGAGGCGGACGGTGGGGCGGGGAGTGCGCGGCCCTGCTCGTGCCGTGACCAGACGCGGGTCGCGCGCCTGCTCGCGGCGGCCGGCATCCCCGAGCGCTACCGAGGCTGCAAGCTCGACAACTTCCAGGTCAACCTCCAGGGGTCGAAGCCGGGCTCGAAGAGCCAACTGGTTCGCGCGCTGACGATCGCGCGCCGCTACACCGACGCGTTTCTGACGGAAGGCGGCGGCTTCCTCGAGACCGGGCTCCTGTTCGTGGGCCCGACAGGAGTGGGCAAGACCCACCTCGCCGCTGCGATCCTCTCCGAACTGATTCGGCGCTACCACGTGCGCGGTCGCTTCGCCGACTTTACCTCTCTGATCCACCAGATCCAGGCGACCTTTGACCCGCGCTCGGAGGAGTCCAAGCGCGAGCTGCTCGACCCGGTGGTCGAGGCCGAGCTGCTGGTGCTCGACGAGCTGGGGGCGCAGAAGCCGACCGGCTGGGTCAACGATCTGCTCTACCTGATCGTCAACACTCGCTACACCCGTCGTCTGCCGACAGTGTTCACGACCAACTACAAGCTCGAAGAGGGAGCCGGCGCAGCGGCTCGGCGGGAAGCGACGGGAGCTGGGCCAAACGAATCGGGCACCGGCTCTTCTTCGCTACTGTTGACCGATCGCATTCCGAAGCCACTGGTGTCGCGCCTTCACGAGATGGCGCAGCCCGTGCTGCTGACGGCGGTCGACGATTTCCGGCGCGAGTACAAGGTGCACCAGCACCGCCTGGAGCCGTGAACGCGCCCTCGGTCCCGGCGGTCCGGGCGCCACCCGCGAGGGCAGGGGAGCTGGGCTCCGGGGCGGCGGATGGCTCGGGGGTCGAGCGCGTCTCCGCGGCCGGGGGCGCGGTGGCGCCCCGCCCGATGACGGAGAAGCAGGAGCCGGCGTCGGGCGCGTGGTCGAAGCCGCAGCCGTCGATTCGTGAGCTGACGCTCGCCGGGGTAGCCGCCGCACGCGCCAACCCGGCGCTGATCGCGGTGCGCTGGATCGGGGATCTGGTGGTCGCGGCGCTGGTCGTCGGCGGCACGCTGCTGCCGCCGGTGGCGCTCTTCGGGCGCGGCTTCGCCGGCCGCTTCGCTCCGCTGGGCGAGGCCTTCAGGGCGCGCGATCCCGACGCGCTGGCGGTGGCGGTGCTCGACCTTTCCGACGCGGTGACGTCCGCTCCCGGAGCGGTGACGGCAGGGTTGGTGGGTTTGTTCGCGGTGTGGACGGTGGCACTGTTCGTCTACTGCTGGGTCCAGGGGGGCTTCTACGGCGTGCTGCTGGCTGCGGACCGTGGCTCGGTGGCCGCATTCTCGGGCGTGCTCTTCGGCGCCGAGGGGAGGCGACTGCTCTGGCCCTACTTCTGGTTCGTCAACCTCTACGCCACCGCGCTGCTGCTGATGGCGCTGATCACGCTGCTTCCGCTCGCCCTGGTGCCGGCGCCGCCTCCCGGCGATCCGCCTCTGGCGTCGCTCGCGGTCGCGGCCGCGGTGCTGCCGTTCGCGGCGCTCGCCGCGGCGGTGCTGGCGGTCTGGTACGCGGTCGGCCGGGTCGAGGTGGCGCGCCGGGTCGGCGTGGCCTCGGCGTCGCGGCGGGCGCTCGCGGCGTTGCTGCGGCGGCCGGGGCCGGTGCTAGCGCTGACCCTGCTCGCCTCCGGCGTGACTCTCACGCTCTCGGGCATGGCGGCGCCGGTCGGCGCGGCGCTGGCGGCGCTGCCGGGGCCGGCGTCGCTCGCCGGCGTCGCGTCGCTGACGGCGGCTCAGTGGCTGGCGACGGCGGCGGTGGCGACCGCATACGCCGGCGCGCTGGTGCGGCTGATGCGGCTGGAGTTCCCGCGCACGCCGGTGCGGGGGGCGGTGGCGTGAGAGGGGTGACCGTCCGGGCGGCGCTCGTGGCCGCGCTGACGGCGGTGGCGCTGGCCGGCGCGTGCGCGCGCGGTGGTCCCGAGCCCCAGCTCCCGCCGCCTCCGGTCGGTGAACCGACGGCCACCGCACCGCCCGCCCGCACCGAGACTCCCGCTCCGTCCGAGATACCCGCCGAGGAGCCGGCCACGGCGACGCCCCCGCTGCCGCCGGCGGTCGAGACCGCGCCGGAGCCGGAACCGGGAGCGCCGGCCGCCCTGCCGGAGGAGGCCCGCGGCCCGATCCTGCTCCGGGTCGGCCTGGCGAGCGATCTCGCGGACGTGCGGCTGCCGGGAGACGGCGGCGCGCGGGTGGTCGCGGCGGCGGCCGGCGAGCCGGTGGCGCTGGTCGCGCCGCTGTTGGTGCGGCCGGGCGGGGCGGTCGCCTCGGCGGCGGTGTTCCGGCTCCAGGCGGCGGCGCTGCGCGACGAGGGGCAGGCGCGCGAGCTGGCGCGGCGGCTGGTGGAGTCGACCGGCGAGCCGGCCGACGTCGGGTTCGACGCCGCCAGCGGCCTCTACAAGGTCCGCCTGGGGCGCTGGGCGGCCCGCGCCGAGGCCGACGCCGCCCGCACCCGCCTCGCCGGCCGCGGCGTCTCCGAGTCGTGGGTGGTCTCCGAGGGCGGCGGCGTCATCGACCCCGAGCTGCACCTCGCCGTCGGTGGTCGCGAGATCGTCGCCCCCGGGCGCTGGCTGGCGATCGAGGGCGATCCCGAGCGCGGCATCGGCGCCGGCGCCCACGCCGCCGGCCGCTACCGCGGCCGCCTGCTCGTCTACCTCAACGACCGCGGCCGCCTCAACCTGATCAACGAGCTGCCTCTCGAGGACTACCTGCGCGGCGTCGTGCCGGCCGAGATGGGCCCGGAGCTGTACCCGCGGCTGGAGGCGCTCAAGGCGCAGGCGGTGGCCGCGCGCACCTACACCCTGCGCAACCTCGGCGAGTTCGAGGCCGAGGGCTACGACATCTGCGCCACCCCGCGCTGCCAGGTCTACCGCGGCATCGCCGCCGAGCACCCGCTGTCCGACCAGGCGGTCGCCGAGACCGCCGGCCAGGTGCTGCTGTGGCGCGGCGAGCTGGTCGACGCCCGCTACAGCGCCACCTGCGGCGGCCATACCGAGGACGTGCGCACGGTCTTCCCGCTCGAGGACGCCCCCTATCTGCGCGGCGTGCCGTGCGTCGAGAACGGCGGCGATCGCCTCGGCGGCGCGCTGCCGCGCGGCGAGCCGTTCCCCGAGGCGCTGATCCGGCGGCTGTTTCCGGCCGACGCGGACGGGAGCGCCGACGAGCTGCTCGGCTCGCTCGAGGAGGTCGCGGGCTTCCACCGTGCGCTCGAGACCTCGCCGTCGGGCGCGCGCCTGCTCACCCTGCGGGTGGGCGGCGAGGAGCTGCGGATCGAGCTGCCGGCGGCGCTCGCCACCTTCCGCCTGCGCGGCGAGCGGCTCGAGTCGGCCGATCTCGCGCTCATCCCGGGCGACCGGGTGTCGCTCTACCGCTTCGACGGCTACCCGGTGGCCCTGGTCCAGGAGGTCGATCCCGCCGGCGCCACCCGCGACCGCGCCGGCGCCTACGGCGCATGGAGCCGCTTCCGCAGCGACGCCCGGCTGGCCCGTCTGGTCGAGGAGCGCTACCCCGGGCTGGGCTTCACCGGCTTCGAGGTGCTCGAACGCGGGGTCTCGGGCCGGGTCGGCAGGATGCGCCTGCTCGGCGCCGGCGGCCGCAGCGCGGTGGTCGAGGGTCTGGCGGTGCGCTGGACCCTCGACCTGCCCGACACCCGCTTCACCGCCCAGCGCCACCGGACCGGGCGGGGCGAGGCCGGCTACCTGTTCACCGGCAGCGGCTGGGGCCACGGCGTCGGCCTCTGCCAGCTCGGCGCCTACGGCATGGCCGGCCGCCGCCACGGTTACCGCCAGATCCTCCAGCACTACTACTCGGGCGTGACGCTCGCGCGCGTGCAGGCACGGGCGCCGCGATGGTAGCGAGCCCTGAGATACGATGAAGCCATGTCCGTAGCCGCCGACATCCAGGCCCCCGAGAGCCCGACCCTCGATTTCGGGCTGACCCCCGAGCAGCGGGCGGTGCGCGAGGCGGCGCGGGAGTTCGCGCTGCGCGAGATCGACCCGATCGTCGAGGAGATCGACGAGGCGCAGCGCTTCCCGCACGAGGTGTTCGCCAAGGCCGGCGAGCTGGGCTTCCTCGGTGTGATCTTCCCCGAGGAGGTCGGCGGCGCCGGGTTCGGCTACGTCGAGTACGTGCTGGTCGTCTCCGAGCTGGCGCGGGTCGACCCCTCGATCGCGCTCAGCGTCGCCGCCCACAACTCGCTGTGCACCAACCACATCTTCAAGTTCGGCGACGACGGGCAGCGGGCGCGCTGGGTGCCGCCGCTGGCGCGCGGCGAGAAGATCGGCGCCTGGAGCCTCACCGAGCCCGGCGCCGGCTCCGACGCCGCCGGCACCCGCACCCGCGCCGAGCGCGCCGACGGCGGCTGGGTGCTCAACGGCGCCAAGACCTTCACCACCCACGGCAGCGTCGGCGACCTCTGCGTGGTGTTCGCGGTCACCGACCCCGAGGCCGGCCGCAACCGCAACCTCTCGGCGTTCGTGCTCGAGCGCGGCATGGACGGCTTCCGCCCGGGCAAGAAGGAGAACAAGCTCGGCTGCCGCGCCTCCGACACCGCCGAGGTGGTGATGGAGGACTGCTTCGTGCCCGACGCCCACCTGCTCGGCGAGCCCGGAAGCGGTTTCAAGCAGGCGATGGAGATCCTCGACGGCGGCCGCATCTCGATCGCCGCCATGGGCCTGGGCACTGCCCAGGGGGCGTTCGACGCCGCTCTCGGCTACGCCAAGGAGCGCGAGCAGTTCGGGCGTCCGATCGCCGGCTTCCAGGCGCTGCGCTTCGCGTTCGCCGAGATGGCCACCCGCATCGCCGCCGCCGAGGCCCTGACCCTGCGCGCCGCGATCGCGATGGACCGGGGCGAGCCGGTCACCCGCCTCTCCGCCGAGGCCAAGCTCTACGCCAGCGAGACCGCGGTCTTCTGCGCCGAGCGCGGGGTCCAGATCCACGGCGGCTACGGCTTCATCAAGGACTACCGGGCCGAGAAGTTCTATCGCGACTGCAAGCTGTGCACGATCGGCGAGGGCACCAGCGAGATCCAGCGACTGGTGATCGCCCGCCGCATCCTCGGAGAGCGCGACTGAGCGGGCCGGCGGGGCGGGAGCCGCACCGATGATCGAGGGCGTCGACCACGTCGGCATCGCGGTCGAGTCGATCGCCGAGGCGCGCAAGGTCTACGAGGCGATGGGGCTGGCGGTGGCTGCGATCGAGGAGGTGCCGGCCGAGGGCGTCCGGGTGGCGATGATCCCCTGCGGCGGCTCCACCCTCGAGCTGCTCGAGGCGACCGCTCCCGACTCGCCGATCGCGAAGTTCCTCGCCCGCCGCGGCCCCGGCCTCCACCACCTGTGCCTGCGCAGCGGCGACGTCCGCGCCGCCGACGCCGCCCTGCGCGCCGCCGGCTACCGCGTCCTGCGGCCCGAGCCGACCCGCGGCGCCGGCGGCTGCTGGGTCCAGTTCGTCCACCCGGCGAGCGCCGGCGGCGTGCTGCTCGAGCTGAGCGAGCCGGGCGGCGAAGCGGAGCACACCGCGCCGGCCGGCCACGGGGGCGGGCGATGACCCTCCCGGCGCGGCTGCCCGGCATCAAGGCCGGCAGCATCGTGCTCGTCCACCTGGTCAACCCGACCGAGAAGTTCTGGGGCGTGCTCGAGGAGCTGGCGGTCGCCGGCGTGACCTTCCGCGGCATCGGCGTCGACTCGTTCGACGACTGGGTGGCCCAGGCCGGCCGCTCCGAGCCGGCGAGCCTGGGGCTGTCGACCATGTTCGTGCCGCTGTTCCGGGTCGAGCGGATCTTCCTCGACGAGCCGGTCGGCCAGGTCGAGAGCTACAGCCACCGCTTCGAGCGCCGGGTCGGGGTGTCGGTCGAGGAGTTCCTCGGCCTGGGCAACTACGAGGGTGCGGCCGCGCCCTCGTAGTTGCCGACTCCGCGCCTACTCCGTGACAGCCGCCAGCGCCTCCTTGCGCGCCGCCTCGAACTCGTCGCCGGGGTTCCAGCCCGGCATGGCGTCGGCGTTGGCGACGATCAGGCCGGCGAGGAAGCCGAAGCGGGCGTCGTCGACCATGCCGGCGAAGTCCCAGTCCGCGACCAGTTCGTCGCTCGGCTGGTGGTAGTGGGTGGCGGTCCACTCCTCGACCCGCTCGCGGCCCCAGCCCTCGGGGCGGCCGACGAATTCGGAGCCGGTGTCGGGGTAGAGCGCGGGGACGCCGATCTTGGCGAAGCTGAACTGGTCGGAGCGGTAGTAGTAGCCCTTGTCCGGGTGCTGGTCGCCGACTACGGCGCGGCCCTGGGACGCCGCCACCGCCTCGGCGACAGCATCGAGGCTCGACTTGCCGTCGCCGACCAGGGTGAGGTCGGCGGTCTCGCCCCAGATGTTGCCGCCGTCGTAGTTGAGGTTGGCGGCGATCCTGCCCGGCGGGTAGGTCGGATGGGCGGCGTAGTACTCGGAGCCGAGCAGGCCCTGCTCCTCGGCGGCGACGAACAGGAAGAGGATCGAGCGCCGCGGCGGCTCGGGCAGCGCGGTCATCGCGCGCGCGATCGCCAGGAGCTGGGCGACCCCGCTGGCGTTGTCGAGGGCGCCGTTGTAGATGCGGTCGCCGCCGGCGCCCTCGCCCTCGGGGGCGATCCCGAGGTGGTCGTGGTGGGCGGTGTAGATCACGACCTCGTCGGACAGCTCGGGGTCGCTCCCGGGCAGCAGGCCCGCGACGTTGGCGGTCTCGACGCGCGACAGCTCGTTGCTCAGCTCGAGCGAGGTGGTGATCCCGAGCGGCACCGGGCGGAAGTCACGCGATTTCGCGGCCTCGGTCAGCGCGGCGAGGTCCTGGCCGGCGTGCGCGGTGAGGCGCCGGGCGGCGTCCCCAGAGACCCAGGCCTCGATCCCGAGCCGCGGCTCGTCGCCGGCGGGCAGCTCGAACTGCTCGCCCGTCCACGACGTCTGGACCACCTGCCACGGGTAGCCGGCCGAGGCGTCGGTGTGGATGACGATCGCCCCCGCCGCGCCCTGGCGCGCCGCGCTCTCGTACTTGTAGGTCCAGCGCCCGTAGTAGAGCCGGCGCTCGCCCGCGAACAGCTCGGGTTCCCAGTCGGGGTCGTTGTTGAGCATCAGGAGCACCTTGCCCTCGAGGTCGGCGCCCTTGTAGTCGTCCCAGTCGTACTCGGGCGCCTCGATGCCGTAGCCGACGAACACCACCTCGGCGTCGTCGATCGCGGCGCGCTCGGCCTGGACGCCGGAGGCGGCGATGTAGTCGTCCGAGCGCGCCAGCGAGAGCGCGTCGCCGTCGCCGCCGCCCGCCGCGAACCGCCACTCCGGCGGCATCGCCGAGGTGATGCCGACGACCTCGAACGGCTGCTCCCAGGCGCCGTCCGGGCCGCCCGGCTCGAGCCCGAGGAGCTGCATCGTGGTCGCCAGGTAGAGCCGGGTCAGACGGTCGCCGCGGGTCGCCGGGCCGCGCCCCTCGAGCAGGTCGTCGGCGAGGTAGGCGACCACCGCCTCGAGGGTCGGTTCGTCGATCCGCTGCTGCGCCGCGGCGGCGGTGTCGGGGGCGCCGGCGGGCAGCGAGTTCCCGGCGGTGCCCGGCGGGGCGGCGCCGGCGGGCGCCTGAAGCAGCGCGGCGGCGGCGGCGAGGGCGAACGCCGCGAAGACGGCGACGGCGGCGGGGCGGACGGTCGGACGGGTCGGCATCGGTCTCCTCCTGCTGGGATCTCGGGACGGCGGTCCTCGGGCGCCGCAATCTAACAGACCGCCGTCCGGAGGTCCCGGGCCGCCGGCGCCGGTCCGTCCGGAGGCGCCAGCGATTAGACTTGCACCACCGATGAAGCTGCGCACGCTGGTCCGCGACGGCCTCTACCTCAACTGGGCGCTGCCGGCGGCGGCGGTGCCGCCGCCGCCGCCGCCGCTGAGCTACGAGCTGCACTCCGCCGGCGGGCGCGACTACGTCTTCGCCTCGGCGCTGCTGTTTCGGCAGCAGGGCCTGCACCTGCCGGCGCTGCCCATGCTGCGCGTCTCCTACCCGCAGGCCAACCTCCGGCTCTACATCCTCGACGGCGAGCGGATGCCGGCCGTGCTGTTCCGGAGCATGCTGGTACCGGCCTGGGTGAGCCCGGCGGCGCGCCTGCTCGGGCGCCAGCCGGTCGAGTCTGCGCGCTTCCGCTACCCGCGGCCGTCGGAGGATCCCGATCCCGAGGCCGGCGAGTGGCGCTGGGAGGTCCGCCGCGGCGAGGCGCTCGCGGTGACCGCGCGGCGCGCCGCGCCGGCGGTGGGGGAGGGGCCGCGGCTGGGGAGCTGGGAGGCGACCGTGCGCTACTTTCGCGACCGCCGGCGCGGCTACGCCGAGGTCGGCGACCGCCTGCGCCGGATCGAGACCGAGCACCCGCCGGCGCCGGTGTGGCCGATGGCCGCCGAGCTGACCGACGCCTCGTTGCTCACCCGCTGCCTGCCGCTCGGCGCAAGCGACGGCGACAGTGGCTGGCCGCCGCTGCACTCGGCCTGGCTGTGCCCCGAGATCCCGTTCGTCTTCGAGCTCGGCACGGTGCGCGGTCTCGACCTCGGCTCCGGCCGCCTGCCCCAGGCGGCGGCCAGCTCGCGCAGCGGGTTCTAGGACCGCGGGCGGAGATCATGGAGAGTACCGACGTCGTGCAGGCCTTCATCGACGGCCGTGGTCTCGCGAGCTACTTCGAGATCGGCATCGGGTCGGGCCACACCTTCCTGCGGATCCGAGCCGGGCACAAGATCGGCGTCGATCCGGCGCCTCGGATCGGTGCGCTGAAGCGGCTGCGCTGGTGGCTGCGCAACCCGGCGAACCGCCGCAGCCGGATCTACCGTCTGACCTCCGATGAGTTCTTCGCGCGCCCGGATCTCCTCGCCGGGAACGGCATCGATCTGGCCTTCGTCGATGGTCTTCACACCTACGAACAATCGGTTCGGGACGTCGAGAGCTGCCTCGCCCAGCTCCAACCCGGCGGCGCGGTGCTGCTCCACGACTGCTCGCCGCCGTCGGCCGCTGCGGCGATCCCGGCCCGCTCTCCCGAGGAGGCGCGCAGGACGGCGGGGCCCGACTGGCGAGGCATGTGGTGCGGGGACGTGTACAAGACCGTTCTCCACCTCCGTGCCTTGCGGTCGGATCTGCGGGTCTGCGTCCTCGATTGCGACCGGGGCATCGGCATCGTCCAGTCGGGAACGTCCGAGCGGCGGCTGAGCCTCAACGCGGAGGAGGTCGCCGGTCTCGATTACGAGGATCTCACGGCCCACCGCGAGGAGTGGCTCGACCTCAGGCCACCGTCAGAGCTGGACGAACTGGTTCGCCAGGAGAGGGGAGGGACTGAATGGACAACGCCGCCGAGGCCGCAACCCTGATCTCGTCGCCGATCGCGGTGATGGCGACCCTCGCCGGGATCGCCGCGTTCTTCTTCTGGCTCGCCCGGGTCACCGGCTGGGCGCTGTTCAAGTACCTGATCCCGCTGATCTGGATCTACGCGGTGCCGATGGTGCTGTCGAACACCGGCGTGCTGCCCAGCCGCTCGCCGGCCTACGACCTGCTCGGCGAGTACGGGCTGCCGGTGGTGATCGTGATGCTCCTGCTGTCGGTCGACATCGCCGCCGCGGTGCGGGTGATGGGGCGCGGGGTGGGGGTGATGCTGCTCGGCACGCTGGGCGTGGTGGTCGGCGCGCCGGTCGCCTACTTCGTGGTCCACCGCTGGCTGGCGCCCGAGGCGTGGACCGGCTTCGGCGCCCTCTCGGGGAGCTGGATCGGCGGCACCGGGAACCTGTTCGCCGCCGCCCAGGCGCTCGGGGCGCCGCCCGAGATGTCCGGGCTGGCGGTGCTCGCCGACTCGGCGATCTACGTCGTCTGGCTGCCGCTGCTGCTCGGCTCGAAGTCGATCGCGGACCGCTTCAACCGCTGGGCGAAGGTGCCGCCGGAGCGGCTCCAGCGGCTCGAGGAGATCGAGGCCGAGGACGCCGACGCCGCCGGACCGCCGTCGATCCCCCAGCTCCTCTACCTGGCGGCGATCGCGCTCGCCTCCACCTGGGCGGCGATCTACCTCGCGGGCCTCCTCCCCGAGGTCAGCCTGCCCGAGTTCTCGATCTTCGGCGCGGTGATCCCGGAGGCGGTGGTGATCTCGGGCGGCACCTGGCGGATCCTGCTGGTCACCACGATCGGCATCGC